>Ga0207926_1000456_pt1 | contig 21159 bp, 21 predicted proteins | sample NGESurdeep072012_8_FD_184454 | JGI IMG/M metagenome (GOLD analysis project Ga0207926, IMG submission 184454) | Arctic peat soil microbial communities from Barrow, Alaska - NGEE Surface sample 210-1 deep-072012 (SPAdes) | ecosystem: Environmental > Terrestrial > Soil > Wetlands > Peat ...
CCCACGCGGGTGCCGCAGCCGGGCCCGTGGTTCCGCCCGTGCCGACGCGGTTCGTGACGGACAAGGCCGGCGTGATCGCGCCCGAGGTGGCCGCCGGCCTCGAGAGGCGCCTTTTCGACTTCGAGAAGGAGACGTCGAACCAGTTCCTGGTCTACACGGAGACCGCCGTGCCGGATGGAACGACGCTCGAGGAGTACACCGTCGCGTGTGCGCAGACGTGGAAGGCCGGGCAGACGCAGAGGAAGAACGGGATGATCCTGTTCGTCTTCCCCGGGTCGCGGAAGGCGCGCCTCGAAGTGGGGTACGGACTCGAAGGCGCGATGCCCGACGCCCTCGCGCGCCGCGTCCTCGACGAGCAGGTGCTGCCACGCTTCCGGGCGGGCGACTACTCCGGGGGGATTTCCTCCGGCGTCTCGGCCGCGATCGCGGCCACGAAGGGCGAATACAAGGGGACCGGGCGGGCGGGCGGGCAACGCCAGGAACGGGCCATTCCGACTTCGCTCCTTCTCGGACTCGGCTTCGTCTTCTTCTTCGTGATCCTTCCGGCGCTTCGGGGCGGTCGCCGCGGGTATTCCTACATCGGGCGCGGCGGCTGGGGCTCGGGGGGATTCGGCGGGTTCGGGGGATTCGGCGGCGGGGGAGGCGGCTTCTCGGGTGGCGGCGGCTCCTTCGGCGGCGGCGGCGCGAGCGGGAACTGGTGACGTATGGCGAAAAGCGAGAAGGCGAAGTCGTTCTTCGATGGCCTCGATCGCCCGGCAATCGTCGAGGCCATCGAGCGGGCCGAGGCAAAGAGCCTCGGCGAGATCCGCGTCCACCTGCATCACGGCGCCGTGAACGACGCAAGAGCGGAGGCGGAGAAGGCCTTCCTGAAACTCGGAATGGGCAAGACGATCCGGGGCACCGGATGCCTCGTCTTCATCGCCCCGGAGTCGCGTGCTTTCGCCGTGATCGGCGGCGCCGGAATCCACGAAAAAGTGGGTGACGGGTTCTGGGCCGAGGCGCGGGATGCGGCTCGGGCCCGCTTCGTCGAAGGGAAGTTCACGGAGGGCATCGTCGCGGCGGTGGACAGGCTCGGCGACGCGCTCGCCCTCTTCTTCCCGAAGACGGGGCCAAGGGACACGAACGAGCTGCCGGACGAGGTCAGCGAGGACTGACGCCGCTTTGACAGCCGTGTCCCGGTCTGGTATTTTTGTTGGCCGTTTTGCTCGGGAAGTTGATTGGAAGTTGAGGCAAGCCATGTACGCAGTTATTAGGACCGGGGGCAAGCAGGTACGCGTCGCCGAGGGCGACGTCGTGCGTGTCGAGCGCCTCACGAAAGAGACCCTCGAGAAGGGCGCGGAGGTGTCGCTGACCGAAGTCCTCGCTATCGGCAAGGATGACGGCCTGCACCTCGGTTCCCCGCTCGTCCCCGGCGCGAAAGTGACGGGCGTCGTGGTGCGCGAGACGCGCGGACCGAAGCTTCTCGTTTACAAGAAGAAGCGCCGGAAGGGCTTCCAGCGCACCCACGGACATCGCCAGGATCTCGTCGAGATCCGCATCGCGTCCATCACGGCCTGATCAGGCGGAGACGAAAAGAAAATGGCACATAAAAAAGGTCAAGGTTCGTCCCGCAACGGGCGCGACAGCAACAGCCAGCGCCTCGGCGTTAAGCGTTTCGCCGGCCAGCTCGTGTCGGGCGGCTCGATCCTCGTGCGGCAGCGCGGCACCCCTCTGAAGCCGGGCTTGAACGTCGGCCGCGCCAAGGACGATTCGCTCTTCGCGAAGGTGGACGGAATCGTGAACTTTCACGACAAGGGCCGCCTCGGCCGCTACGTCTCGATCACGGCGGCTGCGCTTTCGGAAAAGTCCGCCGTCTCCGAAAAGTAAGACGCTCTTTTGTTCATAGACGAAGCGGTCATCCACGTCGCCGGGGGCGACGGTGGCAATGGCTGTGTCGCCATGCGACGCGAGAAGTTCGTCCCGCGGGGCGGGCCCTCGGGCGGGGACGGCGGAGATGGCGGCAGTGTCACGCTCGTCGCGGACCGCGGCCTCAACACGCTCTATCCGTTCCGCTTCCAGAGGCGGTTCGCCGCGGGCCGGGGCGGCCACGGAAAGGGCAACGACCGCCACGGCAGGAACGGGGCGGATCTCCCGGTCTCGGTGCCCGTCGGAACGGTCGTGCGCGTTCGCGACACGGGAGAGATCCTCGGCGACCTCGTCGAGGAAGGCCAGACGCTGCTCGTGGCCCCCGGCGGAAAAGGCGGGAAAGGGAACGCGCGCTTCGCGACGTCCACGAACCGCACGCCGCGGCGCGCCGACCCGGGCGGCGAGGGCGTCCAGCGCGAACTGGCCCTCGAGCTGAAGCTCCTCGCGGACGTGGCCCTCGTCGGGCTGCCGAACGCGGGCAAGTCGACCCTCATCGCGGCGATCTCGGCCGCTCGCCCCAAGATCGCCGATTACCCGTTCACGACGCTCGTGCCGAATCTCGGGGTCGTCTCGTGGGAGCGCTTCCGAACGTTCGTGGCGGCGGACGTGCCCGGCCTCATCGAGGGCGCGCACGAAGGTCACGGCTTGGGGATCCGGTTCCTCAAGCACGTCGAAAGGTCGCGCCTCCTCGTCCACCTCGTCGACGCCGCGTCGCTCGACGCGGACGACCCGACCGCCGATGCCGAAAAGACGATCGCGACGATCGAGCACGAGCTCGCGTCATTCCAGCCCGAGCTCGCGGCGCGCGAACGCGTCCTCGTGGCCACGAAGGACGACGCGGCATCTCCGGCGCAGGTCAGGGCGGTCCGCGCTGCCGCGAAGAGCCGGGGCCTCGCCTTCTTCGCGATCTCGGCCGCGGCGCGCCACGGACTCGACGCCCTCGTCCCGCACCTCGGCACGCGGCTCGACGCCCTCGCGGCGGACGCGGCGTCCGCCGCGAGGGCCTCGTCCCAACCGGTCGTTCCCTGACATGCGCATCGGCGTCTATGGGGGCTCGTTCGATCCGGTGCACTTCGGGCACCTCGTGCCTGTCGAGGACGCGCGGCTCCGGCTCGCGCTCGACGAGATCCTCTTCGTGCCGGCGTTCCAACCGCCCCACAAGCCGTCCGGCACGTCGGCCCCGTCTCACCATCGCTTCGCGATGCTCGCCCTCGCGCTGGAGGCGTATCCCGCCTTCCGCCTGACCGATTTCGAAGTCGCGCGGGGAGGCACCACGTACACGATCGAGACCCTCCGGCACCTGCGCGCGGCGCGGGCCGACGCCGAGTTCGTCCTCGTCCTCGGGTCCGACTCCCTCGCCGCGATCACGACGTGGCGCTCGTGGCAGGAGATTCTCGACGAGTTCCCGCTCGCCGTTGTCGAGCGGGAGGGCTTTCCGGCCGGAGTGCTCGCGCGCGAGCTGCCTCAGGCGATCTCCGGACGGTTCGGCGAAACGATTTTCTTCGCGGGCAACGCACCGGTTACAATTTCGTCCACATGGTTAAGGCGCGCCATCCCCGCGGGAGAGGACCTGAACGGAAGTCTCCCGGCGAACGTCGCCGCGTATCTCCGAAGGCACGCCCTGTACCGGGTCCCGTGAGGCATCCGGTTCCCCAGCTGGGGCCCATCGACGACCTCATCGAGGCGACCCTCCAGCGCACAGGAGCCCGCGCAGGTTTGCGCGCGTCGTCGGCGGCCGCCGCGGCGTCCGGTGACGCGCCCGAGAAGCACAGAGACAAGCCCCGTGCTTTCGTCGATCCTTCGATCGACGAGCGCCTGACCGAACAGCTCAAGAAGGGCGTAGCCGCGCTGCTCGACAAGAAGGCTGAAAAGCTGGTCGTCCTGAACCTCCAGGGCCTGACGACGATCTCCGATTACTTCGTCCTTGCCACCGCGGGGAGCGACCGGCAGGCGCAGGCTCTTTCCGACGCCGTCGAGGTGGCCCTCAAGGCCGTGGGCCGCCGGCCGCTTTCGATCGAGGGCTATTCCTCGGCGGCCTGGATCCTCCTCGACTACGGCGACGTGGTGTTCCACGTCTTCCACGACGAGGCGCGCCGCTTCTACGGCCTCGAGAGGCTGTGGGGAGACGCTCCGGACGCCACGGCGGCGTTCCGCTAGGCATCGCGTGGCGGCACGCGCCGCGTCCCCCGCCCTTTTCGCGACGCGCCACCGCGGCCTCAGGGAGCAGCTCCGGCGGCTCGCGCGCGCCGCGGACTCGGCCAACACGGTGCTCCTCCTCGGAGCGCCCGGCACGGGGAAGGACCGGCTCGCGCGCCTTCTGCACGAGCGCTCGGCGCGCGCTGCGGCGCCTTTCGTGCGCGTGGATCTCGCGGCCGTCTCGGACGATCTCTTCGAGAGCGAGCTCTTCGGGCACGAGCGCGGGGCGTTCACGGGGGCCGTCACGGGAAAGCCCGGCCTCCTCGAAGGCGCAGGCGTTGGCACGCTCTACCTCGACCGGGTCGACGCTCTCTCCCTTCGCGCCCAGGGAAAGCTCCTCCGCGTCGTCGAGGAGCGCCTCATGCGGCGCGTCGGAGGCACGCGCCTTCTGCCGCTCAAGGCGCGCCTCGTGGCCTCCGCTGGTCCCGACCTGCCGCGCCGGGCGCGCGAGGGGACGTTCCGGGAGGATCTCTTCTACCGGCTCGCGGTCGTCACGGTGAGCCTGCCCCCTCTGGTCGAGCGCCGCGAGGACCTGCTTCCGGCGGCCCGCGCTCTCGCGAAGGCCGGCGGAGGCCCGGCCGCGTTCACGGCGGCCGCGCGGCGCGTGATTCTGGGGCACGCCTGGCGCGGCAACTTCCGCGAGCTCGAAAACGTCGTTCGAAGGGCCGCGAGCGAAGCGCTCGCAGAGGGCGCTCGCGCGATCGACGCCGCGCACCTGAAGCTCGCGGGCCCGTCGGACCCCGAGGCGCTCCTCCACGCGGCCGCGCATGCGCGCTGGTCGCTCAGGGAGCTCGCGGACGCCTACATCGCCCTCATCCTGGACGAGGCGGGCGGAAACGTGACCGAGGCGGCGCGCCGACTCGGGGTGGCCCGCAAGACGCTCTACGCGCGCCGGACGGGCTCGTGAGGATCCGGTTTCTCTTCGTCGGCAAGAGCGACGAAGCCGAATACGCCCGGGGCGTCGAGCGATACGTCGGGCGGATCGGCCGCTTCGCCGCGTGCGACGTCACCGTCGTCAAGGAAGAGAAGCCGGGTGAGAAACCCGACGCCGCCCGCATTCGCGCGAAGGAGGCGGAGCGCCTCCTCGCGGCCCTCGCCCCGCGTGATCTCCTCGTGCTCCTGGACGAGAAAGGCAGGGAGCGCACGAGCGCGGAATTCGCGTCCGACCTCCGCTCCTGGCTCGATTCGTCGCCTTCGGCCGTGGTCTTTGCGGTGGGCGGGGCGTTCGGTCTGGACCCCGTCCTGCGCCCGCGGGCGCGTGCTATCCTCCCGCTTTCCCGGATGACCCTGCCACATCAGCTGGCACGGTTGGTCCTGACGGAACAGGTTTACCGGGCAACTGCGGCGCTTTCCGGCGTCGCCTATTCCAAGTGATCTCAAGGGAGACGACCAGCATGTCACCGAAAACCGCCACGATGCCCGCCAAGGCCCTGAAGAAGGAAGCCGGCGACAGGGTGAGGAAACGCCTCGTCGCCAAGCGCGACGAGCTCGTCCAGGATCTCGCGAAAAACCGCCAGGTCTCCGACGAGACGATCGAGGAGTCGGCGCAGGATATGGCCGACCGCGCGACGTCCGCCTACACGAAAGAGTTCGCATATTCGCTCTCCGAGAGCGACCGCAAGATCCTGCTCCTCATCGAGGAAGCGCTCGGGCGGCTCGACAATGGGACTTACGGAACCTGCGTCCATTGCTCCCAGGTCGTCCAGGAGAAGCGCATCGAGGCGGTTCCCTGGGCGCGCCACTGCCTGGACTGCCAGGAGCTTCAGGACAAGGGCCTTTTGTAGTCGCGTTAGGATCGGGGCGTGACGAAACCGTCGCGCTCCGATCCGTTCGCGCCGCTCGCCCCGCTCCTCGCCTCGGCGCGGACGACGCCCCTCCACCCGATCCTCTTCCTGTCCGGAGACGACGACTGGATCGTGGCCGAGGGCGCGCGCCGCGTGACGGCGGCATTCCAGGAAGCCTTCCGCGAGGGAGAGGTTTCGACGTACGAGGCGACGGGCGAAGGCGTGAAGGAAGCCGTGGCGGACGCCGCGACCGTCGCGCTCTTCTCGACGAACCGGCTCGTGGTCCTCGAAGCCACGGAGCTGTTCCGCGGCAAGGTCCTCACGGCGGAAGAGGTCGATGCGCTCCTCGACGAAGCCAGTGAAGCGCAAGAGGCCCGGGACGACCCGCGTGTCCTCACGCGCCTCGCGAAGAGGGCGCACGCGCTCGCCGTGGCGGCCGGCATCGCCGTCGGCGACGATCCCAGGGACGCTGCGCGCCGGATCGCCGGGCGCGTGAAGCGCGCGGATCGCGCGGGGGCGCTCGCGTCGCTTCTCGCCCTCCTCCCCGCGTCCGAGGAAGGCGCGGAGACGGCGCTCGACCGGCTCCTGGACTTCGCAGAGCGCGCGGGCGCGTCCGACAACGTCCTCCTCGTTCACGCCGTCACGCCCGACGCGCAACACCGCGCGACGCAGGGCCTGAGACGCGCGGCGCGTGCCGCCGACCTGTCCGTGCCAGACGAATCCGCGCGTCGCGAGCGCCTCGCCGCGCTCGGTCTCGAACGGGCCATCGATCGCCAGGTGCTCGTCGAGCCCGAGGTCTTCGAGCTTCTCTCGGGCCGGGGCCGGCTCGCCGCACGGCCCTTTCTCTCGGACCTCGATCGCCTCATCGACTCCGCGGCCGGGCCGCGTGTGACCGCCGAAGAGGCCGCGCGGCAGATCGCCGACGAGAGCCGCGAATACGGCTCGGACTTCGTCGAGGCCGTCGCCGCGCGCGACCTCGGAGAGGCGCTGCGCCTCCTAGGAAAGCTCCTCTCGGGGGCCAGCTTCACGGCGTTCCGTCCGTGGGGCGGCAAGGAGGACGCTCCTTCGGAGAGGAAGGGGCCACGCGGCGAGGCCGCGTTCTTCCCGCTCCTCGGCCTCCTCGCGGCCGAGATCAGGAGGATGCTTGCGCTTCGCGCGGCCCTGGACGAACGGGCGACGTCTTCCTCCTCGTCTTCCGCGCCGCGCCGCGCGGACTACCGCGGATTCGTGGACCGCATCCTCCCCGCGCTCAAGGCGGCCCGCCCGGGTCTCCCGCCCCTTCCTCTCGACGCGCACCCGTTCGTCCTCCACAAGGCCTACCTCGCGGCGCTCGGCTGGACGGCGGAGGACCTCAAGCGCGCGCTCATGGGGCTGGAGGCGATCGACCGGGGCGTGAAGAGCGGGGCGGGCACGGGTCCCGAGCTTCTCGAGGCGTGGCTTCTCTCGAGGCTCCCGGTCGCCCCGGCGCTCGCCGTCGCGGGGGGAGGCGCGGGCTAAGATCCGCGCCCTGTGAGCGAGCCGTCCGGCGACCCGCGCGTGCGCTTCGACCGGCGCGATCGCATTTTCATCCTCCTCTGCCTGCTCACCATCGTGGCCGGCGCCCTCGTCTTCCGTGCCGGGTTCTCGCGGGCGTTCCCCGAGGCCTCGATCGACTTCAAGGTCACGCGCGAGGAGGCGATTCGCCGCGGCGCCGAGGCGCTTCGCGCGCGCGGCTTCGCGCTCGAGGGGATGCGCCCTCTCGCGATCTTCGACGGCGACGACGAGGCGAAGGTCTATCTCGAGAGAACGCTCGGCCTCGAGAAGGCGAACCCGATCTTCAGGACCACGGTTCCCGTCTGGCGCTGGTCGGTGCGATGGGTCCGCCCGCTCGAGAAGCTCGAGTACCGGGCAGCGGTCTCCCCGGACGGGCGGCTTCTCGCCATCCGCCGGATCCTGCCGGAGAAAGAGGCCGCGAAGGACCCGGGCGAATCGGCGGCGCGCGCGCTGGCGGAGGCGGAAATCCGGGAGCTGCGCGGGATCGACCCGTCGACCCTTCGGTTCATCGAGACGACGGTCGAGAAGCGCCCCGCGCGCGTGGATCGCACGTTCGTCTGGGAGTCGAGCACGATCCGCTTCGGGGATGCCGCGCTTCGCTACCTCGTGGAGATGCAGGGGGACCGAGTCGGGCGCTCGTCGCTCCATTTCGAGGTCCCGGAGAAATGGCGGCGCGACTACGAGACGCTCCGCTCGAAGAACCTCGCGGCGGGCACGGTCGCCACGCTGGGCCTTCTCCTCACGGCGCTCGCCATCCTCGTCGTCTTTCTCGAGCGCGTCCGCCGCAAGGACGTGAAGTGGAAGTGGGCGCTCGCGTTCGCGGGGACGGGAGCCGTCCTGCAGTTCCTCTCGTCGCTCAACGAAATGCCGATCCGGCTGTTCGACTACGAGACCTCGGACGGATGGGCGGGCTTCGTCGCGAAATCGGTGGCGGGCGACGTGGGCGCGGCCGTGAGCCTCGGCGTCGTGCTGCTCCTTCTCGTCGCGGCCGGGGAGCCGCTCTACCGGGAACGCTATCCGGAAAAGCCGGCCCTCGGCCGCATCCTGTCGCTCCGCGGAATCGGATCGAAGCGTTTCTTCCGCGGACTCCTCCTCGGTTACGCGATGACGGCGTGTTTCTTCGCGTACCAGATCGTCTTCTACGTCGTGGCCGCGCACTTCGGCGCGTGGGCTCCCGCCGACGTGCCGTACTCGAACCTGCTCGGCACCTCGTTCCCGTGGCTCGGCGTCCTCCTGATGGGGTTCATGCCCGCGACGACCGAGGAGTTCTCGTCCCGGATGTTCTCGATTTCCTTCGCCGAGCGGTTCCTGCCGCGCTGGGCCGCGGTCGTGGTGCCGGCGCTCATCTGGGGCTTCGCGCACAGCACGTATCCGAACCAGCCCTTCTACATCCGGGGCGTCGAGGTGGGACTCGCGGGAATCCTCATCGGTTTCGTGATGCTGAAGGCGGACATCTTCCCGCTCCTCGTGTGGCACTTCACGGTCGACGCCCTCTACACGGCGCTCCTCCTCCTGCGCTCGTCGAACCCGTACTTCGTCGTGTCCGGCGCGGCGGCGTCTCTCGTGCTCCTGCTTCCTCTCGGTGTGTCTCTCGTGCTCTATCTCCGGCGCGGCGGGTTCACGCCCGACGCGGAGTTCACGAACGCAGCGACGGGCTCGGCACCGGCGCCGCCGCGGGTCGAAGAAGTGGTCCCTTCGGTTTGCGCGCCGCCACAGGCGCTCAATCCCGCTCGCGTCGTCACGGCGCTCGTCCTCGCGCTCGCGGCTTTCGCCGCCGCGCGCTTCGTCCTGTCCAAGGCGGGACCCTGGGAAGACGTGAGCGTCACGGTCGACCGGAATGGAGCGAAGGCCGCCGCGGACGTCTGGCTGAAGGCCGCGGGCGACGACCCCTCGAGCTACCTGTCGGTGGCGACGACGGCCACCGCGCTTCCCGCCCTCGAGGACCCCTCCGACAACGGGACGGGCCTCGTCCCGTATGGCGAGTCGGACCTCGGCGAGCGGTGGCTCCTCGAGCGCGGCGGCATGCCGCTTCTCACGAGGTGGGCGACGACGATTTTTCCGGGGCCGGTCTGGAACGTGAGGTACGTGCGTGCTCTCGACGAGCACGGCGCGACCGTCTCGGTGGACGCGCGGACGGGCCGGGTCGCCGGCTTCCGCCGCTCCTTCCCCGAGGCCGAGCCCGGCGCGAGTCCGGACGAAACCGCGGCGCGCGCGAAGGCGGCGCGGGTCCTCGCGTCGTTCGGCTTCGACCCGCTCGCGTGGGAGGTCGTGTCGTCGAAGAGCGAGGCGAAGAAGGCGCGGCGGGACACGCTCGTCGTCTCCGAGTCGCGTCTCGAGCACGCCGGCGAGGCGGCGCGACGCGCCGTCACCGGGTTCGCGGGCGACGTCCCGTCGCTCTTCGCCACGGCCCTGAAGCTGCCGGAGGACTGGGTGCGCTCCCGGGAGAAGTCGACGACGGCGACGTATGCCGCCATCGCGTGGAAGATCCTCGCGTGGGGAACCCTCGTGGGGCTCCTCGTCGTGGAGCTCGTGCGTCTCGCGCGCGCCGGGTCGATTCCGTGGCGGCGCGCTCTCCGGCTCGCGGCCTTCCTGGCCCTGCCGTCGATTCTCTCTCGCATCCTGTCGCTTCCGCTCATCCTCGCGCGCTACGACTCGCAGTTCTCGATGCCGGTTTTCGCGGTCGTCGCCGGCGTCGGCTTGCTCGTGGGCGTCCTCGTCTCCTACGGCATCGCGCTCCTCGCGGTGGCCCTCGTCTTCGCCGTGAAGCCCGACGCGGCCGGCGCGTTCCGGCGCGGCGGCGCCGACGGCCCGCGGGCCTTCGCGGCGGGCGCTGGCGCGGCTCTTCTCGTCCTCGGCGTGCGCGCCCTCGCGCGCGGTGTCTCGGCGGCGTTCCCCCTCGAGGCGGGCATCTCGGCCTTCCCGTTTCCGCAGGGCGTCGAGACGATCCTGCCCGCGGCGATCGTGCTCGACGGCATCGTCCTTCGTGCCCTCCTTTTCGGGGGCGGCGCCGCCTTCCTCGCGCTCCTCCTTCGAGACGTTCTGAAGAAGCCAGCCCTTCGCGCGGGACTTCTCGCGGTCGCGGTCGGCGTGTTCGCGCCGTTCGGTGCGCGGACGGCCGGCGAGCTCGCCGTGCCCGTCTTCGCGGGCGCGTTGACGGCGCTTGCGGCGGTCGCGGCGATCACCGTGTTCCTGCGCGACGACTCGCGGGCGTACGTCTTCGCGGCGGCTCTCCTCGGCGCGGCGGGATCGGGCTTCGATCTCCTGTCGAGCGGAGTGACGGCGTGGGTGTGGAACGGCGTTGCCGTGCTCGCGGCCGTGGCGGCCTTCGTCGTCTATCGCGGCCTGGACCGGCCGGGCGAGATGCGGACGCACTGGTGATACGGTTGGGCGTGTACTGAGGACAAGAGCATGAGACCAATCACCATCGCCACGTTCGCCGTCGTCGTGCTCGCTTGTTCGGTGCCGGCCGGTCTGGCGGCGCAAGCGTCATCTCCGGCGCCAAACGTGGCTGCGCTCGGCAAGGTGTCGGGCAGCTGCACCTTCGACAAAACGCACACGGTGAAGTTCGTTGACGGCGTTGCACTCCAGGGTAACTTGTTCTTCAAGGACAAGGAGCCCGCGACGCTCGTGCGGGTGTCCAATCTCATGCTGGGCGGGTTCCGCCCCGATCTGTTCTTGGATCCGGAGGCCGAGCTGGACGGCATGAGCAGCGGCCCCAAGAACGCCTACAACATCATCACCCTCTCCATCGACAAGACCGGCGATTTGGAAGGCCTCGGGCCCTCAGGATCTTTGCGCACCGGCGACTGGACCTTCACCGGCGGTACCGTGAAAAACGGTCGCGTCAGCGGCACGGTCAGCGGAACCGGCGGCGCCACTGGCGGTGATACGTGCCGGATCACGTTCGACGTGCCATTCGTAGGGGACTATGGCGTCGGCAAACCCTTGCCGGCCGACGGCGGCGAACCAGGCCAGGCCATGCGGTCTCTCTGGACCTCGGTGAAGAATGAGGACTCCGCCGCCACGGTGGCCGTGCTCGGGGAATCCCTGGTGGCGCCGGCCCAGCACGGGACGATGCCGCAGTTCGTGACTGTGTTCGGGGGCGGCGGCGGCAGGAGTTCAGATCGAGTCGTCGGGGGCAAGCTCTACGGCGCCGGACGGGCGGTCCTGGATCTGGAATTCGTGATGGGGATGAAGGGCAGGGCTCTCGTGCTGAAGCAGGGAGATCGCTGGCGCGTTCAGGATGTCATCTTCCGTTGAAAGACTCCCGCGCAGCCGCGCGCTTACCTAGCCCCGCCCTCCGGCCTTCCGCCACTCCCACTCGGCGAGGCGCTCGCGGGCGCCGAGGCCGATCGCGCGGTGGAGGTCGACGAGGAGCCGCGCGGCTTCCGGGTCTTTGAAGGGCGGCGGCCCGAGGCGCGTGAGGACGGCCTCCGGGTGATCCGGGGGCGCATAGGATCCGCGGAGCGTGGCGACGGGCTCGCCCGGCCGGTAGAAGAGCTCGGGTCTCTCGAGGACGTGCCGCGGGAGCGGCTCTGGAAGGTCGGTGGCATTGCGGGTGGCATTGCGGGTCGCGGCCGGGTCCGCCGCGTCGGATACGAGCCTGCGCTCGGGCCGGGTGCGCGCGCGCTGCAGGCCCTCGAGGAGCTCTTCTCGCGGGACGCCACGGAGCAGGAACACGAGGAACGGGTCGTTCTGGAGGCGGTCGCCGAGCAGGACGGCGAGGGCGCCGGCATGCGCGCACGGTCCGGGAACCTCGGCGCACGAGCACCGGAAGACGATGTCGCGGGCGTCCACCGGCAGGAGCGTGTGCCCGGTGCCCTGGAAGGCGCCTTCCACGTCGTCCGGCAGGCGGCCCGCGAGGAGATCGGCCGCGAATCGCGCCCGCACGGCCATCGCCTTCAGGACGCGGCGCTTGGCCACGGTGGCGAGCGGGAGCAGGGAAAGCGATGTCTCTTCGAGGTGGCCGTCCGCTGTCTTGACGTCCGCGCGCGCGCCGGCGCGCCCGATCTCGAGCGAGGTCACCGCGCCTGAGAGGGCGACCGCGCGCCCGTCGGCGAGCGCGTCCTCCCAGCCGAGCGCGGCGAGGCGCGCGAGGAAGCGAAACGCCCACCCGCTCTCGGGCGGCTTCGCGCGGGGGAGAAGGGCTTTCCTGCGGCGCGGCATCAATGACCTCCGTCCGTCTCGATGGCGCTCGTGTCGAGCGCGACGAGCTCGGTGAGCTGGTCGTCCGAGAGTGAGGCGATCCACTGCTCTCCCGCCCCCACGATCGAGCGCGCAAGCGCCTTCTTCTCTTCGATCATCCGGTCGATGCGCTCCTCGAGCGTCCCGCGGCAGACGAACTTGTGGACCTGGACGTGCTGCGTCTGGCCGATCCGGAAGGCGCGGTCGGTGGCCTGCTCCTCGACCGCGGGATTCCACCAGCGGTCCACGTGGAACACGTGCGAGGCGCGCGTCAGGTTGAGGCCCGTGCCTCCCGCGCGCAGAGAGAGCACGAAGAACGGGGGCGGATCCTCGTCCTCCTGGAAGCGCCGGACCATCTCCGTCCGCGTGTGGCGGGGGACCGCGCCGTGCAGGAAGAGGACCTCGCAGCCGAAGCGCTCCTTCAATTCGGCGACGAGGAGGTGGCCCATCTCGGCGAACTGCGTGAAGAGGAGGGCCGGGCTCTTCTCGGCGAGCGTCTCCTCGCACATCTCGACGAGGCGGGCGACCTTCGCCGAGCGGCCGTCGCGCCGCCCGTCCCCGAGGAAGAGAGCGGGGTGGTCGCAGATCTGCTTGAGCCGGAGCAGGAGGAGAAGAATCTTCGCCTTGCGGCTCCGCCGATTCGCCCGTCCGATTCCCGAGAGCAGAGAGCGCGTGGTCGCCTTGTAGAGCGCAGCCTGTTCGCGCGTCAGGCCGACGAGCTCCTTCGTCTCGATCTTCTCGGGAAGGTCGGGGACGACGCCGGGATCGGTCTTGGCGCGGCGGAGGAGAAACGGGCCCGTGACGTGGCGCAGGCGGGCGGCCGCGGCCGGGTCGCTGTGGCGCTCGATCGGAAGCGAAAAGTTGCGCCGGAAGGCTTCGTCCGTACCGAGGAGCCCGGGGTTCAGGAAATCGAAGATGGACTTCAGCTCGGAGAGGCGGTTCTCGACGGGCGTGCCCGTGAGGGCGGCGCGGCGGACCGCGTGGAGAGAGCGCGCGGCACGCGACTGCGCGGCCGCAGGGTTCTTGATGTTCTGCGCCTCGTCGAGCGCGAGGTACTCCCAGGTGACGCCCGACAGGAGCGCGCGGTCGCGATGCACGAGGGCGTACGTCGTGACGAGGAGGTCCACATCGTCGAGGAGATCCTGGAACGCCTCGCCGCTCGCGCGACCGGCCCCATGGTGCACGACGACGCGGAGCTGCGGCGCGAAGCGCTGGGCCTCGCTGACCCAGTTCTCGGCGACGGACGTGGGGCAGACGAGGAGCGACGGGCCGATGCGTTCGCCCGCATCGCGCGCCGTGAGCAGCGTGGCGAGGAACTGGATCGTCTTGCCGAGGCCCATGTCGTCCGCGAGACACGCGCCGAGGCCCCGCGAGAGCAGGAAGCGCAGCCACCCCACGCCGCGCATTTGATAGGGACGCAGCGTGCCCGTCAGGCCGTGCGGCGCGGTGTATCCGGCGATCTCGCGCCGCGCGACCTCCGGATCGAGCAGGCGGCCGACCCATCCCTCGCCGCCCACGCCGTCGATGAGCACGTCGCCGCGCTCGCCGTCGAGCCCGCCCGCGAGCCGAAGCAGCTCGCCGAGCGTCGTGCGGCCTCCGGGCCTGCGATCCAGGAGCCGCCGCGCCCTCTCGAGGTTCTCCTTGTCGAGAAAAACCCACTCTCCGTGGATCTCGACGAGCGGAATCTGGCGCGCGGCGAGCTCCTCGAATTCGTGCGGAGTCAGGAGCGCGTCGCCCACGGCCACGCGCCAGTCGAAGTCGACGAGGGCGTCGAGGCCGAAGCGCACGACGGGCGCGTCCGCTTCGCCCGGCCCCGGCGCGCGCCCCACGAGCTTGAGGGCAACGCGTGCGAGGCTCCCGCCGCCGGGCAGGCGGACGACGATGCCGGCCTCTCCGAGGCGCGGGGCCTCGTCGGAGAGGAAGCGCCAGGCTTCGTCGGGGGACAGCGTGACCCCGGAGGGGTGCCGCTCTTCGAGGCTCCGGGCGACGGGCCTTGAAAGCGCCGCCGCGGTCCCGAGGCGCGCGAGGAGCGCGTCCTGCGGGTTCGTGAACAGGCGCCCGCGGCGCCGGATCGAACCCTCGGTCAGGGCCCAGATCTCCTCGGCCTCGAGGGAGACCTCGGGGCTCTCTCCGGACTCGAGGACGTACGCGAGCGCGAACGAGCCTCCGGCCTCGGCCGGAGGCACGACACGGATCCCGAGGCGCAGCAGGCTCTCGGGCAGCGGATCGAGGAGCGGGAGACTCCACTCCGAGAGGCGCGCCAGGACGCCGGGCTCGAGCGCGCGGGTGGCGGGGGCGGCGAGCGCGGCGACGACCTCGGCCTCGGGAGAGTCGCCCGCGCGGCGCCGCTCCTTCGGAAGGACGTCTCTGAGGACGTCGCGCGCCGCCGCATCCACGGCGTCGTCGAGGAAGTTCAGAAGCAGGCCGCGCGCGGCGGGGAGCGCGCCGTCGGGCCCCGGGCGCGTGCCCGCAGGCAGGACCGCGCGCGACACCGGCGGCATCGCTTCGGCGAGGCGGCGCAGCCGCTCCCTCTCGTGCGGGCCGTCGAGGACCGGCCGCCACCGCGGGTGGCCGCCGTCTACGCCCGGCGCGACGCGCCGCCTGAGCAGAAGGTCGAACACCCAGCGCGCGACTTCCGCCCAGTAGTCGAGATCGTCGCCGGCCGACACGGAGAGGGGCCGCGCGCGCAGGGCGGCCGGGAGCGCGAGAAGCGTTTCGAGCGCATGCGCCATCGGGAGCACGAGGGCGGGGACCTCGTACGTCCGGAGGACGGCCGTGAACGGCGCCGCGTAGTCCGCCGGCTCTCGCAGGGCCGGCGCCGACGGAACGGGGCGCCCATGCACGGCGGGGGCGGCGAGCATGAGCGACGTGAGCTCGGCGCGCGCGGAGACGAAGGACGTGAGGCCTTCTACTCCCAGCGCCTCGAGGAGCTCACTCGGCTCGAGGGCGCGGGGATGCCGGTCGCGCCCCTCGCGCGGGGCGAAGAGTCCCTCGGCCCAAAGGGCGAATCCGGAGGGACGGGGGACGCCATGCAGGACGATCAAGCCGTCCATTGTCGGTTATCCTCGGCCTCCGATGAAAGCCCCGAAGTCGCACGAGCTTTTTCGCCGGATGTCGAGCGCGGAGGTGGCCGCGATCGTCGAGGCGGCGTGCGAGGACGACGAGCTCCCCGAGAAGATCGCGGGCGGCGTCCTCACGTACCAGCAGATTCCCCTCCGTCGCTTCACGAAGTTGCCCGAGGAGACGCGCCTCGCTTACGTGAGGCGCACGCTGCGCGACAAGCGGGCGTCGGATCTCGGCCTGTACGTCCTCTCGGCCGCCCTCACGCGCCGCCAGACGGCCCTCATCTCGTCCTTCCTCGAGGCCTTGAAGCTGCCCCACGACGGCCCCAGCCTCACGGCGGAAGGGGCGATCCCGGCCCCGGCCGCCAGGGCCCTCGCGCGCGCCGTCGATGCCCTCCTGCGCGTGCACGACGCCCGCGACGTGGCGCTGTATCTGCACGCCTTCGTGTCCCAGCCCGACGTCGACTGGCCCGTGCTTCAGGAGCTCCTCGCGTCGGACGCGCGCCTGGCCCTCGAGGACCGCTCGGCGAGCTAGGTGGCGACGCCTCCGGCTGTGAGCGCACTTCCGAAGTCCTGGCCGGTCCGGCCTGCTCTTCTCGTTGTCGGTCTCGCCCTGTTCGCCGCCGCCGTGAGCGCTTTCCTCGGACAACGTGTCTTCGGGGGCGTCCCGCACGTGGCCGACGGAGTCTCCTACGCCTTTCAGGGAAAGATCTTCGCGGCGGGCCGGCTGTGGCTCGAGCCGCCGCTCGTCCCGGATGCGTTCAAAGTCGATCACATCATCCTCAACAAGACGCGCTGGTGCAGCTTCTATCCGCCTGGCTTCCCGCTACTCCTGGCCGCCGGCTGGCTCGTCGGCGTCCCGTTCCTCGTCAATCCGGTCCTGCTCGGCCTGGCGGTCGTCGGCGTCTTCCGCCTCGGAACGGTCCTCTACGACGAGACGACCGGCTTGCTGGGAGCGCTCCTCCTCGCCGTCTCGCCGTTCGCGCTGCTCATGGGAGCGGGCTTCATGTCACACGTGGCAAGTCTGTGCGTCATCACGTGGTGTCTCGCGTTTCTGGCGGAGAGTTGCCTCGGAACCGGCGCGCGCCCGCTCCTCGTGTCCGGATTTCTCGGGGCGTTCGGGGTCATCGTCCGCCCGCAGGCGGCTGTGCTCTTCCTGCTGCCCGCGCTGATCGCCGCTCTCGTGGCCCGCCGGAAGGAGCTCGCGCGGTCGATCGGGTTTCTCGTGCTCGGCGGGGCGGCGCCCCTCGTGTTTCTGCTCGCCCAAAACTTCGCCCTGTCGGGTAATGCCTTGCGCATGGGGTACGTCGTCAATGACCCAGGGCTGTCCGTCACGTCCTTGAACTACGGCTTTTCCCTCTCGCAGCTTCTTTCGTCGCATTTTTCCTGGTACCTTCACGATCTCGATGCGACGGTCTGGGGCTTCCCGTGGGGAGACCTCGTCCCGCTCGTCCTCCTTCTGATCCCGGCGCCCGGCCGCCGGCGGGACGCGTGGCTCGCCGCGTGCGTTCTCGCCCTCGTCATCGGGTTCAGTTTTTTCCGCTTCTACGACATCAACCACTCGGGCCCCCGGTACGCTTTTGATGCGCTCGGCGCGCTCGCGCTCCTGGCGGCGCGGGCAGTTCGCACGGCGAGCGGTCTCGCGGCGTCGCTTCTCGAGCGCCTCCGCCTCGAACGGTTCGCGGGTGGCGCGGCCGCTGCCGCCATAGGCTTCCTTGCGATTTACCCGCTCGCGACGCTCCTCCCGCGGCAGGCCGAAGCCCTTTCCCACGCGTACCACGCGCACACGGGGGAGCCGCTCCGCCGGCTCGCGGCGGCCGGCGTCGGGCCGTCGGCTCTCGTGCTCGTCGCCGGGAACACGGTCGAGTGGACATACGGATCGTTCCTGCTCGCGAACGGGCTCGATCCGAGGCATGCGCCCCGTGTCTTCGTGCGGGACCTTCCGCAGAAGCGAGCCGAGATCCTCGCGGCCTATCCCCGGAGCGAGGTGTGGCGGGTGAACGTCACGCTCGAGCCGCAGCCGCTCCCGAACGCATGGATCGACAACACGTGGGACGTCGTCGACGTCGCCTGGAGCCGGCTCCGCTAGAACGGGGTCAGGCGGGCTCTGGAGTACGATTAGCAGCATGACGGAAGCTGCCGTGCGCTTGCGCGAGACACTCCTAACCCTGCCCGAGGAAGACCGTGCATGGCTGGCGGCAGAGCTGGCGGCGAGCCTTGACGGGCCGCCCGACGCGGACGCGGCCGAGGCGTGGGACGAAGAAGTACAGCGGCGGATAGCGGAGGTCAAGGCGGGTAAGGCGAACCTGGTGGGCTGGGCCGAGGTGAGTGAACGGCTCGAGGGCCGGCTGAAGAAGCCTTGACGCGTCGAGTTCGCGTACACCCTGCCGCCGCCGAGGAAGCAGAGGCCGCGATCGCGTGGTACGAGCATGAGCGCGAAGGGCTCGGCCGAACGCTGAAGGACGACTTTGACGCTGCGGCCGCGCGATTAGCCTCAGGCTTGGAAGATGGGATGCCCGCGAGAGGCCGAGCGGCCGCAAGTGGCGCGCGACGCCTGATTCTGGCCCGGTTCCACTACGACGTCGTGTTCCTGCTTGATGGGGTCGAGGTGACGATCGTTGCGTACGCGCATCACGCGCGACGTCCAGGGTACTGGCGCGATCGATTGCCCGCCTAACGCTATCAAGTTCAGCGGCGGCGCGGAGCGCCGTCCGCGGCAACCGCTTGTTCGGCGTGCCCCGGTGATGTCGCAGGAGGGAATCAGAAGAGATCGCTGGTGGCGTCGTGGAGCAGGACCGCTTCCGCCTCCTTGTACCGGCGATTCATCTGTTCTGTTTCGAGAAAGGACATGAAGAGCTTCTCTACCGGAACCGGCTGACGTACAAGAAGACACGTGCTTGCAGGGTCATCGTCACAGAAGTGGTGCATCGCGATTTCGAGGTTGAACGTAGCGGATGTGAAGCCGTCATTAGAACGGGCCTGCGGCTGGCCCGAGAAGGAAAGGCCGCGGTACAGGACCACGGAGGAGTGCCCGAGCTGCTCGAAAAGCTCGCGCATGAAGGCGAGCCGATGCAGTACGTGCTCCGCGCGCCACTGCCTGCTCCAAGAGCCTGCGAACAGGCCGGGATTCCGAACCTGCTTGCCCTCGAATGGGACGAGTCCCAGCTCGGCCAACACGATGCGGTGCCCCTTCACCAGTTCCCCAGAGTAGGGGTTGCTCACGTACTGGACGGCGAACGCGTTCTCGACCGTCCACAGGTCGTTCGCCGACATGTAGCGCCTGAGGTCATCCCACAGCGCAGGGTCGCCGGTGCGCCTCTTGATGTCCAGCGGGGCGCCGGATGCCAGGAATGCCGACTCGGACTGCAGCCAAGTCCCCACGTCCTTGCGCAGGGAGGCGATCCGTGCCTCCGAGTTGGCTCGACGTGATGGGTCCGTGTCGATCGTCAGCGGTTGGTCCAGACGCGAGACGATCTGCGCGTAGTCCGCGATCTCGGCGTCGGACGCCTCCGCGCTTCCGTAGGCGAACTGGCAGATCCCGACGTCCTCGAGAGGCACTTCCCAGTGCGCCCCCGTGTCCTCGAAGTCGACGACCTCGACGACGAAGAAGCCGGACGCGCGATTCACATCCAGGACACGCAGAAGCGTTCGTCTTCGATCCAGCAGCCGGCACTCGTTGCCCGGGACAACGTGCTTGAGGTCTCCCGGGATGGAGACGTTTTTGTTCCTACGGGTAGAGACCTCGAGGACGGGTAGAAGAGAGCCGAACGCGCGACTCCGGCTCACCTGATGTAGTAGCCACTCACGCGGGCTCGGGTGGCAACGGCGCCGCGGCGAGGACGATCTCCCCCTTGATTCCGGGCCGCGCGGCGAGGACGCGCGCGACCTCCGAGGCTTTCCCGCGCAGGACCTCTTCGTGGAGTTTCGTCAGCTCGCGGCCCAGCGCGACCGGCGGATCTCCCCATGCGTTTGCGAGCGCTTCGAGGGACTCGACGACGCGGAAAGGCGACTCGAAGAGCACGGCCGTCCCGATGCGCGCGGCATGCGACGCGTACCAGCGGTCCCGCTCGCCGCGGCGGGACGGCGGGAAGCCGAGGAACGTGAACGGGACGGCGGGGAATCCCGAGATCGAGAGGATCGCGAGCACGGCAGACGGGCCCGGGATCGCCTCCACCTGGTGCCCGGCCGCGGCTGCGGCTGCGACGAGCCGCTCCCCTGGATCCGAGACGAGGGGCGTGCCGGCGTCCGAGACGAGAGCGACCGTCTCCCCGCGGGCCAGCCTCTCGAGAGCCTCGTCGACGCGGTGGTGCTCGTTGTGGCCGTGGCAGGAAACGCGGGGCGTCGTGAGGCCGAAACGGGCGAAGAGATTTCCCGTGCGACGCGTATCCTCGCAGTAGACGACGGCCGCCGACGCCAGGGCTTCCCGCGCCCGCGTCGACAGGTCGTCGAGATTCCCGATCGGCGTCGCAACGACGAGGAGGCGGCCCATCCGGCGCATTCTCTCCCGATCGCGCGCGGAGGGCCCGACGTCTCAGCGCCAGCGCCATGGGCTCGCGGATACAAGGGTGGCGGCCGGAATGTTATGGCCCGATACTGAGAGTATGGCCACCATGACCGTCAAATCGACCTATGCCCTCGATATCGAGACGGCTCGCACGCTCGAGGACATGGCGCGTCGCTGGGGAGTCTCCAAGTCCGAGGCCCTGCGGCGGGCGATCCGGGCGGCAAAACGTGGACCGGCCGGGGCGCCGAAGGCCCTCACTGCCCTCGATGCGCTCCAGCGGTTGCTCAGCCTGAAGACCCAGACGGCGGCTCGACGGGAAAGGCAGGTTCGGGCGGAGCGCCGCGCCACGTCCATCCGACGGGAATCGAGATGATCCATCTGGATACGAGCTTTCTGATCCGAGGGCTCGTGCGCGACTCCGCCGAAGAAGATCTTCAAAGCTTGATGAAGGACGTGGTGGCCCGCAGGTGAATTTACTCGTCCCGCTCGTTTTCGCGGGCGTCACGCTCGTGCCGGCCGCCGGGAGCGGCGCGCCCCCGTCGCCCGCGCCCGCGACGACGCCTTCGGGGCCGGCCGTGCTCGTGGACCGCATCGCGGCGGTCGTGGGCGACGACGTCATCCTCGAGAGCGAGATTCGGAAGCTCGTGGCCGTGAGGTACCTCGAACGGAAGACGGGGGAATCCGACACCGCCTACCGCGACCGGGCCCTCGACCAGCGCGTCGTCGACCTGCTGCGCGAGAAGCAGCTCCGGAGGTCCTCCGGATTCGACCCGAAACCCGAGGACGTCGAGGCACGCGTCGCGGCCCTCGAGGAGCGGCTCGCGAAGGACCGCGGCGTTCCGGCTGCGGCCGCCCTTGCGGCGGCCGGGACGACGCGCGAGGAACTGTCCCAGTGGGTGCGCCGCGGGCTCGCGCTCGACAGCTTCGTGAAGGAGCGCCTCACGCCGGGCCTGAAGCTGACGGAGGTGGATCTCCGCGCCTACTACAACAC
>Ga0207926_1000474_pt1 | contig 20523 bp, 21 predicted proteins | sample NGESurdeep072012_8_FD_184454 | JGI IMG/M metagenome (GOLD analysis project Ga0207926, IMG submission 184454) | Arctic peat soil microbial communities from Barrow, Alaska - NGEE Surface sample 210-1 deep-072012 (SPAdes) | ecosystem: Environmental > Terrestrial > Soil > Wetlands > Peat ...
TGCCGCCTGCCAGCTTCCGGACCAATCGACAATTATCCGGGTGAGAACCTCCCTCACTGATAGTTCGCGCCCTCGGGGCGCACGGTCAATCGCGTCGATCTCAGCTTGTCCGCCGTATGTCCGGGTATCGGGGGTAACCTCGGACATGCCGGTTCGGTGTTGGATTGGCGTGATTCAAGCTCCCAACTGGAGCCTCGCATGCGCTATGAACTTACGGACTCGCAGGCCCCGTCTCTGCGGCGGGGCCGCCTCTTGCTTGCGCTTTATTTCGCCGAACGGCGTAACCGGCGGCAAGGCGAACAGCTGCGCGCGACAGGCAGCTATTCCCCGACTCTTGCGGAATATTCCGCGTCGGTCACCGGCTCCATCCAGGTCGTATAATTCCCGTCCAGCGATTCCTGCATTGCGATGTGGACCATGCCGTTGGTCGGGGAGCCGCCATGCCAATGCTTTTCGCCCGGCGGAATCCAGACCACGTCGCCCGGCCGGATCTCGCGTATCGGCTCGCCCTTGGTCTGAACCCGGCCCACGCCCGCGATGACGTACAGCGTCTGGCCCAGCGGATGCGAGTGCCAATTCGTCCGCGCGCCCGGCTCGAAGGCCACGCGGTTCGAGACGATCCGCGCCGGGGCCTCGGCTGCGATGATCGGATCCTGCCAGACGGTGCCGGTGAAATACTCTTTGGGTGCACGGCGTGTCGGCCGCGAGCCGGCGAGATGGATATCCATGGAGTTGCTCCTTCGTTACGGACGCAGTGCCGGTATGTCGTGACTATTTCTTCGAAGCCGCATAGCGCGCCTTGGTTTCGGCATTCATCGGATAGAGACCCGGCAGCACCGCGCCGCCGTTCACCTGCTCGACGATCCAGGCTTCCATTCGCTCCTGCTCTGCACCTTCGGCCAGAATCAGGTCGAGAAACGCTTTGGGAATCACCACGGCGCCGTCCTGATCGGCGACGATAATGTCGTCCGGGAAGATTGCGACGCCGCCGCAGCCGACCGGTTCGCCCCAGCCGACGAAAGTCAGCCCGGCGACCGAGGGCGGCGCCGCGAAGCCGTCACACCAGACGGGAAGACTGGTGCCGAGCACGCCTTCGAGATCGCGCACGACGCCGTCAGTCACCAGCGCAGCTACGCCGCGCTTGACCATGCGTGCGCAAAGAATATCGCCGAAAATACCGGCATCGGTGACGCCCATGGCATCGACCACGGCAATGCAGCCTTTGGGCATGGCTTCGATCGCGGTCCGGGTCGAAATCGGCGACGACCATGATTCCGGCGTGGCCAGATCCTCCCGCGCGGGCACGAAACGCAACGTAAAGGCCGGCCCGACCAGCCGCGGCTGACCCGGCCGCAGCGGACGCGAGCCCCGCATCCAGACGTTTCGCAGCCCCTTCTTGAGCAGAACCGTGGTGATGGTGGCGGTGGACACGCGCGAAAGGGTCGCGATCGCTTCGGGGGTCAGGGACATCGAAAAGGCAACTCCGGTGGGGGATTGATCGGGCCGGCGCATCTTGCGGGGCACGAGCATCACGTCAAGTGCAGGTCATCGATGACAGCGTGACAAGCACGAAATATTGAGCGAAAAACGCATGTCCGACGAGTTTGTGAGGCCATGGCAGCGACGCTCTCCCCGCCCCGTACTCTGCCAAGTGGCGACAGCGCCATCACGGTGGAATTCAGCCGCAACATCGATGATGCCGCGAACCAGCGGGTGCTGGCGCTCGATCGCACGCTTGCGAATGAGCCAGTCGCAGGCGTGACGGAGACGGTGCCGACCTATCGATCCCTGCTGGTGCATTATGATCCCCTGCTGATCGGTTTTGACGCGCTGAGCGAAAAGCTCACCTCGCTCGCGCAGCTGCCGGTTCCGCCGGTCACCAACACGCGGCGCTGGCGCATTCCCGTGGTTTACGGCGGCGAGCATGGCATCGATCTTGAGGATGTCGCCAAGACGCTCAAAACCACCCCGGACGACATCGTGGCGCGGCATGTCGCCGGCGACTACCGTGTCGCCATGATTGGCTTTACGCCGGGCTGGTCCTACCTCAGCGGCCTCGAGGATTCGCTGGAGATGCCGCGGCGACAAAACCCACGGCTGTTGACACCGGCCGGCACGATTTCGATCGGCGGCGTGCAGACCGGGGTGCAATGTCTGGCCGGTCCGAGCGGCTGGCATCTGCTGGGACGGACCGCCGTCAGAACCTATCAGTTGCATCGCGATCCGATCTTCCTGCTGGAACCCGGCGACCGCGTGACGTTTTCCGCCGTCGATGCCAAGACCTTCGCCGAACAGGATCGCGCCGCGGAAAACGGCACGATCGTCGCCGAGCTGATGGCCTCATGAGTAAACTTGTCATATCAGCCATCGGGCCTGCGAGTTCCGTACAGGACGGCGGGCGCCATGGCGGCCAGCGCTACGGTCTGACGCCGAGCGGTGCGATGGACCGGCTGGCGCTTGCGGCCGCGAACTGTCTGGTCGGAAACGCACTGTTCGCCGCGGCAATCGAAATCGGTCCGTTCGGCGCTGCGTTCACGGCGCGCGAAGGTACGGTTCGCGTCGCGCTTGCGGGAGCATCGCGCAACGCCGACATCGCGGGACGCGCGGTTGCATCAGATACATCGATGACGCTGGCGGACGGCGAGACCCTGACGCTGGGCTTTGCACGCAGCGGTTCGTTCAGCTACCTCGCGATCGAAGGCGGGATTGCGGGCGAGCCGATGTTCGGCAGCCTGGCTGTGAATGCGCGCGCCGGGCTCGGCAGTCCCTATCCGCGCCCGTTGCAGGCGGGTGACGAATTGCAGACGGCGCACGCAAGCGGCGCCGCCGAGCGCCGGATCGATCTTCCGCCTGCTGTGGAAGGGCCGATCCGCGTGGTGATGGGACCGCAGGACGATGAATTCGGGGACGCTACGAAACTGTTTCTGGACAGCGAGTGGAAGATATCGGCGACCAGCGACCGCATGGGCTACCGGCTTGAAGGGCCGGTTATAAAACATCTGCACGGTCACAACATCGTCTCCGACGGTACCGTAAACGGCAGCATCCAGGTGCCCGGCAATGGCGCGCCCATTGTCCTGATGCCGGACCGCGGCACCAGCGGCGGCTATCCCAAGATCGCAACCGTGATTTCTGCCGATCTCGGGCGGTTCGCGCAGATTCCGACAGAAACTGGCTTTCGCTTCAAGGCCGTCGGCATGGCCGAGGCGCAGGCCGAAGCCCGCAAATTCGCCGAACTGCTGCGCACCCTGCCCGATCGGCTTCGTCCTATCGAGAGTTTTGATCTCAACATCGAGGCGCTGCAAGATGCTAATGTCGCCGGCGCCGCCGTCAGCGCCATCGACGCCAGGACATGGCAGAGTCCATCGCCGGCAGATGTGCTGACGCACGACTAGTTCCAGGCAACAGGGATTCGGGCAACACTCATTCGGCAGGCGGACACAAAATGACGACAATCGACCTCAATTGCGATCTCGGCGAAGGACATGGCGCATGGGAAATGGGCAATGACGCCGCCATGATCGAGCTGGCCACTTCAGTCAATATCGCCTGCGGCTTCCATGCCGGCGATGCCGACATCATGCGCAAGACCGTGGAGCTTGCGAAAGCGCGTGGCGTCAGCATCGGCGCGCATCCGGGTTACCGCGATCTGCACGGCTTTGGCCGCCGCCCCGTTCCCGGCTTGAAGGCGTCAGAGATCGAGAACCTGGTCGCCTACCAGATCGGCGCGCTGCAGGCGATCGCGACTGCGGCCGGTCACAAGGTCACTCACGTCAAGGCGCATGGCGCGTTATCGAATATTGCCTGCGAGGACGACATGACCGCGCGGGCGATTGCGTCCGCCATTAGGGCGGTCGACCCCAATCTGATTTTTGTGGTGCTCGCCAATTCGCGTCTGGTGCAGGCCGGCGAAGCCGCCAATCTGCCGATGGTGCACGAGGTGTTCGCCGACCGCGCCTATGAGGACGACGGCTCGCTGGTGTCGCGCCGCAAGCCTGGTGCAGTCCTGCACGACGCCAACGAAATCGCGCAGCGAGTTGTGCGGATGGTGCAGGATAGTGCGGTGGTGTCGGTCACCGGCAAAGTCATCAAGATGCGCACCGACACCGTGTGCATTCACGGCGATACGCCGGGCGCCGTCGATATCGCGCGCGGCGTTCGGCAGGCGTTAAGAGACAGCGGCATTGCAGTGGCGCCGTTCCGGGTGAACTAGTGGTTGAAATCTGACGCTTGATACCCACTCCAACGCACGAATTGAATCAGACATGAACGTCCGTGTTAAGCCCAAGGACCTTCGGATCGAGACCGTCGGTGAAGAGTGCCGGGTTACTCCCTACTCCGCATATATCGCTGCATCGCACTAACTGACCCCAAGTGCTCATCCCTCAACAGGGGACGTTCATCGGTTGCGTCATCACGGCAGCCTTTTCGGGCTGGAGCAAAAACGATGGGACAGAAAGTCCGTGCACGAAAAGTAAACACGAAGGCGCCAAAGAAGAGTTCCCTCAAGTCTTCCGCCGCCACGTCCGGAAGAACCTCGCCATCAATTTCATTCTCGCGAGCGCATCCGTCGGAAGAGCGGGCATGGCAGTTTCGGGCCATCAACAACCGAAGTCGGCAGGATTGCTCGATCACCTCGTCTGCGGGGGCGAACAGTGGCCGAATACCGAATCGTGCGCGTGAGGGCGCTGGTCGGTAACATAAAGTCGTGAAAGTAGTCAGTTTCGGCAGCTTCGTATTAAAATTTGCTGCGCCGCACAATGACCGCATTTGAATAGGTAATGGCCTCAATCAACTCCGAATATTCATCGAGTTGGTGACAATATCAATAACATATGAGGCTATAGAATGAAGGGTCGGCGCATCACAGTACTTGGGCTGGGGATTTTAATCACAGCTATTTCGTTTTCTTCTTCGCTTCTGGCGGCCACACAGACAGGAATTGCATCGGTATACAGTGACGAGCAGACCGCCAACGGCGAGTATGCCCATGCCTCCGCACTCACTGCGGCTCATCGCACTCTGCCGTTCGGCACCATGGTCGAGGTCACCAACATCCAGACCGGCCGCTCCGTCGTCGTCCGCATCAATGATCGTGGCCCCTACATCCGGGGTCGAGTAATCGACCTGACGCCGGCTGGCGCTCGGGCGATCGGATCCTCCGGCCTCGCGCCGGTCACGCTAACTGTGCTGTCCGTCGGAACTCGCCGCGCCAGCCATTCGGACCGCTCCATCGAGGGCTGAGCCAGCTTTCGGCTGTGCGGATACCGCTCAGCTTAACTCTCGTGCTCGCGATCAGAAGAAGGCCGTAGAGAAATCTACGGCCTTCTTTCTGAGAGAAAGAAGTGAGTGAACAACTGCCGGCGACAGCCGTCGGCCAGTTAGCCGCGTGTCAACAAACTCAGCGGCTTCGAAACGAGAAGGAGACCCATGTCCGTTCCAGGTCAAACGCGTCGGTTCAGCGTTGTCCGCGTCATGTCCGCTATTCCCCCAACCAAGCTGGGTATCAAGCGTCAGATTCTATCCACTAGATTGTAGAGTGGGCAAAGACGCGTTTGCGCCGTGCCCACCAGCCCATCATTCCGCACTACGGCAGGCTCGCTTTCGCATAGCCCACCCACAAATTCAGAACGGGTGTACCGACAGCGTGCCGAAAACCACGGCTGCGATGACAGCGAAGGCGCCATAGAGCGCAGCCGCATGGATGCCTTTGCCGGTTCGACCCGAAAGCGAGCGCGCGTAAAGGTGCAGACGGGCTTCCGCCGATAGTTCGCGCATGGTCGATCTCCAACGCTGCATCGCCGACAATGGAATGCCGTTTGCGGCTGGATGCAAGACGACCCGGGAAATAGCGATGCGGACGCTTCGACAGGCTCCGATTGGAGTCAAAAATTCTCTGCGTTGGACTAAGACGAGAATTTTATTCGTTAATAATTGAAGCTGATTGGAACCGGTTCCAGTTCCGTCAGTACACGTCCTGCTGGAACCGGCCCTTTTTCTTGAGTTCCCCGACAAAGAGGACCGCCTCATCGGTGGTACGTGCGCCGAACTGCGCGACGATATCGACCAGTGCTCGTTCGACATCCTTCGCCATTCGTTTGGCATCGCCGCAGATATATACGTTCGCGCCCTCGGCCAGCCACGTCCACAACTCACGGCCGACCTCGCGCATACGGTCCTGCACATAGAATTTCTTGTCGCCGTCGCGCGACCACGCCAGCGACATTCGCGTCAGCAGACCGGACGTCTTCATGGCGTTGAGTTCCTCGGAATAGAAGAAATCGCAATCGCTGCGCTGATGACCGAAGAACAGCCAGTTCTTGCCGGGTGCGCCAGTCGCCTTGCGGTCGAGCAGGAAGGCGCGGAACGGTGCGACGCCGGTGCCCGGTCCGATCATGATGATCGGTATCTTTGGATCCTGGGGCAGCGCGAAGCCGTGCGCCTTCTGCACATAGACCTTGACCTGATCGCCGGGCTGGATGCGTTCGGCAAGGAATGTCGAAGCCAGTCCGAGGCGCCTGCGCTTGCCGACCACGTAGCGCACGCAGTCCACGGTCAGCGACAGCTTGCCGGGCGTGGCGTTATGCGACGACGAGATCGAATAGAGCCGCGGTTGCAGCGGCTCCAGCGCTTCGACGAATGCTTCGGGGTGCGGACGAACGCCGGAAAATTTTTGCAGCGCCGCCATCACGTCGAGGGTCGCGGCATCGCCGTCGGGATCCTCCCCTTGCGCCAGCGCGCGCGCTTTCTCGCGCTGCGCTCCGCCGGTAATGAACGAGAGCAGTTCGAACAAACTATCCGGCGCAGGCGCCAGCGAAACATCTTCGATCAATACGTCGCGCAGCGTCTTGCCGTTGATTTCAGTCGTATGCAGCGCGCCGAGCATGGCGATGATCTGATCCACAAGTCCAAGTTCATTGCGGGCAAAGATGCCGAAGGAATCGCCGACGACATAGTCGAGGCCGCAGCCGCTGAGGTCGAAATCGATATGCCAGGTTTCTTTTTCCGATCCCTTCTTGTTCAGCAGGCGGCGCGACACGAACGTCGCCGGCACCGGGTTATCGCGCGAACGCCCCGGCTCCACCGCGATCGCCGGTGCCGCGACGACAGGCGCGAGCGACGGGCTTGGCGAGGCCGCCGGCGCCTTCCCAAGTTCCTCGTGCAGAGCCTTGAGCATCCGGGCGGTTTCCTTGCCGCCCGGTACGCACAGATTGAGACGCGCTTCGGCCTTGCTCGCGATCGCGTCCGAATAGTCGTTGCAGTTGTAGCCGCACTGGCCGCAATCCTGCTGCGCCATCGCCGCCATCATGCGCCGGCGCAAGGGGCGGCCTTCCGCGAGCTTCATGCGGTCGGTAATCGGCATGGTCTGGTCGTGCCAGGGCGCTTCGCCGTCGTCGCCATCGCCTGCCGGGCCGAGCACTGCGCCGTTCTGTGCGGGAGCCAGCGGGGTCGAACCGTCGAGCCACAGCATACCGACGAGAAAGCCGTTCAGCCACGAACGCTGTCCTGCGGTGAACGGCGCCGTCGCCGGAATGATTTCAAGCCGTGGCGGTGGGGTGATCTGGTTCATGGCATTGCTTCCGCGTCGGCCAGTTTGCGAAGGGATTCGCCGTCATGGCGGCGTGAAAAGGCGACAAACGTCTCGTCGGCCGAGACGCGGTTCGCGAGATAGGCCCTGAGCAGCCGCTCCACTGTTTTTGGTGCGTCCTCTGCCTTGACGTCGCGATAGACCTCCTGCCCGATATCGGCGTCCGGTCCGAAGCCGCCCCCGGCGTAAAGGTGATAACCCTCCACCGTGTCGTCGTCGCTCCCGCCCGGCACCTTCGCCGCGAGCAACCCGATATCGCTGATGTAGTGCTGGGCGCAGGAATGATGACAGCCGGTGAGATGGATGTTGAGCGGCGTTTCGATCTGCACACGCGTTTCGCACCAGTCGCCGATCTCGGCGGCGTGGCGTTTGGTATCGGATGCGGCGAACTTGCAGCCTGTATTGCCGGTGCATGCAACCAGCCCGGCGCGGATGCTCGATGCCTGGACGGCAAGGCCGAGCTTCTCGATCGCAGCGGTCGCCAGCGCCAAATTGTCGTCGCGCACACCCGATATCAGCAGATTTTGCCAGACCGTGAGGCGGATATCGCCGTCACCAAGGTCCTGTGCGATCTTGGCAAGGCCGCGCATCTGTTCACAGGTCACCTTGCCCACCGGCAGAACGACGCCGATCCAGTTCAGTCCCGGCTGCTTCTGGGGATGGACCCCGATATGCGCCATCCGATCGAACTGCGGACGGGCCGCAATCGCGTCGGCTGGAGCGTGCACCAATTTGCGGCCAAGCTTCTCCTCGACGGCGACGAGGAACTTTTCCACGCCCATGCTGTCGAGCACGTATTTGAGACGCGCCTTCAGCCGATTGGTGCGGTCGCCGGTCTCAACGAACACCCGGACGATGGCGTCCGCGACCTGGGTCGCGTCCTCCGGCCTGACGATGATGCCGGTTTCCCTAGCGAAATCCTTGTGGCCGGTAATGCCGCCTACTCCCAGGCGGAACCAGACGCCGGGCTCGACGCCGAAACCGTCCTTCACTTCGACCGCAGCGAAGGCGATGTCGTTGGTGTCTTCAAGCACCGCGATCTTGCCGGCGCCGTCGAATGCGACGTTGAACTTGCGCGGCAATCCCGTCAGCGAGCGGTCGTTGAGAATGTGGTAGTGCCATTCGCGGGCGTATTCGCGTGTGTCGATCAATTCCTGCGGATCGATCCCCGCCGTCGGCGTGCCCGTGACATTGCGGATATTGTCGGCGCCCGAACCGCGCGAGCACAGTCCAATGTCCTGGATCCCCTCGATCAATGCCACGGTGTGCTTCGGCAGTATCTCCCTGATCTGGATATTGGCGCGGGTAGTGATGTGCGAATAGCCGCCGCCGTAGCGTTCGGCGAGATCGGAGACGCCTGCGAATTGCCAATGCTTGAGAATGCCGTTCGGAATGCGCAAGCGGCACATGAAGGAATTCTGCGTCGGCGCGACATAAAACAGGCCGTAATAGCGCCACCGGAAATTGTCCGGTGGCGGCGGCGGCGTGTTGTGTCTCGCCTGCTCTTTCAGGCGCTCATAGGCATCGAAGGGATGCTGCTCGCGCTTGAATTTCTCCGGATCGGACAGCTTCTTGCCGTCCTGGAGAAATCTGTCCTGAGCTTTGAGGCCGGCGGCGTCCGGACCCACCGGTTCCGCCGCGGCCTTGTCGGGCGCCGCGCCTGCGCCAGCGAGACCGGCGGCTCGGCCGACGCGCCCGACCTGGAGGCCAGACATGAAGCCTTCCAGATAGCGCTTCTGCTCGTCGCTAAAATCGGCTGTTGTTGTTTCAAGCTTCATGATGCGCAGCGATGCGATGCCGTTATTCTGCAGGGACTTGCGCTGCGATCGGCGCCGCCGCCGGCGTCAGCAGTGTCGCGGGCTTGTAGGTCGAGTACAGCGCCAAACCGGTAAAGACGAAGCCGCCGACGAGATTGCCGAGCGTTACCGGAATCTGATTCCACACCCACCACTCGTAAACGCTGACTTTTGCGCCGAGCAACATGCCGGTCGGAATGATGAACATGTTGACGACGGCGTGCTCAAATCCCAGCGCGAAGAACATGAAGATCGGCATCCAGGTGGCGACGATCTTTCCGATCGTGGAGCTTGTCGTCATGGCCATGACGACGCCGAGACAAACCAGCCAGTTACAGAGGATGGCTTTGACGAAAACGCTGACCATTCCGGCCAGCCCGATTGCTTCGTTGGCAACGGTCTTGGCCTCGGCGATGCTGACGATGCGCGCCGCGACGCCCGCCGGTTCGATCTTGCCCATATTGGTCAGCGCGATCGCGAGCAGGATGCCGTACGCTATGCTGCCAAGGAGATTTCCAAGGAACACCCACGACCAGTTTACGCCGATGGCACTCCAGGTGGTTTTGCCCTCGAGGCGCGCGAGCGGCAGCAACCCGAAACTTCCGGTCACGAGTTCGAGCCCGAGCAGCACGATGATGATGAGGCTGACGGGAAATATGATCGCGCCCACCAGCGGTTGCCCGGTCGTGACGGCGCCGGTGAACGCCAGACTGGTGGCGGCACCCAGCAGCGCACCGGAAAGCGCGCCACGAATGAGGAGATCCCGCGGGGCAAGCGCCAGTTTCTTCAAACTGACATCGATCATCGTGTCGACGACGTCGGCAGGTTTTGCGTAATCCATATCGAAGCTCCAGCCGCCACGCGCAGGCGTGGCCACAACGAGGAAAGGGGCGTGTGATCGCTCGGAAATTCGATTCGAAAGGCAGCGCCGTATCGGAAGTTTCGGAGCGATCCGATCAGCCTCGTTGCTGCGGAAATCCATCTTGGACCACGGCCAGCGGGCATCTACGGCGGCTGGCTCGCACTCACCTATTCAAATAGTGTGCCATTGCAGAAATGTTGAAATAACTCTTGATATTCAATGACATATTTGTTTTGCAGCGCAACAATTTAGCGTGGATAAACTGGCGTTCGTGCCGTTTAAGAGAGCATCAGCCTAAAAATTAGACTTCGAATCATCGCGCCTATTATTTAAGCTACGATCTTTTCCCGGCTCACGGCATCAGACGAAAGACCTTGAACGAGGCCAGATATCCCGCGACGTCGGCTGGATCGAATGCGGGCCCGGCAAACGCGCCGACTGAACCGAACGCGCCGCGTTCCGCCTCCCCGCCCAGTCCCAGCGCCGCATCGTAAAGGTCCGGTCTGAATACCGCTCTAGCGATCTTGAGAGCGTCAGGGCTGATCGCGGCCTGCCCCCAACGGAGCATCTGCGCATAGAGCCAGACAGCCTGCACCGGATCGGGCCGCGCCGCGCCCTCCCGCCCCACCAGCAGATAGCAGCTGCTTTCGCGCATCGTACCATCAGGCGAAATCTTCAGACGGCCATCGAGCGTCCGCTGGATAACGTCCGCATCGACGCCGATGCGTTCCGGCTGCGCCAGAATGCGCGCCGCCTCGGTACGATTTTGCGGATCCTCAATGAATTCGGCGGCGCGAAATGCGGCCCGGATCAGTGCGGCAACAAGCTCCGGGTTCTTCTCCGACCAGTTTTGCCTGACGGCGAGGACCTTCTCCGCCGCGCGCACCAGAATGTCCGAGACGAAATGCAGGATATGGCCGACCCCGAGATCGACCGCGACGGAATTCCAGGGTGCGCCGACGCAGAACGCATCGACCTGACCGTTGGCGAGACTGTCCACCATGTAGGGCGGCGGCAGCACCACAAGACGGACTTCCTCGTCGGGATCCACGCCGCCTGCCGCCATCCAGAACCGCAGCTGATAATTGTGGGTCGAAAACGGAAAGGTCATGCCGAAGGTCAGCGGTTCGGCGCCGCTCTTGCGGCGCTTCGCGACGACGCGCGCGAGCGCCAGCGCCGTGGTCATCGGATCGAAGCGGTCGCCGTCGATTTCTGCCATGATCGCCGCATGCAGCGCCGGCGACACCGTAATCGCGTTGCCGTTCAGGCCGAGATTGAACGGCGCCACGATGGGCACCTTGACGTGTCCGAGTCCGAGGCTCGACGCGATCGCAACCGGCGCCAGCAGGTGCGCGGCGTCGAACAGGCCGATATTGAGCTTGTCACGGATGTTCGACCACGACACCTCCCGCACCAGGGTGACATCGAGCCCCTCTGCGGCGGCAAATCCCTTGTCGACGGCGACGATCAGGGCGGCGGCATCGACCAGCGGAATGAAGCCTATGCAAAGCGGTTTGGTCATTTCAGCAACTCCGACGCCGTCAGGATCGACTGTGCGATCTCGCCGATCTTCTTTTTCTCGCGCATCGCCGTCGAGCGCAGCAGGACGTAAGCCTCATCTTCCGTCAGGCCCTTCAGCTTCATCAGGATTCCCTTGGCGCGATCGATCACCTTGCGGTCTTCAAGCGCGGATTTGGCGCGATCGAGTTCATCCTGCAGCTTTGCGAACGCGTTGAAGCGCGAAATGCAGAGGTCGAGGATCGGCTTGATGAGTTCCTTCTTCAATCCGTCGACGATATAGGCCGAGACGCCGGCATCGACCGAGGCCTGAATCGATGCCGCGTCGCTCTGATCGACGAACATCGCGACCGGCCGGCGCACGGCGCGGCTGACCTGGAACATCTGCTCCAGAACGTCGCGGCTGGGATTTTCCAGATCGATCAGAATGACGTCGGGATCGAGCGCATAGATCCGGGTCAGCAAGCTCTGCATTTCGCTGATGTGGACCACGCCGGTAAAACCCGCTTCCCGCAACCCCTCCTCGAGGATCGCGGCACGGATCGGGCTTTCGTCAACAATGACAATTTTAGGAGACGACTCGGCGCCCATCGATCACTCGCATTCCGGCAGACATCCATAGCACGCCGCAAGCCGGCTCAAAGCCTTGTAATTATGAGCAATTGGGACTAGCTCCTGCCAATGAACTAGTGCGGTGGATTTGACATTCGCCCCCCGGCTCCGCGATTCCTCATGGCGAATGTCAAATCCAGGGCCGCACTAGAATCATTTTTTCTCGTGTCCCTTTGGCTCTAACATTCGCAAAGAGCCTGCCGCAACGGGATGCGAATCTTAAAGCCGGGACACGAGGCAGATCAAACATGCAACAGGCCGCCGCGCCCAAAGTCAGCTTTGTTTCGCTGGGATGCCCCAAGGCGCTGGTGGATTCCGAGCGCATCATCACGCGGCTGCGTGCGGAAGGCTATGAACTGGCGCGCAAGCATGACGGCGCCGATCTGGTCATTGTCAACACCTGCGGCTTTCTCGACAGCGCCAAACAGGAATCGCTGGGCGCCATCGGCCAAGCGATGGCCGAGAATGGCAAGGTGATCGTCACCGGCTGCATGGGCGCGGAACCCGAGCAGATCGAGGCGGCTTATCCCGGCGTGCTGTCGATCACGGGGCCGCAGCAATATGAAAGTGTGCTCGATGCGGTTCATCGGGCGCTGCCGCCGGTCCATAATCCCCACCTCGATCTTGTGCCGCCGCAGGGCATCAAGCTGACGCCGCGGCATTACGCTTACTTGAAGATTTCCGAAGGCTGCAACAACCGCTGCAGCTTCTGCATCATCCCGAAGCTGCGCGGCGACCTGGTGTCGCGTCCGGCCAATGACGTGCTGCGCGAGGCGGAGAAACTGGTTACCGCCGGGGTGAAGGAATTGCTGGTCATTTCGCAGGACACCTCAGCCTATGGCGTCGATCTGAAATATGCCGCGAGCCCGTGGAAGGACCGCGAGGTCCGCGCGAAGTTTTTCGATCTGGCAAAGGAGCTCGGCGAATTCGGCGCCTGGGTGCGGCTGCAATATGTCTACCCCTACCCGCATGTCGACGAAGTCATTGGCCTGATGACCCAAGGCAAGGTCCTGCCCTATCTCGATATTCCCTTTCAGCACGCGAGCCCTGAAATCCTTAAAGCAATGAAACGTCCGGCCGCGCAGGACAAGACGCTGGCACGGATCAAGCAGTGGCGTGAGGAATGCCCCGAGCTGACGCTGCGCTCCACTTTTATCGTGGGTTTTCCGGGCGAGACCGATTCCGATTTTGCCTATCTGCTCGACTGGCTCGAAGAAGCCGAGATCGATCGGGTCGGCTGTTTCAAATATGAGCCGGTCGCGGGAGCGTCCTCGAATGCGCTCGGCCATGCCGTGCCCGATGAGATAAAGCAGGAGCGCTGGAACGCGCTGATGGCGCGGCAGCAAAAGATTTCCGCGCGCCGGTTGAAGCGCAAGATCGGCACGCGGCAGCAAATCATCATCGACGAAGTCGGTCCTACCGTATCGAAGGGCCGCTCCAAAGCCGACGCGCCGCAAATCGATGGCGCGGTCTACGTCTCAAGCCGTCGTCCGCTGCGTGTCGGCGAGATCGTCACCGCCAAGATCGAGCGCGCCGACCAATACGACCTGCACGGCAGCGTCGCCGGCTTCTGACCGTACGATCTTGACAGCGCCGGCCCTCTCGATGTATGGCGGCGTCATGAAACTCAACCGGACCCAACTCCGCGCCACCTTCCGTCGTCGCTCGCTCGACGATGATGGGTCGCGCCGTGTCCGACGACAGAGCTGAACAGATAAACAGCTAAGTTTTCAAGGCCGCACCCGCAAAGTGCGGCCTTCTTGCGTTTTGCCACCTTTTTTCATTCAACCGCAGGAGTTTCGACATGAACATCGCTACCCATCCGTTTGATTCACTGATGGATATTACAGCCCGACCGCCGGTCGTTTTCGTCCGGGGCGAAGGCTCGTTTCTGTGGGATGACAGCGGCAAGCGCTATGACGCCTTTTGCTTTCAGGTGGCGGAGTAGGAAGCGTGGCCGCTTCCTTTGTCGGACGATGATCGCCCTCGACTTTATGCAGGGTTGGGCGGTCAATTGCCTGGGCCATTCGCCGCCCGTCGTCGTCGAGGCGCTCGCGGCGCAGGCAAAACTGCTGCTGACGCCGAGCCCTGCTTTCTACAATGGCCCCAGCCTCAAGCTCGCCAAGGCCCTGGTCGATCACAGTTGTTTCGACCGGGTGTTCTTCACCAATTCGGGCGCGGAAGCCAATGAGGGCGCCATCAAACTTGCGCGCAGGCACGGATCGCTGCACCGGAACGGCGCCTATGAGATCATCACGTTCGACGGCGCGTTTCACGGCCGGACGCTGGCGACGATGTCGGCATCCGGCAAGAAAGCCTTCGAACCCCTGTTCGAGCCCAAGGTGCCGGGCTTTCCCAAGGCACGGCTGAACGATCTCGCATCGGTCAAGCGGTTGATCAATGACAAGACCATCGCCGTGATGCTGGAGCCGATCCAGGGTGAAGCCGGCGTCTGGCCTGCGACCGATCAATTCCTGCGCGATCTGCGCGACCTGACCAAAGCGCATGGCCTGTTGCTCATCCTCGACGAGATCCAGACCGGCATGGGCCGCACCGGAAAACTTTTCCATTACGAGCATGCCGGGATCGAGCCTGACATCATGACGCTGGGAAAAGGAATCGGTGGAGGCGTGCCGCTGGCAGCGTTGCTGGCTACCGAGGCGGCTTCCTGTTTCGAACATGGCGACCAGGGTGGCACGTTCAACGGCAACCCGCTGATGTGCGCGGCCGGGCTCGCCGTTCTTGGGCAGGTCAGCAACCCGGAATTTCTTAGATCGGTTGTTGATACCGGCCTGTATCTGGAAAGCGAATTGCAGCGAATATCCGCGCGGCATGGTCTCGGCGAGGTCCGTGGCACGGGACTGCTGCTCGCACTCGACTTAAAACATCCGATCGCCGCGTCGATCGTCGCGCAAGCGTTTGAGGAGGGCGTGCTGCTCAACGCGCCACGGCCGGACGCGCTGCGTTTCATGCCGGCGCTCAACGTCACCAAGGGCGAAATCGCCGGGATGATCGATTGCCTGGACGCGATGCTGACCAAGATGGGCGCGGCAAGGCGTGTGGCGTAACGGAGCATTCCAATGACGGAAATGAAACGACCGGCGTTACCCTTGACCGGCGGGTGTCCCTGCGAAGCCGTGCGGTTTGAAGTTACAGCAATGCCGCTGCTGATATACGCCTGTCATTGCACGGAATGTCAGCGTTGGTCGGGCAGCGCGTTCAGCATGTCGATGCCGGTTGCCTCGAAATCATTTCGTATTGTGCGAGGTGAGCCCAAGCCGTGGCACCGCACCGGCACCAGTGGCGTGCAGAGCACCTATTGGTTCTGCGGTGATTGCGGCGGCAGGGTCTACGGCGAACGGGACGCCCGCCTCGATATCAGGGCTGTCCGCGCCGGAACGCTCGACGACACCTCCTGGCTGCGGCCGGTCGCTCACGTCCACATGCGGAGCGCCCAGCCGTGGGAGCAACTCGCAGGTGACGCGGAATGCTTCGAAATCATGCCGAAGGATTTCTGGGCGCTCGCCGACAAGTGGCAGCGGATGTGGCAGGCGTGATGAAGAGAAGCAGCGTGGCAGAGAGTCTGGAAAAATCATCCCAGCCGGCGTATGTAGCGGTATCTGTTTAGCTCCGTCACAAATTGCTGTTGTTCAAAACCGGTGCGTTCAAGAACTCTTTGGGATGCTGCATTATCGGGGTGTACGAAGCCTTGAAGTTCGCGAGCGCCGTGCTGTCTCCGCGCCATTTGAAGGCAAAATCTTACGAGTTCGGTTGCATAACCGTTGCCCCAGGCCGATCGGTCGAAATGATATCCAATCTCGATACCCCAACCTGGTTCGAACGGATCGTCATAAATTCCACCGAAGCCGATGATCTGCCCAGAGCTTCGTTCAACCACGGTCCACGGCCCATATCCGTTTTTCCGACGTTGACATTCGTGCCCTACAATATGACGCCGGCACGCACGAATATCCTTGAATGTCAAAGTATATCGCATTGCGTCACTGTCGGCGAAGAATCGCAAAAGTGCGCAAGCATGAGAAAGGCGAGGCCTGAGTAGTACGAGCCGGTCAGTCTCGAACTGATCAGGTCTATCCATCCACTTCGCTACGGCTTCAGGATCGACGCCCCGGTCGTGGCCCGGCTTTCCAGATCGATGTGCGCCTTTGCCGCATCCTTCAGCGCGTAGGCGTGATTGATCGGAACGTGCAGTTTGCCGTTGATGACGGCGGCAAACAGGGTATCGGCGCCTTCAAGCAGTTCCGAGCGCTTGCCGATATAGTCGTTGAGTTTTGGCCGGGTCGCGAACAGGGAACCATGATTGTTGAGTTCGGCAATCGAGAATGGCGGCACCGGACCCGACGCGTTGCCGAAACTCACGAACAAGCCCCGCGGCTTCAGGCAGGACAGCGAGCCCGGAAATGTGGTCTTGCCGACGCCATCGTAGACGACGTCGCAAAGCTCGTTGCGGCTGATCTGTTTCACCCGCGCCACGAAATCCTCGTCGTTGTAGAGGATGACGTGATCGCAGCCGTTGGCGAGCGCGAGATCGGCCTTCGCCTTGGTGCCGACGGTGCCGATGACATGCGCTCCCATCGCCCTCGCCCACTGGCACGCCAGCAAGCCGATGCCGCCGGCCGCGGCATGAATCAGCACCCGATGGTGCGGCTCGACCTTGAACGTCTTGTGCAGGAGGTACCAGACCGTGAGCCCCTTGAGCATCAGGACCGCGCCCTGCTCGTACGTGATGTGGTCAGGCAGCTTGACCAGCTTCTCCGCGGGGATGTTCCGCTCGCTGGCATAGCCGCCGAGGTTGAAATAATAGGCGACGCGGTCACCGGGGTGAAAATTGGTCACGCCGGGTCCAACCGACAGCACCTCGCCCGCAGCCTCATTGCCGACGATAAACGGCAGTCCCGGCGCCTTGTAGAGGCCGGTGCGATAGTACACATCGATGAAGTTGAGGCCGACGGCATGCTGGCGGATGCGAACCTCGCCGGCTCCCGGCGCGGGCACGTCCACGGCTTCATAAACCAGGGCTTCCGGACCCCCTACCTTGTGCACCCGCACGGCCTTGGTCATATCATGTTCTCCCGTATTTCCTTAAGATCAAGCGATAGCCATCGAGGCCGCGTTGTCAACTCAATGACCGCGTGAACGTCTCTGCTTGCCTAGTTAACGGTCTTTTTGCGGTTGCGCTTGGCCAGCACATTGAAGAATTCGACCGCCGCCGAAAACACGATGGCAAAATAGATGTAGCCGCGCGGAATATGAAACTGGAATCCGTCAGCGACCAGCGCAACGCCGATCAGCACCAGAAACGCCAGCGCCAGCATCTTGGTGGTAGGATGCTCCGCCACGAATCTCGCAACCGGACCAGACGACAGATACATGATGAGGCAGGCGATGACGACCGCTGCGATCATGATTTCGAGATCCTGCGCCATGCCAATCGCGGTGATGATGGAATCCAGCGAGAAAATCATATCGATGACGATGATCTGGACGATCACCCAGAAGAATGCGCTTGGCTTTGGCGCGTCGTCGTTCTCCTCATCGCGCGCTTCGACCTCGGCGTGAATTTCGTGGGTCGCCTTGCCGATCAGAAACAATCCGCCGCCCATCAGAATGATGTCGCGCCACGAAAACGCCATGCCCTTCACGGTGAGGAGGGCTTGCGTCAGGCCGATCAGCCACACCAGCAGGCTGAGCAGCAGAATGCGGAACACCAGCGCCAGTGCCAGTCCGATCTGCCGCGCTCGCTTCGCCTGCCGTTTCGGGATGCGCGAGACGATGACCGACAGAAAAATAACATTGTCGATGCCAAGAACGATCTCCAGCGCCGTCAGGGTCAACAATGCCGCCCATGCTTCCGGGCTGGTCAACAACTTGATCATGCCTTGAGCGATCTCACGAGCCGGATCGCTGCATCGCTTGCCACGATATAGGCGGCGATCGCACAAAGTCCGACGGTTACCGGTGTACCCACATCGAAATCGTATGCCAGCGTGGTCACCACAAGCACCGCCCAAACGGCGATCAGAGACAGGGTGAGCGCACGCAGGCGCACCACGCGGATCGGGTGAACGACGTGAAAGGGAACAAACGTCAGCGCAATCAGAATGGCGACCCCGAGGCTCGAGAGTGCCGGCCGCGGATGAAGGAGAAACAGATAGAACGCCGCGACATTCCACAGTCCCGGAAATCCGCGAAAATGATTATCTGCGCTCTTCAGGCGGCGATCCCCGAAATAGAGCGCGCCTGACACGGTGATGCCCACACCCAGCAGCGGCGCCGCCAGCGGCAGCAGCAGGCCGCTTGCGGTGATGGCATAGGCCGGAACAAAGACGTAGGTCACGAAATCGACCACGAGGTCGAGCACGTCGCCCGACCAGTTCGGCTGCAGGCGCGCGACATCCAGCCGCCGCGCGATCGGGCCATCGAGCGCGTCGATCACCAGGGCGACCCCGAGCCACCCAAACATCGCAGCCCAGTGCTCGCGCACGGCCTCAAGCAGCGCGATCAGGGCAATGCCCGCCCCCATTGCGGTGAAGATATGCACGGAAAATGCGGCGGCCCGTATTCCCGGCGATGCTGACGAAGATTTCTGCTGGTTTAACTGGTCCATTTGCGCAGCAGTGCTATCAGGAATCGGCGCGATTTGCACATCCGCAGTTGCGGCGTTCCGCCGCGCAAATCAGTGGAAATATCGGGGGCGTGATGCGGGCTTGAAAATGCCGCCGGGAACGTCAATTGTCCTGACATGAGCGATGCATCAGCACCATTCGACGTCGTCGTGATCGGCGGCGGCCCCGCGGGACTTGCGGCCGCGATCGCATTGGCGCAAACCGGCGCGAACACGGCCTTGATCGCCCGCCGCGCGCCTTATGCCGACAATCGCACCACGGCGCTGCTGGGCGGCTCCGTCGACTTTCTGGAACAGTTGGACGTCTGGCCGCGCTGCAAGGACAAGGCGGCGCCATTGCAGGTGATGCGCCTGGTCGACGATACCGGCCGCCTGATCCGTGCACCCGAGGTTCGGTTCTCGTGCGACGAAATCGGTCTCGATGTGTTTGGCTACAATATCGACAACCGCGCGCTGATATCAGCGCTGGAGCAGCGCGCAGCCGAACTCTCCGGTCTGACACGGTTCGACGATGAGGCTGATGCGATCAGCCCGGAAGAGGCCGATGTTGCCATTCGCATCGGCCACGACAAATCACTGTCCGCGCGTCTGGTAGTCGGAGCCGACGGGCGGCAATCGCTCTGCCGTGAGGCCGCCGGCATCGAGGTCAGGCGCCGCGAACTCAATCAGGCGGCACTGACCTTCAACATCAGCCATTCGCGGCCACATCGGAACATCTCCACGGAGTTTCACACCCCGCAAGGTCCGTGCGTATTTGTGCCGCTGCCCGGCGACCGCTCCAGCGTAGTGTGGGTCGCGGCACCGAGGGAAGCCGAACGGCTGATCGCGTTGAGCGATGATGAACTCTCCGCGGCCGCGGAAACGCAATCGCATTCCATTCTCGGCCGTATCAGTGTCGAACCGGGACGCCATCTGTTTCCGCTTGCGATCGAGCAGCCCAGAAAATTCGCACAGCATCGTATCGCGCTGGTCGGCGAGGCCGCCCATGTGCTGCCGCCGATCGGCGCGCAGGGCCTGAACATGGGACTGCGCGATGCCGCCGATATCGCCGACATCGTGCGGGAGGCGATACTCTCAGGCGAAGATCCCGGCTCGCCGCAAGCGCTGAAACGTTACGATTCGGCGCGGCGCGCCGATGTCGCCAGCCGGACCTTCGCCATCGATGTGGCGAACCGTTCCTTGCTCAGCGATTTTTTGCCGATGCAATCCCTGCGCGCGGCGGGCCTGCATCTGATCGGCTCATTAGGACCGCTTCGACGTATTGCCATGCGCGAGGGCCTGGCGCCTTCGTGGCGATCGACGCCGCGGGTCGGCTAGGTTCTAGGGAAACACCAGCCGGCCGGTCTGCATGAACCACATCACGCTGGTGAGCGTGACGACAGACGCGAAGGTTCCGATCAGAACGGCGACCGACGCTGGCTCGATCCAGGTGTCGTTTTGCCGGGCGATCACAAACACATTCAGCGCCGGCGGCAGCGACGCCATCAGCACCGCGGTGGCC
>Ga0207926_1000478_pt1 | contig 20389 bp, 19 predicted proteins | sample NGESurdeep072012_8_FD_184454 | JGI IMG/M metagenome (GOLD analysis project Ga0207926, IMG submission 184454) | Arctic peat soil microbial communities from Barrow, Alaska - NGEE Surface sample 210-1 deep-072012 (SPAdes) | ecosystem: Environmental > Terrestrial > Soil > Wetlands > Peat ...
CTTCGGTCTCCCACACCGCTTCGGGTGGCCGCGACCTTCGGTCTCCCGCCCTGGGGAACACGAAGGAAGTCAAAATCCGGGGCCACCGTTGTGACCGTCGTGGTATTCGTTGTTGCGGTTCTTCGCCTGCGCTAGCCGAAGATAATCGCTACGCCGTGCGCCTCCGCCGCGCCGACGGCGACCGACCCGTCCGGCATGCGCGTCGAATGCAGGCCGCCTGCGCGCAGGATTCTCTCCGCGGTATCGCGGTTGGCGACGCGGATGAATAGCGCCGCCATGCAGGGCTGGTGGCGCGCGCTGATCCATACTCCGGGCAGTCTTTTCGCCAGTGCGCGCTCGCCGACGACGGCGATGGGTGTGTCGCCGGTGTTCACCAGCAACCCTTCGGGTATGGTCTTCGCCTTGACATCGAACAAGCGCTCGTAGGCCGCCGCAGTCGCGGCTACCTCATTGCTGACGATGGTCAGCGCAGCCAGACCGGTTGCCGTATTCGCATGCACTTGATACTCGGGCCGCCAAACCACATCGCGGGTGAAATGCTGGCACACGAACACCTGCCCTCCCGGGGTCTGCTCCAGACCCAACTGGGTGATGCGAAACGATGCGTTCTTCGTGCCCTCCGGCAGTTGCACCGGGCGTGAGAAATCGACCGGTTCGGAAGGAGCCAGCGCCGCCGCAGTGAGTTCGCCGTAGGCGCCGCGTGCATTGTCGGTCTTGAGCGCGACTGCCGCCAGGCCGTCACCGATGCGGGCAAAGTCGTAGTAGTACTCTCGGCCTGGCAGACGTTGCTGCACCATCAGCAACTCGAAATAATCCTGGCCGAACATGACACAGTGGTTCTGCGACCCCAGCGTATGATGGCCGCGGGGGGTGAGGGTGAACCCCATGCGCCGGAACGTGTCCTGAGCCGAATCCAGGTCGCGCGCGGTGATGACGACGTGGTCTATGCCCTTGATGTGTTTTCTCACTGTTGTTCTCTTATTTTGCGGACGCGCCATTATAATTGCGTTGGAGGCCGTTGCAGAGAGCCGGGGATGCCTTCGGCGGCGCTGTTGTCCGGGTTGACCCAGTAAGTAAGCACTTCCTGTCGCAAAAAGGAACGCCAAATGGCGATTGTCGATAAAATCAAGCTATTGCAAGGGGAAATGGCCGAATGGCGCCACGACATCCATGCCCACCCGGAGACCGCGTTCGAGGAGCAGCGCACCTCCGCTCTGGTGGCGAAAAAACTCGAGTCCTTCGGCCTGCGCGTGCATAAGGGCCTGGGCCGCACCGGGGTAGTGGGCACGCTCGCGGCCGGCTCGGGCAAGCGCGCCGTCGGCTTGCGCGCGGACATGGACGCGCTGCACATCCACGAGAAAAACGCCTTCGACCACCGCTCGCAGCATGAAGGAAAAATGCACGCCTGCGGACACGACGGCCATACGACCATGCTGCTGGGCGCGGCGAAATATCTAGCCGAGACCAAGAACTTCGACGGCACGGTGCATTTCATCTTCCAGCCCGCAGAGGAGAACGAGGGCGGCGGACGCGAGATGGTGGAGCAAGGCCTGTTCGACAAATTCCCCTGCGACTCGGTGTACGGCATGCACAACTGGCCGGGCATGCCGGTCGGGCAGTTCGGATTGCGCTCAGGACCGATGATGGCCTCGTTCGACATCTTCGAGATCGAACTGACGGGACGCGGGTCCCACGCCGCCTTGCCGCACACGGGCATCGACCCGGTGGTCGCCGCATCGGCGCTGGTGCAGGCGCTGCAGACCATCACCAGCCGCAACGTCGATCCGATCGAGTCGGCGGTCGTCACCGTCACACAAGTTCACGCCGGCGACACCTGGAACGTGATTCCCGATGCAGCCGTCCTGCGCGGCACCACCCGCGCCTTCAGGCCAGAAGTGCAGGATCTCGTCGAGCGCCGCATGCGCGAGATCTGCGCCGGCATCGCCGCGGCCTACGGCGCCCAGGTCAAAATACGCTACGAACGCCGCTATCCGCCCACCGTCAATGCCGCGCGCGAAACCGAAATCTGCGCATCGGTGCTGGAGCGCATGGTCGGGCCGGAGAACGTCGTCCGGGTGCCGCCGGTAATGGGTTCGGAAGACTTCGCCTTCATGTTGCAGGCCAAGGCGGGCTGCTATGTATTTGTCGGCAACGGGCCGGGCGAGGGCGGATGCATGCTGCATAATCCGCACTACGATTTTAACGACGAGGTATTGCCCATAGGCGCGAGCTACTGGGCGAATCTGGTAGAACACATACTGGCCAAGCACGCGTAAGCGGCATTGATCCCGCGCGTCCCGGCCGCGGCACGCCGGCAGCGCGCGCCGCGCTGTACCGGTATGAACTGACTTACGATGCACCGATCGAGGCCGACCTCGAAGTGCAATTTCTCTCTTGAAAGGATCCAGCATGCTTTATATCGACCACGGAAAAGGCGGCCCCGCCGACGCAATGAAACCGGCCGAAGGACCAATGCCGCAGCCGCAAGCGGGTGAAGTCGTCGTCGAAGTGCACTACGCCGGCGTCAACCGCCCCGACGTGTTGCAACGCTCCGGCAGTTATCCGCCGCCGCCGGGGGTCTCATCCATCCTCGGCCTGGAGGTCGCCGGCCGCATCTGCGCCGTCGCGCCGGACGTGACGCAGTGGAAAATAGGCGACCTGGTATGCGCGCTCACGCCAGGCGGCGGCTACGCCGAGTATTGCGCGGTGCCGGCGCCGCATTGCCTGCCCATCCCCAAGGGCCTGTCCGTGAAGGAGGCGGCTGCGTTGCCGGAAAATTTCTACACCGTCTGGGCCAATGTCTTTGACCGCGGCCGGCTGAAAGCGGGGGAGACCTTCCTCGTGCACGGCGGCTCCAGCGGCATCGGCCTCACCGCCATCCAACTGGCCAAGGCATTCGGCGCCACCGTCTACACCACCGTGGGCAGCAAAGAGAAAGCGGAGTTCTGCAGGAAGATGGGGGCGGATGCCGCCATCAACTACCGCGAGCAGGATTTCGTCGCTGAAGTTTCGCAGCTCACGAACAAAAAGGGCGTGGACCTGATCCTCGACATGGTGGGCGGCCCTTACATCGAGAAAAACTTCAAATCACTGGCGCTGGAAGGGCGGCTGGTGCAGATCGCCTTCCTGCAGGAGAGCAAGGTCGCGCTCGATTTCCTGCCGATCATGATCAAGCGTCTCACCTTCACCGGCTCGACCCTGCGCCCGCGCACCGTGGCGCAGAAGGCGGCGATCGCGCGAGACTTGCTGAAACAAGTCTGGCCCCTGCTCGAATCGGGCAAGGTAAAACCGGTGATCCACGCGACTTTTCCGCTTAAGGACGCCAAGCTCGCGCACCAACTGATGGAGTCGAGCAAGCACATCGGCAAGATCATGCTGGAGGTGCGCAAGGGTTAAATGCAGCAGGTCGAGCTTTTACCCGAAACCCCGTTTTCTGCACGGATGGTTTGTATCCGTGCAGAAAACGGGGTTAATTCAATCCTTCATACAATCACCGCTGCTCCAAGTTTGAAGCGGTGTGCCCAAGACCCGCATCGCTTGGATCCTCGTTTTCGTACGGATGATGAGACCATCCGTACGAAAACGAGGATCTCGTGGAAAACCCTTGAGCAGACTTGCCGCCTTAACGCGCATCCTCCAGCGCCATATCCGCCCCTTTTTCCGCGATCATGACGACCGCGGCATTGGTGTTGCCCGACACCACGGCCGGCATCACCGAGGCGTCGATCACGCGCAACGCCGCCAAACCGCGCACGCGCAGGCGGTCATCGACCACCGCACCGGCATCGCTGCCCATTTTGCAGGTGCAGCTCGGGTGGTAGATGGTGAAACCCTTGTCTCGAATATATTCCAGCAACGCCGCGTCGCTCGCCGCCTGCGGGCCCGGCTCGTACTCGGCCGCGACGTACGGCATCATCGCCGGCTGGCCCATGATGTTGCGCAGGAGCTTCGGCGCCGTGCTGGAAGTCTTCCGATTTCTTGAAATAGGGCAGCACGTCGGCGTAGCCCCAACCGCGATTGCCCAGGCTGACCCAGCGATCGAAATCCTCGCGCTGGCCGCGCACATGCACCAAGCCGTTGATCGAGCTTGATCCGCCCAAGCCCTTGCCCCGCGGCTGGATGATGCGCCGGTCATTGAGTTCGGGTTCGGGCTCGCTCTCGAACATCCAGTTGTAGCGCGGATCGGTGAACAGCTTGCCATAGCCCAGCGGTATATGGATCCAGGGATTTGAATCGCGTGGCCCCGCCTCCAGCAACAGCGCGGAGAAGCGCCCTGAAGCACTGAGCCGATTGGCCATTACACAGCCCGCGGAGCCCGCGCCGACGATGATGTAGTCCCAGATCGCGGCAGCCACGCTGGCTCAATCTCCGGCAGCTGCGGCCGCTCCGGCCTTGCGCGCGCGCAGCTCGAGCACCTTGCCCAGAATCCCGTGCGGCATATAGATGATGAACAGCACCAGCATCAGGCCGTAAATGGTGGAGTCCAGACCGTGCACCTCGTGACCCACGGCGACGCGCAAGCCCTCGGCCAGGAGCAGCGTGAACGCGGCGCCCACGGTGGGCCCAAGCTGCACGAACATGCCGCCGGCAATCACCGCGAACACAATCTGCAGTGAAAGGGCGACGCCCGACACCGTATCGGGGTTGATGTAGAGCTGGTACTGACCGTAGAGCGCGCCGCCGAGCGCGGTGAGCGCGGCCGAAATTACCGTGATGAGCAGCTTGGTACGGGTGACGTTGATGCCCACCGATTCGCTCGCGTCTTCCTCCTGGCTGATCGCTTCCATAGCGTAGCGCATCATGCTGCCATCGATCCTGCGCCAGACGTACAGCCCGAACAACCAGAACGCGAGCGCGATGTAGAAGAACACCTCCTTGTGCGCGAACTGCAGGGCCCACAGCGAGAACGGCTGGCCGCCGGCAAGCGCGATATTGGGGGTCACCCCGAGCGAGCCGCCGGTAACATCGCGCAGCGCCACAATCAGCATGCGCACGACCTCGGTGAGCGCGAGGGTCACCAGCGCGAAATAATGGCCGGTGATGCGAAAGCGAAAGCAGGGATAACCGATCAGCACCGCAACGACGACCGCAAGCAACAGCGCCAGCGGAATGCCGATCCAGGGCGTGACGCCGTAATGGTTCCACAGCATAGTGGTGACATACGCGCCTATGCCCAGAAACGCGCCGTGCCCGAACGACACCAGGCCGAAGCGTCCCATCAAGGACCAGCTGGTGTATACGAAGGACCACAGCATGATGGTGATCGCGATGTGCAGGTAATAATCGCCCACGCCGAGCAGCGGCACCAGCGCAAACAAGCCGAGCGCGATCCAGGCGGCGCGGTTCATCTGGAGCCTGCTGCAGGTCTGGTCATGAATCAGTCCCTCTAGCTCTTCCGGCCCAACAGCCCCTGCGGCCGGATGAACATCATGACGATGAAAAACGCGAACGCCATGACGTAGCCCCACTCGATCTGAAAGAAGAAACCGCCGATCGATATCAACTGCGCGAAAATAAAGGCGGCGATGAAGCCACCCACCATGTTGCCCAGCCCGCCGAGCACGCAAATCATGAAGGTGATCGGCCCGAAAGTGAGGCCGATGGCCGGATGCACGTCGTACTGCAGCACCAGCAGGCAGGCCGCCAGTCCGGCGAGCCCGCCGCCTATGGCCGAGGTGATCAGATAGATCCGGCTCGGGTTGACGCCCATCAGCGGCATGATGGCGCGGTCCTGGCTGATGGCGCGGATGGCGATGCCGATATAGGTCTTTTTCAGGAACAGGGCGAGGCCGAGCATGGCGACAAGGGCCGTGCCGGCGGCATAGATGCGCGACTGCGGCAGCATGATTTCGCCCAGCGTCACACTGGGCAATGACAATCCCAGGTTCCTGAACTGCACGCCGAAGGCGAGCGTAGCGGCCGCCTGCAGGAAAAACAACATTCCGCCAGTCACCAGCAGCTGGTTGATCGGCTCGCTCGCAAGCACCGGGCGGATGATGAACTGGTGCAGCGCCACGCCGGCCAGCGCCACGGTGGCGATGCCGACGACGAAGGCGATCAAGAGCGGCACATGATGCACGATGTAGAGAAAATAGACCGCGTACATGCCGATCATCACCAGTTCGGCGTAGCAGATCCAGACCACGTCGATGACGCCGAACACCAGGTTCAGACCGAGTGCCAGCAGCGCCAGCACGCCGCCGAACAATATGCCGTTCAGCACGGTTTCCAGCAGAAAGACGTCGAAGATTTCCATGGGATCTAGAGTCCGATGTAGGCGCGACGGATGTCGTCGCTGGCGAGCAGATCCGCCGACTTGCCGCTCGCCTTGATGCGTCCGACCTCGAGCAGGTAGGCGCGGTCGACGACTTTGAGCACCTGCTGGATGTTCTGCTCCACGATCAGCACGGTGTAGCCTTCCGCACGGATTTTCTGCACCAGACCGAATACTTGCTGCACGATCACCGGGGCCAGCCCCGCGGAAGGCTCGTCCAGCAGCAGCAGTTTGGGTCCGGACATGAGGCCGCGGCCGATGGCGCACATCTGCTGCTCGCCGCCGGAGAGCGTTCCGGCGAGCTGGTCGCGCCGCTCCTGCATGCGCGGGAACAGGCTGTAGACGAATTCCAGGCGTTCGGGATAACGCGCGCGCGCCGCCTGCGGATAGGCGCCGATGCGCAGGTTCTCCTCCACCGTCAGGCGCGGAAACAGGCGCCGGTTCTCCGGCACGTGGGCGATGCCCAGGTCGATCACGCGATGCGCGGGCACGGCATTGAGCGAGACACCCTCCATCGCGACCTCGCCGCTCGATACCTCCATCAGCTTGGAGATTACGCGCAGCAGCGTTGTCTTACCGGCGCCGTTCGGACCGATCACCGCCACTGCCTCCCCTGCCTCGACCCTGAGCGAAACGTCGAACAGCGCCTGGAAACTGCCGTAGCCGGCGGAGACCGATTTGAGCTCAAGCATGGCTCAGGCGCTTACCCGCTGTTGCACCTCGGCTGCGTCGCTGCCGAGATAAACCTCGATTACCTTCGGGTCGTGCGCCACTTCGCGCGGCAAGCCCTGCGCGATCAACTCGCCATGGTCGAGCACGATGCAGCGGTCGACGATGCGCATCAGCACGCCCATGATGTGCTCGACCCAGACGATGGTGATTCCCTTGTCGTTGCGCACGCGCGCGAGCATGTCGCCGGCCTGGTTCATCTCCTTTTCGTCCAGCCCGCCCAGGCTCTCGTCGGCCAGAAGCAGCCTGGGTTGCGTCGCCAGGGCGCGCGCCAGCTCGAGTTTTTTCAGGCCCGCCGCGCCCAGGCCATCGACGCTTGCGCCGTCAGCGTAGGGCAGCTGCACCAGTTCCAGCGCCTCTTCGGCCTGCTGCCAGGCCACCGTGCGCGCGATGCGCCCGTTCTGTCCGTAGAACGCCGCGACCGCGACGTTCTCGAGGATGGAAAGTTTGCGGAACGGCCGCGGAATCTGGTAGGTGCGGGCTATGCCCAGGTGACAGACGGCGGCCGGCACCAGCCCGCCGATCTCTTTTCCCTGGAAACGGATCGAGCCCGCCGTCGGCGCATGCATGCCGGCGATCAGGTTGAACGTCGTGCTCTTACCCGAGCCGTTGGGACCGATCAGTCCGAGAATCTCGCCTTCCTCGAGTTCGAAGGACACACCGCTGACTGCGGTGAATCCCCCGAACTTCTTGGTCAGCCCGTTGAGCTGCAGCACTTGGCGCTAATCACGCATCAAGGCGCATACGGGTGGCCTTTGGGCAGCGGCATGATCGGGTCGGTGGTGCGAATCGCGTTCGGCCAGGCGATGTAAGTGCGCCCGTTGACGTACTGCATCACCACTGGCGTCGAGCGCTCGTTCTGCCCCGCCATCTTGGTTCCGGGGGGGAAGAATTTCACACCGTAGCCCTGGATGGTGCCGCCGACCGGAATGTCGGTATCGAGTGCGGCCTTGCGCAATGCCTCCGAATCGATGCCGCCATATTTCTTGATCGCGCGCGGCAGCACATCGCTCAGGAAAACCCAGGTGTGGTTGAAACCCATGCTCGCGTGCGACGGCACTTCGTTCAAGCCCTTCTCGGCCTGGTAGCGCTTGACCATTTCCTTGGTCAGGTCGCCCAGTCCGGGTTTGAGCGTCTTCGGGTCGAGCAGCTGCGCCGCCGCCGGGTCGACGTTGAAGACGTAATTCACGTCGGTGCCGAAGGTTTCCGTGAGCTTGGCGATCTGGGCATAGCCTGCGCCGTGGCCGATCAACGCCTTCCATTTCAAGCCCTGCTCCTTCGCCTGGCGCAGGAACAGCGTGATGTCGGGGTTGTAGCCGGTGTGCAGAATCACGTCCGGGCGCGCGCGCCGCAGCTTGGTCACCAGGCTGGACAGGTCGGGCGAAGTGAGGGAGTAGCCTTCCTTCAGCACCACTTTCATGCCCATTTCCTTGCACGAGGCATCGTTACCGGCGGCGATGCCGGCGCCATAGGGCCCGTCCTCATAGATGATCGCCACTTTGAGATCGGCCGGTTTGATCCCCATTTTCTTCTGGCTGGTGTCTTTCAGGAATTGGCACGAAGCCCAACCGTACTGGTCGCTGTGCACCTGCGGCCGGAACACGTATTTCAGATTCCGGTCCTTGAACACCGCCGAAGCCACGCAGATGGTGAACCAGGTGAACTTCTTCGCCGCGTCCGCCTTGGCCGCCATCGGCACGCATTGCGCGCTGGAGAACACGCCTAATATGACGTCGACCTTCTCCTGATTGAGCAGGCGCTCGGTCTCGCTGATGGCCACCTCGCCCTTGCTCTGCGCGTCGGCGTAGAACGCATGGATCTTGTAGCCCTCGACGCCGCCTTTCTCGTTCATCAGATCGATTGCGGCCTTGGTTCCAATCGCACCCGCGGCCGAGCCGCCGTCTGCAAGCGGGCCGGTGTAATCGTAGATGACGCCGATTTTTATTTCCTTCTGCTGCGCGAACACCGGAGCTGCGACGATTGCCGCAATAATGGCTGCCGGGATGAAGCGCGTGACGAATCTGCGCATGGTGAGCTCCTCTGTGGATGAACCTGGATGGCGAGCGAAGAATTATTTTCTTGTGCTGCCCAGTGTTTCAAACCGGCCGGAGGATGTCAAGCAATCAAAGGCTGGCGGCGCGGTTGAGGGTGGTTAGGAAAATGTCCGCCGGTTGGTAACCGATCACCCGCAGCCCAGGAATCTCCCTGCCTTGCCGGTCGAAGAAAATGATACCGGGCGGTCCGAACAGGCTGAAGCGCTTGAGCAATGCCTTGTCCTCGGGCGAATTGGCGGTGACATCCGCCTGCAACAGCAGCATCCCCTCGAGTTTCGCTTTCACCCGGGGGTCAGTGAAAGTGAATGCCTCCATTTCCTTGCACGAGACGCACCAGTCGGCGTAGAAATCGAGCATCACCGGTTTGCCGGCGGCCTGCAGCTTCGCTTCGAGTCCGGCGAGGTTGCCGACGCGCGTAAAGCGCACGTCGCGCGCTCCACGCTCGGCGCCGGCCGCAAGCCCGGCGAGCGGCCGCAGCACATCGCGGCTGCCCGAGAGCGCGCCGATCGCGAGCGCCGCGCCGGCGAGCAGCGCGAGGAAACCCACCCCTTTCCACAGGCGCGCGGCGGTCCCGGCCTCGGGCGGCAGCGGGTCGATCGCGCGCAGGACCATGGCTGAGCCGACGAGGAGCGCGGCCCAGGCCAGCATTTGCGCCGCCGACGGCAACACCGGCGACACGATCCAGATTGCCACGGCGAGCAGCAACACACCAAAAAAATGCTTCACCGACCGCATCCAGTGGCCGGACTTGGGCAGGAACGCACCCTCGAACACGCCGACCAGGATGAGCGGCACGCCCATGCCGATGGACATGGCGAACAGCGCGATGCCTCCCAGCACCACATCGCGGGTCTGGCTGATGTAGAGCAGCGCGCCGGCCAGCGGTGCGGCCACGCAGGGACTGACGATGGCCGCGGAAAATACGCCCATCAGCACCACCGCGCCGAAGTGTCCGCCCTTGAGCCGGCTGCTGGTCTCGGTGACCTTCGCGTGAAACCCGGAGGGCAGCTGCAGTTCATAGAAACCGAACATCGATAGCGAGAGCAGCACGAACACCGCGGCGAAGGCGGACAGCACCCAGGGATTCTGCAGCGCCGCGGACAAGAGGCTGCCCGAGAGCGCCGCGCCGATGCCGATCGCGGTGTAGGTGACCGACATGCCCAGGACATAGGCGAAGGACAGCGTGAATGCGCGCGCGCGGGTGGCGTTGCGGCCTTCTCCGACGATGATGCCCGACAGGATGGGAATCATCGGCAGCACGCAAGGGGTGAAAGTGAGCAGGATGCCGGCGCCGAAAAATGCGGCGGCGATCAGCCACAGGCTGCCCGAGGCGAGCAGCTTCTCGAAGCGCGCTTCTTCGCCGATCACCCTGGGCGAGTCCGGCGCGGGTGCCGCCTCAGCGAAGGGCGTTGATGCCGCTCCCGGCCCGGATGCGCCGGACGCAGGCGCGAGCGCGAGCGCGGCGAGTTTGATCTCGGCCGTTTGCACCTGCGGTACGTAGCACACGCCCACGTCGGCACAGCCCTGAGAGGTGACCGCCAGCTTGAGCTGGGTTGCGGCGGCATCGCGCGTGAGCGGCAGGCGGACGCGCACCTCTTTGCGGTAGGTCTCGACTTTGCCGAAAAATTCGTCGTTATGGATATCGCCGTTGGGGAACTGCGCCGTGCCCAGTTTCACGGTGGCGGGCTCGACCGCGAATTTGAACTTGTCGCGGTACAGGTAATAGCCGTCGGCGATCCGGTAGCGCACCTCGATCGTGCCCGCGTCTATTGCCTGCGCCGAGAACTTGAATGCCTGCGCCGGGTCGAGCAGGTCCTGTGCTAAGGCATTCCCGTGCAGCGATAACGACAACAGCAAGGCGAAGATTCGGTACAGGTTGATTCGCATCATAGGGCTCAGGCCCGCTCGTCGTTGTGGTGCGTTTCGGATTCGACCCACTGCAGATAGGCCGGCAGACCGTCAGCTATTCGGACCGCAATGATCTCTGGAAGTTCATAGGGATGGTTGGCGCGGATCGACGCTTCCAGCTCCGCGTAGCGATCCTGCACGGTCTTGATCAGCAGCGGATGCTCCTCGTCATGCTGAATTTCACCTTGCCAGCGGTAGACCGAGGCGCAGGGGGCGAGGATGTTGACGCAGGCGGCGAGACGCCGCTCGATCAGCAAGACGGCGAGTTTTTCCGCGCTTTCGCGGTCCGGCAGGCTGGTGACGACGAGCAAGCTGTCCATCGGTTCGGTTCGGGTTCAGTTCGCCACGACCGGCGGCACACCCTCGTACACGCTCGGGTAGCGCAACCGCACGCCCAGCTCGGCTTTCATGCGCGTATTGGTGAGACGTCGCGATTCGCGCATGAAGGACAGCAGGCCTTCGGCAATGGCGCCCGCCTCCGCCGCCGCGCGCGCTATGCGCGGCGGGCGCGGCAGACGCGCGCGATCGGCCACCAGATCGAAGTAATCGCCCATTTTGATTTCGCTGTCGTCGCTCGCATTGTATACGCGGCCGGCCGCGCCCCGTTCAAGCGCCGCCAGGCAGATGCCAGCGAGGTCGTCGGCGTGGATGTGATTGGTATAGACGTCATCCTCGGCGCGCAATACCGGCGAGGCGCGCTTCAGCTGCGCCAGCGGCAGGCGCTCGGCCGCATAGATTCCGGGCACGCGCAGGACAGCCACGGCCACGCCGCTTTGCTTGCCCCAGGCGAGGAGCGAGCGCTCCGCGTCGACCCGGCGCAGGGCACGAACGGTCTGCGGCGCAAGCGGCCGGTCCTCGTCCACCCAGGCTCCGCCGCAATCCCCATAGACTCCGCTGGTGCTGATGTAGACCAGGCGCTCGGGCGGCCGCGTCGAGAGCGCGGCGATCAGATTGGCGCTGCGCTGGTCCCGCTCGCCGCTCTCGCCCGGCGGCGCGAGGTGCAATACCAGGTCCGCCACTCCGGCCAGCGCCGCCAGCGTAGCCGGATTATCGAGATCACCCGTGAGCGGTATCGCGCCGAGCGCGGCGATGCGATCGGCCTGCGCGGCGGCGCGAACCAGGCCGAAGACCTGGTAATTCCGCGCGAGTTGCGGCAGCGCGCGCAGCGCGATATCGCCGCAACCAACGATCAGCAGCCTGTTCATAGTAAAATTGTACCCGCTCTCATCACGATAGTATTAGGACCCGTTGCAAAATGAATTTTGCAACGGGCCGATCTTGGGGAGCATGAGGGGCGAGGTGGGAAGGGAAGGGTCCCACCTATTCCCTCGGTCCCCTCATATTGAAACAGGTTATTACCCATGTCCCATCAAGTCACCATCCGGCCCAGCGGCCACAGCTTCCACGTCGAGCCGGACGAGACCGTGCTCGTCGCCGCACTGCGCGAGGGCTTCAGCCTCGCCTATGGCTGCCGCAACGGCGCCTGCGGCAGCTGCAAGGGCAAGCTGGTCGAGGGCAAGATCGATTACGGCAAGCATTCCGATACCGCGCTGTCGGCCGAAGAGCAGGCGAACGGCCTGGCGCTGTTCTGCGTTGCGCGCCCTCTCGGCGACATCGTCATCGAGTGCCGCGAGGTCGGCGCGATCAAGGACCAGCAGATCAAAATCCTGCCTTGCCGCGTGCAGACCATCGACAAACCCGCACCCGATGTGGCGGTGATTTCCCTCAAGCTTCCGGCAAACGAGCGCCTGCAATATCTGGCCGGGCAGTATATCGATTTTCTGCTAAAGGACGGCAAGCGGCGCAGCTATTCCATGGCCAATGCGCCGCATGACGACGCGTTGTTGCAGATCCACCTGCGCCATCTTCCCGGAGGACTGTTCACCGACCATGTGTTCGGAAAAATGAAAGCACGCGACATCCTGCGCTTCGAAGGGCCGCACGGTACGTTCTTTCTGCGCGAGGACAGCGAAAAACCCGTGGTGTTGCTCGCCAGCGGCACCGGCTTCGCGCCGATCAAGGCGGTCATCGAGCACGCGCTGCACAAAGGCATCACGCGACCCATGACCTTGTACTGGGGCGGCCGCCGCCCGCGCGATCTGTACATGGACGAACTCGCCCGGCGCTGGGCCGCGGAGCACGCGCATTTCGGCTACGTGCCGGTGGTTTCCGACGCCCTGCCTGAAGACGCTTGGACCGGGCGCGGCGGCTTCGTCCATCGCGCCGTGATGCAGGATTTTCCCGACCTCTCCGGCCACCAAGTCTATGCCTGCGGCGCGCCGGTGGTGATCGAGGCGGCGCGGCGCGATTTCAGCGGACAATGCGCGCTGCCGCCGGAGGAGTTCTATGCGGACTCGTTCACTACCGAGGCGGATCTCGCCAAGGTGAAGTGAACGCGCGGGCAGGCTGGTCGAGCAGCCGGGCGCTTAATCGGCTTCGCCCAGGTAGGCGGCACGCACTTTCGGATCGACGAGCAGATCGCGCGCCGGCCCCGACAGTGTGATCAACCCGGTTTCCATCACATAGCCGCGACTGCTTACCTCCAGTGCGAGCCTGGCGTTCTGTTCCACCAGCAGGATGGTCACGCCTTCCTTCGCCACTGCCAGTATGGTCTCGAAAATCTTCTGCACCATGAGCGGCGCGAGTCCCATGCTGGGCTCGTCCAGCAACAGCAGCTTCGGCCGGCTCATCAGCGCGCGGCCGATGGCCAGCATCTGCTGTTCGCCGCCGGAAAGCGTGCCGGCGGATTGGCCGCGCCGCTCTGCCAGCCGCGGGAACAGGCTGAATGCGCGCGCCAGGTCGATTTTGACCGCCGCGGCATCGCTGCGCACATAGGCGCCCATGGCGAGATTCTCCTCGACCGTGAGCTGGCCGAACACGCCGCGGCCCTCCGGCACCAGCGCCAGACCGCGGCGCACCAACTCGAACGGTCGCGTGCCTCCGATGGGCGCGCCGTTGTAGCGGATCGCCTCTGCCGCGACCGGCAACAAACCGGCGATGGCCTTGAGGGTCGTGGTCTTGCCGGCACCGTTGGCGCCGATCAGGCACACCAACTCCCCCTTGGGAACGCTAAGGTCTATGCCCTTGACCGCCTTGATGCCGCCATAAGCCACCTCCAGGTGCGTCAGTTCAAGCAGGTTCATGCCGCGCCCACGCCGGCGCCGCCCAAATACGCCTCGATGACGCGCGGATCGCGCTGCACCGCGCGCGGCGGGCCTTCGGCAATTCTTCGGCCGTAATCGAGCACCAGCACCCGGTCGCACAAACCCATGACCAGTTTCATGTCGTGCTCGATCAGCAAGATAGTGGTGCCGTCTGCGCGCACGCGCTCGAGCAGTTTCTTCAGCTCAATCGTTTCCGTTGCATTCATGCCGGCGGCCGGCTCGTCCAGCGCCAGCAACTTCGGCTCGGTGGCAAGAGCGCGTGCGATCTCCAGCCGCCGCTGGTCGCCGTAGGGGAGTTGCCGCGCCACATCGTTGGCGCGCGCCGCGATACCGACGTATGCGAGCAACTCCAGCGCACGTTTCTCGATCGCCGCTTCTTCTTCGAGCGCGGCGCGGGTGCGCAGGACCGCGCCCAACACGCCGGCGCGGGTGCGCACATGGCGCCCTATCATCACGTTGTCCAGGGCGGAGAGATTGCCGAACAGGCGAATATTCTGGAACGTGCGGGCAATGCCGCGCGCCGCGATTTGGTCGGGCCTGAGCCCGGAAAGCGCCTCGCCGGCGAAGCTGAAGCCACCCGCGTCGGACGCGTAAATGCCGGTGAGCGCATTGAACAGCGTGGTCTTGCCGGCGCCATTCGGGCCGATCAGCCCGTAGATCTCGCCGCGATTGATGCTGAATCCGACATCGGCCAGCGCCAGCACGCCGCCAAAGCGCTTGTCCAGGCCAGCACATTCGAGCAAGGCTCCGCTCACGCCGTCGCCTCCGATCCATTGTCGTGGTTCGAGCGTTGCCGCTGTCGGCGTCCGGCGGCAATCGCGGTCGGTCGCATCCCCATCTTGCAGTTGGGGCCCCTGCTCATGCCGCTCCCTCCTCCGGTTTCCCCAGTTCGCGCTTTCTTACCGCCGACGGCAGCAGGCCCGCCGGCCGGTAGAGCATCATCAGTACCAGCGCCAGGCCAAACAGCAGCATGCGTATCACCTCGGGCTCGATGATCGTTCTCCCGAACAGCGATTTCTGCACCGGCTCGACCGTGTAACGCAGCAGTTCGGGCACGAAAGATAGCAGCACGGCGCCCAGCACCACCCCCCAGACATTGCCCATGCCGCCCAGCACCACCATCGACAGCACCATGACGGATTCGACCAGGACGAAGCTTTCCGGGCTGATAAAGCCCTGGATGGCGGCGAACATGCCGCCGGCGACGCCGCCGAAGGAGGCACCCATGGCGAAAGCGAGCAGCTTGATGCCGGTCGTATTGATGCCCATCGCGCGTGCCGCGATCTCGTCCTCGCGTACCGCCTCCCAGGCGCGGCCGATGCGCGAGTGCTGCAGCCGCAGGTTGATCACTATGACCAGCAGCAACAGCAACAGCAACAGGTAGTAATACTTGATTGGACCGGAAAATACGAGGCCGGACAGGGTCTGCGTCTGGCTGAAGCTGAAGGCGCCGAAACTGAACGGGTCGATGCGCGAGATGCCCTGCGGGCCATTCGTAATATTGACGGGCTGCGACAGGTTGTTGAGAAAAATGCGCACGATCTCGCCGAAGCCGAGCGTGACGATGGCGAGGTAGTCGCCGCGTAATTTGAGCGTGGGCGCGCCGAGCAGCACACCGAACAGGCAGGCGACGAGCGCGCCTATGGGCAGGATGACCCAGAACGGGAGGTGCAGATTGAAATGCGGCGAGGCGAGCAGGGCGTACACATAGGCGCCCACCGCATAGAAGGCGATGTATCCAAGGTCGAGCAGCCCGGCGAAGCCGACGACAATGTTCAGGCCGAGCGACAGGAACGCGAACAGAATGGCGAGGTTGGTGATGCGCACCCATGCCGTTCCCGCGGCGGCGAGCGCGAATGGCAGGCCGATGAGCGCGATGGCGACGAGCGCGACGCCAAGCCACTTCGCTTGCGGTTTGGAAAAAATATTCACCCAACGCCTCGCGTCTTGTCCCTCAAGCCCTGTCCCCAACGCGCTCGCCGAGGAGTCCGGACGGACGCAAGACGAGCACGGCAATCAGCACCAGGAAGGCGAACACGTCCTGGTAATTGCTGCCGAAAACATTATTGGTCAGATCACCGATATAGCCTGCGCCGAGGGCTTCGACGATGCCGAGGAGGATGCCGCCCAGCATCGCTCCCGCAAGGTTGCCGATACCGCCCAACACGGCGGCCGAGAACGCTTTCAGGCCGAGAAGCGAACCCATGGTGTAGTGGGCAATGCCGTAATAGGTCCCGACCATCACGCCGGCGACCGCGCCCAGGGCCGCGCCGACGATGAACGTGAAAGCGATGATGCGGTCGATGTCTATGCCCATCAGGCCCGCCACCTGCGGGTTCTGCGAAGTCGCGCGCATGGCGATGCCGAGCTTGGTGCGGTACACCATCAGCGTCAACCCGCCCATCATCAGCACCGAGGTCAGGATGATGGCGATCTGCACGCCGGTGATGATGGCGCCGCCGATATCGAAGCTGACGAGCGGGATGATCTGCGGAAACGCAAGCGGGTTGCGGCTCCAGACCAGCAACGCCACATGCTGCAGGATGATGGAGATGCCGATGGCGGTGATCAGCGGTGCGAGTCGCGGCGCGCCGCGCAACGGCCGGTAGGCAATGCGCTCCATGGCATAGCCCACCAGCATGCACACCGGGATGGCGACCAGTATCCCGGCAAGCACGATCAACACCGGCGGCAGAGCCGTGCCGGCGAGCGCCGTGATCACCGAGAACGCGACCATCGCGCCTATCATCACCACCTCGCCATGGGCGAAGTTGATCAGCTGGATGATGCCGTACACCATGGTATAGCCCAGCGCGACGACGGCATAGACGCTGCCCAGCGTGAGCCCGTTGATGATCTGCTGCAGGAAAATGTCCATGCCTGGGCTGATTTAAGCGCAAAGGCGCGAACAACGCAAAGCGGTTCTGTTCGAGGGCCGCCGTCGCCGCTCGCAGGCATAAAAAAACGGCGCCCTCGGGCGCCGTTTTTCTGCGGGAGGCGTGAGGACCACCCCCGTGCGCTTACTTCTTCGCTGCGTCCGCCGGCTTAGCGGGTTCAGCCGCAGCCTTGGGTGCATCGCCTGCCTTGACCGCTTCGGCAGCAGGCGCCGCCGGCTCGGCTGCCTTGAGGAAGTCCTCGAACCTGGTGGTCTTGCCGCCCTTGATGATCGCGATCGGCTCGATCTTGCCGCCCTTCATGATGAAAATCGTCATCTCGGCATCTTTGCGGTCGCCTTTCTCGTCGAACTCGATCCTGCCGCTCGCGCCCTCATAGCTGATCTTGGCGAGCTCGGGCAGGTATTTCGCCGGATCGGGCGAGTTCGCCTTCTTCATCGCCTCGATCAGCAGGTTGGCCGCGTCGTAAGTGAACGGCGCATACAGGATGGGTTCGATCTTGAATTTCGTCCTGTAAGCGTCAAGGAACTTCTTGTTCGCCGCCTGGACCGGGAGACCGGCCTGCGAGCAGAGCAGCCCTTCCGCGGCATCGCCGGCAAGCTCTTTCATCTTGTCGGTGCAGGCGCCGTCGCCGAAAGCGAACACGGCCTTGATGCCGAGCTCGCGGCCCTGCTTCAACAGCGGCCCGCCGGTGGCATCCATGCCGCCATAGAACACGGCGTCCGGTTTCTTGCCCTTGATCTTGGTGAGGATGGCCTTGAAGTCAGCGGTCTTGTCCGTGCCCTTCTCGCGCGGCAAGACTTTCACGCCGGCCGCTTTCAGAGTTTTCTCGACCTCGTTCGCGAGGCCCTCGCCGTAGGCGGTGGCGTCATCGATCACCGCCGCGGTCTTGGGTTTGATTTCGCTTGCCAGGTAGCTCGCGATCGCGGGTCCCTGCTGATCGTCGCGGCCGACCACACGAAACACGGTCTTGAAGCCTTGCTCCGTCAGTTGGGGATTGGTCGACGAACCGCTGATCATCGGAATGCCAGCCTGATTGTAAATGGCGGAGGCGGGGATGGAGACACCCGAATTCAGATGGCCGACCACGCCTGCGACCTTGGCGTCGACCAGCTTTTGTGCCACCGTGGTGCCTACCTTGGGGTCGGCCTGGTCGTCTTCGGCGACCAGTTCCAGCTTGACGGTCTTGCCCTCCAGCTTGAGGCCCTTGGCATTGGCCTCGTCGACGGCCAGGCGCGCGCCGTTCTCGTTGTCCTTACCCAGGTGGGCGATCCCGCCGGTGAGCGGGCCGACGTGGCCGAGCTTGACCACCATGGGTGGCGGCGGGGGCGGGGGCGCTGCCACCACCGGTTCGGGTTTTTTCTGTTCGCCGCAAGCGGCGAGAGTGAGCGCCGCGACGGCGGCGAATACGGCCAGGCTGAACTGTGTGCGTTGCATGAAAGTCTCCCGGGAAAAGGCGCAAACATTCTAACACTGCCCGGCCTTTTCATTCCTGCGCCGCACGCAAAAAAGCCGGCGCTAGGCCGGCTTTCCTTTCGCGGCTCGAGCGTCTGTTTATTTCTTGGTGGACAGCACCCATTTCGCCAGAGTTTTGATGTCCGCATCCGGCACCGACGCGTTGGGCGGCATCGGGATCTGGCCCCAGGTGCCGACGCCTCCATTCTTGATCTTGGCGACGAGTTTGGCCTCGGCGCCGGCGTCGCCCTTGTACTTGGCGGCGACGTCGGTATAGGACGGTCCGATCACCTTCTTGTCCACGGCGTGGCAGGTGAGGCAGTTGTATTTTTTTGCCAGGGCTTCTGAAGCGAGCGCATTGCCCGCGCTGGCCAGCAGTCCGGCCGAAACGAATAAACAGGTGACTAGGGTTTTCACTATTGCTCCTTGGGAAAGTATCGGGGTGGCACGCCGCCGCATGTTACCGGAGTTCATGCGTCTTAAGCAGATCCAGCAGCATTTCCAGCTTATCCACGGGCGGCAGGCAAGTAACGCCCTGACATACCCATGCGTTGACAGCGCCGGGCATAACGGGCTTGGCCAGCAATGGCGACAGGCCCGCGGCCTCCCCGGAAACCGCGAGGATCAGCGTGGCCGGCAGGTAGCGCTGGCCCAGAGCTTTCTGCCACTGGCCCAACTCCCCGGCCGGCCCACGCAACACTACCACCCGCGGCGGCTCGATCGCCTCCTCCAAGGCCATCAGCAGGCTGGTGTAGCCGTTCGGATGCTGCGCCAATGCCGGGTAGAACAGCTGCAGCGTGCGCTCGGCGGCATCGAGGTAGCGCGATTCGCCGGTAATATGCCCCAGCCGCTGCAGGGCGAGCGCCGCCACCCCGTTACCCGAGGGCGTGGCGCTGTCGTAGCCCGGTTTGGGCCGATGGATCAGCCGTTCGTGATCGTGGCTGGTGAAAAAGAAACCTCCCAGCGCGGGATCGTAGAACTGCTCCAGCAGCGCCTCGGCCAGATCCTCGGCGAATTCGAGGTCCCGGCCCTGAAAATCGGTCTGCATGAGTTCGATCAGGGCGGCGAGCAGGAAGGCGTAATCGTCCAGATAGGCGTTCAGATGCGCGCGGCCGTCCTTGCAGGTGGCGAGCAGGCGCGAGCGCGCCGAACGCTTTTCTTCCTGCCACAGCGTGCCGCGGATGAAATCGAGCGCGGCGCGTGCCGACGCCAGCCACTCGGGGCGTCCGAATACGCGCGCCGCCCGGGCCATACCCCCGATCATCAGCGCATTCCAGCTGGTCAGGATTTTCTCGTCGCGCCCGGGGCGGATGCGCCGCTCGCGCGCCGCGAACAGCTTGGCGCGCGAGCGGGCCAGCAGGGCGCCGCATTCCTGCACCGGCTGCCCCACGGTCTTGGCGACCTCCTCCAGAGCGCGCGCCACATGCAGATGCCATTGCCCGCCCTCGAAATTGGCCTCTTCCGTAAGCCCGTAAAAAGGCGCACACACGGCGTATTCTTCGTCGTTGAGCAAGGCGCGCACTTGTTGCGGCGTCCACACATAGAATTTGCCTTCCTCGTGCTCCGAATCCGCGTCCAGGCTGGAGTAATAGCCGCCTGCGGGAGACTGCATCTCGCGCATGGTCCACGCCGCGGTTTCGTCGACCACTTCGGCGAACAGGGGATCGCGGGTCAACGCCCAGGCGTCGCTGTAGCGCGCGAGCAGCGGCCCGTTGTCGTAGAGCATTTTCTCGAAGTGCGGGATGAGCCAGTACGCGTCCACGCTGTAGCGGCAGAAACCGCCGCCGAGCTGATCGTAGATGCCCCCCACCGCCATGCGGCCGAGCGTGTAAATCGCCATCTTGAGCGCGCCGCCCTGTTCCGCCCCGTGGATGCCGCCAGCGCCTTCGCGGACGTCGCTTGCGCCTTGGT
>Ga0207926_1000487_pt1 | contig 20160 bp, 19 predicted proteins | sample NGESurdeep072012_8_FD_184454 | JGI IMG/M metagenome (GOLD analysis project Ga0207926, IMG submission 184454) | Arctic peat soil microbial communities from Barrow, Alaska - NGEE Surface sample 210-1 deep-072012 (SPAdes) | ecosystem: Environmental > Terrestrial > Soil > Wetlands > Peat ...
GACCAGTCGCTCTTCGCCCGCGAGGATTCCGTCGAGGCAGCGTGGCGCGTGGTCGACGGGATCCTGGACGACCGGACGCCCCTCCACGACTACGAGCCGGGCACCTGGGGCCCGGCAGAAGCAGCCGGGATCCTCGTCCACGGAGATCGCTGGCACGACCCGGCCGGCGCCACCCCTGCCGGCGCGGCACCGGCGGCCGCGTCATGACGGACGACGCCGCTCGCGCGCCGGGCGGGCCCGGCGCGCCGCCGACCTGGTCCAGCAGCGAGAAGGACGCGGTGGGGACGTCCCACTTCTCGAGCCGCGTCTGGTTCACGGTGGGCCACGGGATCCTCAACGAGGTCTACTGGCCCCGGGTGGACCGGCCCCAGGTCCGGGATCTCGGCTTCATCGTGGCCGACGACGCCGGGTTCTGGAGCGAGGTGAAGCGGGACGCCTCGCGGGACGTGCGCTCCGTGGCGCCCGGCGTGCCCGCGATCATCGCGACGCACACCCATCCGCGCTACACGCTGACCCTGCGCATCTGCGCCGACGACCACGCGGACGTAGTCCACATCGAAGCGCGCCTCGATGACCCGCGCGACGCCGCCGATCCGGACCGCGTCGCGCACCCGCTCCGGCTCTACCCGCTGCTCGCCCCGCACCTCGGGTTCAGCGGCCTCGGCAACAGCGCCTGGGCCGGAACGTACAAGGGGCTGCCGATGCTCTTCGCGAGGCACAACGCATCGGCCCTCGCGCTCGCCTCGTACCCGGGCCCGACTCGCCAGAGCGTGGGCTACGTCGGGGCGTCGGACGGCTGGCAGGACTTCGCGACGAACGGCCGGATGGCGTGGACCTACGAGGCCACCGATCCGGGCAACGTGGCGGGCATGACGGAGCTGGTCCTCGCCGATGGCGTCGCACGGCTCGCCCTGGGCTTCGGGACACGTCCCGAGGAGGCCGGCCTCGAGGCATGCGCCGCGCTCGCCGGCCATTTCGAGAACGCCTGGGACGAGTACGTCGGCAACTGGCACGGGTTCCTGCGCACGGTGAGCAGCCCGCCGGCGGACGTCTCGGAGGAGGATCGCGCGCTCTACCTCGTGTCGGCGGCGGTCCTCCGGACCCACGCCGATCGCACCGTTCCGGGCGCGATCGTGGCCAGCCTGTCGATCCCGTGGGGCAACACCCGCAACGACCTGGGCGGCTACCACCTGGTCTGGTCGCGCGACCTCGTCGAGTCCGCCGGGGCGCTCGTCGCGCTCGGCGCCGGCCGGACGGCCCGTCGCACGCTGGCCTACCTCGTCGCCACGCAGGAGCCCGACGGCTCGTGGCTGCAGAACCAGTGGGTCGACGGCGTCGCGTACTGGTCGGGCGTTCAGCTGGACGAGGCCGCCTACCCGATCCTGCTCGCCGGCGCCCTCCGGCGGGGCGGCGCGGCCGAGATGCACGGCATGGCTGGGACCGACGCAGCCGCGTTCGAGCACCTGCTGACGGAGGACGCGCTCGAGCACATGATCGCGTCGGCGGCACGCTTCATCGCGCGGACCGGTCCCGTGACGGGACAGGATCGCTGGGAGGAAGATGGCGGGCTGACGCCATCGACGCTTGCGCCGGTCGTGGCCGCCCTCGTCGTGGCCGCGGACCACCACCCGGAGCCCGCGGCCACGTACCTGCGCGAGCTTGCCGACGACTGGAACGCGTCGATCGAGGACTGGACGTATGTCCGCGGCACCCCGCTGGCCCGCGCGCATGGCGTGGACGGCTACTACGTGCGGATTGCCTCGCCGGACGTGCTCGCCGGAGCCCCCATTTCCACGCCGGTCCCGGTGCGGAACCGGCCCCCCGGCGCGTCCACGGTCCCGGCCGACGAGATGGTCGGCACCGACTTCCTGGCCCTCGTGCGCTTCGGCCTGCGGATGGCGGACGACCCGCGCATCCTCTCGACGCTCGCCGTCACCGACGCCCTCCTGCGGACCGAGACTCCCAGCGGGCCGGTCTGGCGCCGCTACACGGGCGACGGATACGGCGAGCACGAGGACGGGAGCGCCTTCGACGGCACCGGGATCGGCCGGGGCTGGCCGCTCCTCGTCGGCGAGCGGGGCCACTACGAGCTGGAGGCAGGGCGAGACGCCCGACCCTACCTCGAGACGATGCGACGCATGGCCTCGGACGGGGGCATGCTGCCCGAACAGGTCTGGGACGCCGCGCCGATCCCCGCGCGCGGCCTGGCGCCCGGCCGGCCCAGCGGGTCCGCGATGCCGCTGGCCTGGGCTCACGCGGAATACGTGAAGCTCCTTCGGTCGATCGCGCTGGGCCACGCGATCGACCGCCCGGCGGCCGCCTGGCACCGCTACCACGGCGTGGCGCCGACGGCGACCCGTGCGACCTGGCGCTTCACAGCACCGCGACCCACGATGGTCGCCGGGCGGGTCCTGCGCCTCGAGCTGCTGGCCCCTGCCCGCGTCCGCTACTCGCTGGACGGCTGGAAGACGTGGGCGGACATCGGAGCCCGGGACACCGGCGTCGGCGTGTGGGTCGCGGACGTGCCCGGGTCGGACGGGCTCGTGCCCGGCCAGGCAGCGGACTTCACGGTCTGGTGGCCGGAGGCCGGGCACTGGGAGGGACGGAATCTCCGGGTCAGCGTGGCGGAGACTGTCGATTCCGGTCGTTCCCCTTCGTCGTCAGGGTGAGGGCAGCGACGGCTGCTCCGCGTCGTCCCCACTGAGAGGAGCCACACCATGGCGAAGTACCTGCTCGCATACCACGGCGGAAGCGGCATGCCCGAGACCGAGGAGGCCGGCGCACAGGTGATGGCCGCCTGGGGCGCCTGGTTCGGCCAGCTCGGCGCGGCTGTCGCAGACGCCGGAAACCCAGTCAGCCAGGCGAAGACCATCGCCCCGAACGGCTCCGTGAGCGGCGACGGACACAGCTCGCTGAGCGGCTACAGCATCATCAGCGCCGACAGCCTAGACGCCGCGATCGCGCTGGCGAAGGGCTGCCCGGTCCTCTCGAGCGGCGCATCGATCGAGGTCTGCGAGACGTTCGAAGCGATGTGACGAACGGCCGCCGCGGAGGGTGGGCGGTCGCCGTTGACCGACCCACCGCCGCGACGGTCAGCCCACCTCGAGGCGCCAACTGGGGCGTCGATGTGTCGGCGATCCGATATGCTCCCCGCCCTGTCGGAGGCCGCCATGTCAGAGTGGATCTACTTCCTCCACCCGCCGCGCGATGATTTCGCGGCCACGATGACGCCCGAGGAGCAGGCGGTCTGGAGCGTGCACTTCGAGCGCCTGCAGGAGCTCCTGGCGGAGGGCGTCCTGGTGCTCGCCGGGCCCACCCTCGGCCGGGTCAACACCGGCATCGCCGTCTTCGAGGCACCCGACGAGGACGCGGCGCGCCGGATCATGGCCGAGGACCCCGTCATCATCGGCGGCTTCGCCCGCGGCGAGCTGCGCCCGTTCCGGGTCTCGCTGCTGCGCGGCCGCGACTGAGCGGGCGGAGGGTCGGCCCTACCCCTCCCGGTCAGCCGGCCAGGTCCCCATGACCTGGCGGAGGATGGCGAACTCGCCGAGGTGATAGGCGTTGTGGTCGCCGACGAGGCGCACCTCGCGCAGGATCGTGTGCCCCGGCGTCCCGGGGATCGTCGCCAGCAGGTCCGTGGCGGGATCGGCGACCAGGTCGCGCAGGGCCTCCTGGTCTGCCTGGATGCCCTCGATCGTCGCGGCCCACTGCCCCCGCGTCGCCGTCGCGTCCCGGGCCGGCCAGTACTCCTCGGGCCAGCTCGGAGCCAGGTACGCGCGGTCGCGAATGTAGGCGAGGATGTCGCGCTGGGCGATCCGGATGTGCTCCAGGAGGTGCCACGGCGTGTACGGGACGCTCGGCGGCCGAAGGTTGATGGCGTGGTCCGGGAAGTCAGCCACGGCCGCGTCGAACGGCATGTGGGCTCCGCGCCCGGAGACGAGCTCCAGGAGCTGCTCGCGAAGGAGGTCCGTGGTCATCGCCGAGCCTGCCGCGTCAGGCATGACTCGGCGGTTCGGGTGCGTCGTCGGTCGCGTCGGTGGTCGTCGCCGCGCGCCCGGCGGCCCGCTCCAGGGCTTCGCCCGCGACGATGGCAGCAGCACAGCCGAGCAGGCCGCCGACGGCCGTCCCGACCGGGCCCGCGACGGCCGTGCCAACGGCCATCCCCAGCGAGATCCCGACTCCGGCCTCCACCACCTCGAAGCTCCGGTCCTCCACCGGCCGGCCCAGGACGAGGTTCCGCTCGGGGGGCTCGGGCGTCTCCGTCGGAACCACCGGCAGGCTCTCAGTCGGCTCGTGCAGCAGCGTCGTCTGGCTCATGGCTGCCTCCTTCGGACACGATCTAGCACCGCGATGAACGCTCCGCGAGTGCCGATCGACGCGTGTCCGGGTGCCATCAGGCAGCGTCCGGTGCGCACGCGCTCCCGGCGTACACTGCGATGAGCGATCAGGCGCGCACGGCGAGGACGCAGCCAAACGTGGATCCCGCAGCCAGAGCGGTGCCCCCGGCGACCATGCCCCAGAGCAGCGACCCGGCCGCGGGCCTGACCTCGGGCGAGGCGGCCGAGCGGCTGCGGACCGACGGGCCGAACTCCCTCGGCGGGGAAGGCAGGCGGACGCGCCTCCGGATCCTCGCCAGCCAGTTCGCCAGCCCGCTCGTCCTCATCCTCGTCGCCGCGAGCTGCGTGAGCTTCGTCGTCGGCGACCCGGTCGAGGCCGGGATCATCCTCGCGATCGTCGTTCTGAGCGCCGCGCTCGGCTTCGTCCAGGAGGCCCGCGCCGAGGCGTCGGTGGCCGCCCTCCAGGCCCGCCTGACGCTGCGGGCCACGGTGGTCCGCGACGGACACGAGCAGGACGTGCCGGTCCACGACGTGGTGCGCGGCGACGTGGTGGCCCTGGCGGCCGGCAACATCGTCCCCGCCGACGGCCGGCTCCTCGCCGCGAACCACCTGTACGTGGACGAGTCCTCGCTGACGGGCGAGTCGGCGGCGGCGATCAAGTCGCCTCGCGACGGCGAGCCGGACCCGACGCACGACGCCGACCGCGACGCGTTCGTGTTCCTCGGCACCAGCGTCGTCAGCGGCACGGGACGCGCCGAGATCACCGCGACGGGGGCACGGACGAGCTACGGGGCCATCGCGAAGCGCCTCAGCGAACGTGCGCCCCAGACCGACTTCCAGGTGGGCGTCCGCGCATTCGGCCTGCTCGTGGCCCGCGTCACGCTGCTCCTGGTGGTGAGCGTCTTCGCGATCAACGTCGGGCTCCACCGCCCGTTCTTCGATTCGCTCCTGTTCGCGGTGGCCCTCGCCGTGGGGCTCACCCCGGAGCTCCTGCCGGCCATCGTGACGTTGAACCTCACCCGCGGCGCCCGCGCCCTCGCCGCCCACGGCGTGCTCGTGAAGCGCCTGCCCGCGATCCAGAACCTGGGCGGGATCACGGTCCTGTGCACCGACAAGACCGGCACGCTGACCGAGGGGAAGCTGCGGCTGGAGCGGTCGGCCGGGATCGACCGGGACGACGCGACCGAGGCGGCTGCCGCCCTCGCGCTGGCCTACCTCAACAGCCACTTCCAGGCCGGCTTCGCCAACCCGCTGGACACCGCGATCCTCGCGCAGGCGACGGCGCCGGCGGACCTGGCGAGCTACCGGAAGCTCGCCGAGCTCCCGTACGACTTCCAGCGCCGCCTCCTGAGCGTCGTCGTGCAGCGAGCGGGCGAGCCCGCGCTCGTCGTGACGAAGGGGGCCCCGGAGTCCGTCATCGTGCGCTCCGCCAGCGTGCGCGAGGACCACACGGCTCGACCCATCGACGCGGCGGAGCATGCCCGCCTGGCCGCGCTCGTCGACGGGGCCTCGGCCGACGGCTTCCGCCTGGTGGCGGTCGCGTCGCGGGTTCTCTCACCCGGGGAGCTGGCGTCGCTCGCCGCGCCGGGGAGCGCGGTGGGGCTGGCCGCTGCCGACACGCTGGAGCGGGACCTCACGTTCGAAGGCGTCATCCTCTTCAGCGATCCGGCCAAGGCGGGAGTGGGGGCGACGATCGCCGACCTCGCCCGCCAGGGTGTCGCCCTCAAGGTGGTCACCGGCGACAACGAGCTGGTGGCCCGCCACACCGCCCGCGAGGTCGGGCTGGAGGTCGCGGGGATCCTGACGGGCGACCAGATGCGAACGTTGACGCACCCGGCGCTGGTCGCCCGCGTCGCCGGGACGACGATCTTCGCCCGGGTCGACCCCGACCAGAAGCTCCAGGTGATCCGGGCGCTCCGGGAGTCGGGCGCGGTGGTCGGCTACCTTGGTGACGGCATCAACGACGCGCCGGCGCTCCATGTCGCCGACGTGGGGATCAGCGTGGACAACGCCACGGACGTCGCCCGTTCCGCGGCGGACATCATCCTGCTCGAGCCCAGCCTCGCCGCGATCGGCCAGGGCGTCACGGAGGGCCGCCGGACGTTCGCGAACACGCTCAAGTACATCCGGATGGGCACCAGCTCGAACTTCGGCAACATGCTGAGCATGGCCGGAGCGGCCCTCGTGCTCCCCTTCCTGCCGATGACGCCCGGCCAGATCCTGCTCAACAACCTGATCTACGACGCGTCGCAAACGGCGCTGCCGACGGACACGGTCGATCCCGAGGTGGAGGCGCTGCCGGCCCGCTGGGACATCCGCGGCGTCGAGCGCTTCATGGTCGTGTTCGGGCCGATCTCGTCCCTCTTCGACTTCCTGACGTTCGGCCTGCTGCTCCTCGTGCTCGGGCAGGACGAGCGGGCGTTCCACACCGGCTGGTTCATCGAGTCGCTGTTCACCCAGATCCTCGTCGTGCTCGTGATCCGGACGCGGCGCAGCCCCTTCTGGCACAGCCGGCCAAGCCGCGAGCTGGTCGTGGCGATCATCGCGGCTCTCGCGGCCGCCGTGCTGATCCCGGCCAGCCCGCTCGGCACGCTCCTCGAGTTCGCCGGGCTGCCGCCGCTCTACTGGGTCCTGCTGGCCGGGATCGTGGCTGCGTACCTGGCGCTGGTGGAGGTGGTCAAGCGCCTCAGCGAGGGCTGGCTGACGGGCCGCGGGTCAACCTAGTCGGGCTCGGGCCGCCACCCGATTCCCGTCGACAGGTCCGGGCGCTCCCGGTGCACGCGGCGGTGCAGCTCGTCGAACTCGGCAATGAGGCGGGTCCGTTCGCGCATGACCGCGGCCCACTCGTGGAGCGCCTCGAACCCGCTCTGGGTGAGGACGTAGTCGCGGCGTTGCGGCCCCACCCGGTCCGACGACCAGGTCGAGATGACCTGGCCCGCCTCCTCGAGGTCGCGGAGCGTGCGGTAGACCTGGCCGACGTCGACGGCGCCGTTCGCGAGGCCGAGCTCGTCGAGCTGGGCCTGCAGCGCGTAGCCGTGCCCGCCGGTCGCCCCGACCATCGCGAGGACGAATGGCTCCATCCAGTGTCGGTGCCCGCGCATGGGCCCCCACCCCCGGTGGACCGGCTGCCCGGCCGTGTCGCGTCCGGAGGCGATGGGCTCGATCACGGCCTCCGGGGTGCTCTCGCGTGGCGGTGGATCGCTGCTCACTTCCCCGCAAGGATAGCGCCGCGCATCTCAGGGTTCCGGGTCGCCAATGGACCGTCGCGGGCGCCTACCATGGCGGCATGTCCGGGAGCGCCCCGCCGACCGTCCTCATCCTCTTCGTCGCGTTCCTCGTCGCGATGCCGCTCGTCGCGTTCGTGTCGGGTCGGCTTCGGCTGCCCTACACGGTCGCGCTCGTCATCGTGGGACTGGCGGTCTCCGCACTGCCGATTCCGGACAAGATCGTGGTGTCACCGGACCTCGTCGTCACGGTGCTCCTTCCGGGCCTCGTGTTCGAGGCCGCCTACCGGCTCGACGGCAGCGAGCTCCGGCGGACGTTCGGGGGCGTGGCGCTCCTCGCCGTGCCGGGCGTCCTCGTCACCGCGGCCGTCGTCGCGTTCGTGCTCCACGCGGCAACGGGGCTGCCGGTCAACGAGGCGTTCCTCGTGGGCGCGATCGTCTCGGCGACCGACCCGGTCGCCGTGGTCAGCACCATGCGCCGGCTCGACGCGCCGAAGCGCCTGGTCACCCTTGTCGACGCGGAGAGCCTCTTCAACGACGGCACGGCCGCCCTCGCGTTCGTCGTCGCCGTCGCGGCGCTCGGATCCAATCCACCGACGCTCGGCGACAACGTCGTGCAGTTCGCGGTCGCCCTGCTCGCGAGCGTCGTGATCGGCGCCGTCTCCGGGTTCCTCATCTCGCGCGTGCTCAAGACGACGAGCGACCACCTCATCGAGCTCACGCTCACCGTCCTCGCCGCGTATGGAACGTACCTCGTCGCCGACCTGGTCCACGCCTCCGGGATCATCGCCAGCGTGGTGGCCGGGATCGTCCTGGGGTCGTACGGGCGGCGCGAGGGCATGAGCCCGCGCGCCCAGGACGCGATCGACGTCGTGTGGGAGTTCCTCGCCTTCGTCCTGACCGGCGCCGCGTTCCTGCTGATCGGGATCGCGATCCCGCTCCCAAGCCTTGGCGCCGCTGCCGTGTCGATCGTGTGGGGTGTGGTGGCGGTGCTGGTCGGACGGGCGATCGTCGTCTACGGGCTCCTGGGCGGCGCCGCGCGGCTCGAACGGCGGATCGGGCTCGTGCCGTCACTGCCGCTCTCATGGCTCCACGTGATGAACTGGACCGGCCTTCGCGGCGCCGTGGCGGCCGCGCTCGCGCTCTCCATCCCGGAGGGCACGGCCGACCGCGAGCTGCTCCAGGGGATCGTGTTCGGGATCGTACTCTTCACGCTGCTGGTCCAAGGGACGACGGCCGGGCGGGTGCTGCGCTGGGCGGGGGTGGGCGAGGACGAGGACGCACGGGCGGGCGACGGGGTCGCGGACCGGTAGCGGCCGCCAATGGCTTCGGTCACGCGCCGGGACGGCGCACCGATCGCGGCGATGCGCCATATCCTGCGTCAGCTCGCCGGCCGCGCCGACGGCGCTGCCGCATCCGGCTCCGCCGCGGTCGGGCGGATGCGGCGTCGGACCCGGCGAAGCCCGGCTTCCGCCCGGCGTCCGATCGTCGGCGTCACACGAACCGATCGAGCCCGACGGCGATCGCCCGGATCCCGTCCGCCAGGCTGACCAGGCCGGGTTCAGGGAGCACGCGTGCGAGGTCCATGATCGCCGCGCGCCGGTAGGCCAGGATCGCCTCGCGCATCGCGCGGCCGCGGTCGGTGAGGCGGGCGCGCGTGGCCCGCCGATCCTCATCGTCGACCGCGAGCGCCGTCAGCCCGCGTCGCTCCAGGCGGCGGAGGAGGCGACTCGTGGCGGGCGGCGTGACGCGGACCCGGGCCGCGACCTCCCCGATCCGCGCGCCGTCGTCGCTCTCGCCCAGCACGAGGAGCGCGCGCCACTGGGTGAACGTCAGCTCGGAGCCGGCCCCTGCTTCCTCGAGCGCCAACGTCGTCAGGGCTACCGAACCCATGACGATCCGCTCGAGATCGACCGCGAGCGCGTCCGCGGCGGCGACGTTGGCGGTCGGGGTGCCCTGGGTCGGCGCTTGACTGGCCATCGAGGCGAATGATAGACGAATACCTGCCAGGTGGCTATCAATGATCGCGGTCGTCGCAGAGAGGTGACGGCTCACGCGGCGCCATCGACGGTACCTGATCGCGACGTGTCGTCCGGGCAGCGGTCCGGGTCGATCAGCGGGGCGATCCGCTCCCGGTAGACGGTCTCCCACGCGTACCTCGATCGAAAGTCCCGCGCGAATCGCCTCATTCGATCCGTGTCGACCAGCCGGAGGACCCTGGACGAGATCCCTACCGGGTCGTCGTCCGGCCCGATGTAGAGGGCCGCATCGCCGGCCAACTGGCGGAGCGCGGGCAGCGGGGTGCAGACGATCGGGAGCCGGTTGATCGCCGCCTCGAGGATCGGCAGGCCGAAACCCTCGTCGCGGCTCGGCATGAAGAGCACGTCGGCGAGGCGGTAGAGGTCGTCCATCATCGCGTCGGGCGGCGGCCCGTGAAGGTCCTCCGACAGGAACCAGGCGGACTCGTCGAGTGCGAGCTCATGGCGGAGCGCGAGGAGCTGCTCCAGGTAGGCGCCGCCCGACGGACGGTGCGGGTCGGCTGGCCCGCTGACGATGAGTCCGGCCGGCCGGCCGGAGGCGCGCATCGCGGCCACCACCCGGAGGGCGAGCTCGATGTTCTTGCGCGGCGTGATCCGCGCGGGCATGAGCAGGAGCGGCGCGGCGCCCAGCAGGTCGGTCCGCGCGATGAGCTCAATCGTCCGGGGCTCGAGCTTCCACATCTTCGCGAGGTCGACGCCGTTCGGCACGACCGTGATCGTCTCCGGCCGGATCCCCATCAGCGCCGCCAGCTCAGCCCTGCGTCCCTCGGACACGACGACCTGGACCGCCCCCGGCCATGCCGTGCGAAGGAGATCCCAGGGCGTGCCGGGGTGAAGCGTCGGACGATGGAGCAGCGATGCCCATGCAAGGTCGTGGTGCCAGAGGATCAGCCGCGGCGGCGCCGGGCGATCCATCAGCTCGCGCAGCGCCGCGGTCAGCGCCAGGTTCAGGTTGAGCGAGCACACGTTGTGCGCGATCACGATGTCGATGCCGGCGAGAGCGGGGGCGAGCTGGGCGACGATCGCGGTCGCGACCTCGGAGAACTCCGCCGGCACCCGGCCCTCATCGAGTGCGCGCTGCAGGCGCTCGATCGTGGGATGCCGCGAGTTGACCAGGGGGATCTCGACAAAGCGGACCCGTGGGTCGAGCGCGCCTCCCCGCCCGGCGATGACGCGCACCTGATGTCCGGCATCGGCCATAAGGACCGCGTGGCGTGCCAGGACCCGCTCGACGCCGCCGATCACCGGCGGCGTCGCGTAGCTGACGAGGGCGATTGCGGGCCTGGCGGGAGGCAATGCGCTTCCTCCCGAGGGCATCAGCGTCCGCCGAAGCACTCTGCGAGCAACGCGGCCAGGCGCTGCTCGAGGACGGCAAAGGAGAAATGGCGCAGGGCGCGCGCGTAGTTCGCGTCGGCCCACTTTGCCGCAAGACCCGGCTCCTCGAGAAGTCGGCGGGCATCGTGGATGGTGTTCCGGCTCACATAGTTGTCGAATTCCACGACCCGGAACCCGTGGGGCTTGATGTCGATCTCGTAGATCGAGTAGCGATTCACCACGATCGGCCGGCGATGGTAGACGGCCTCCAGGAAGGCGTTCCCGAATCCCTCGATGCTCGATGGGTAGGTCACCAGGTCGGCCTGCGGATATACGTCGGCGAGCGTGTAGATCGGGCGTCCGTCGGTCGTCGTGCCCCGGGCAACCCCGACGATCTCGGACTCGAAGCGGACGTGGACCCCGAGCAGGTCCGCGAACTCCCGGATTCGCTCGCTGTAGTCGCCGCCCTCTTCGTCGCCGGCGTGCGAGATGACCAGCGTGGCAGGAACGCCGAGGCGACGAGTCAGCTCGATCGCATGCTCGATCCCCTTGCGCTGGATCGGACGGGTGGGCTGGAGGATCAGGTACTCGTCGGCCTTGACGCCGAGGGCGGCACGGGCGCCCTGGGCGTACCCGTCCGGTGCGGGCGGCGGGCTCTCGAAATCCATGACGTTGGGTATCACGCGCGAGGTCAGGCCCGCGCGCCAGGCGAGCTGCTGCGCCTGCACCGAGTTGATGACCACGTGGCGCACGGATGGCAGGCCCGGTGGGAAGGCGGCCGCGATGTAGTCGCCCACGCAGTTGACCGCGAAGCGTTGCCGTTCCCACGCGAAGTCGTGGTGATGGGCGATCACCGGGACCCCGGTCTCGGCGATGAGCTCTGCGAGAGCCAGACCCAGAGGGAGATTGAGTGGGATCGCCAGCGCGTTCTCCACGAGCAGGAGGTCGAGATCAAAGTCGTGGATGAACGCGTACAGCTCGCCCTTGAGGTGCGCCCGCAGGTCGTGGATCCGACGCGTAACGGTCGGCGGGCGAACGTACGGGCTGAAGTAGTCCCGCCGTCGGATCGTGGGGTGCTCGGCATCGGCGGCCCGGGTGACGTCCCAGGTGCCGGAGAACGCGATCGTGTTGATCGCCTCGATATCGGGGTGGCCGAAGAACGCCTCGGGCGTCAGCCTGCTCCGCTCCGGCGGCCGATCCAGCTCGCCGGCGAGATAGAAGCAGGCGTAGCCCAGACGCTCGAGCACGGCGGCCCACTTGGCCGCCTCCAGGGAGACGCCGTCCGTTCCGGACAGGCGCGTCGACACGATCCCGATGCGCCGGTCGCCGCTCGCACCCATAGCCCAAGGGTACGTCGTTGGGGTTGGCCGCTGTCGAAGGAGCCGAGAGCAGGCCCCCGAAGGTCAGGCCGTGGGACTGCCAGGGTGCGCCATCGCCGCCGCGAGCGCCTCGGCCATCTCCGGGGCCTCGCGCCGATCGAGGATGTCGAGGTAGACCTGCTCCTCCGCGAGGTGCACCTTCAGGAGCGCGTAGAGGCGGAAGACCAGGCGGCGCAGCGCGATGGATTGGCCGACGGAGATCCGCTGCTCCCCGAGGTGCTCGCGGATGCGGGCCAGCTCGGCGGTCGATCGACGGACCTCGGCGTGCTCGCGCCGAAGCGGCGCCATCGAGTGGACGTTCTGGAACATCCGCTCGAGCTCCGGGTAGAGGGTCCCCTCGGCGGCCTCGATGTGCGGGATCAGGACTTCGGTGAGGAACGCGTACGTCTCGTCGAGGCGCCTGCGCAGCTCGGCCGGCGACGCGGCTCCGACCATGTCCCCGGTCTCGGGCATCCGGTCGATCTGGCGGAGCATGTGCGCGCTGTGCTCGTGGGCGACGGTTTCCAGGTTGGCGGTCATCGCGTGTCTCCTTGAGGATCCGGCTGCCCGGGCGTCCGAGCAAGAGCGTAGAAGAAGAGCGCCACGGGCCGGTAGACCACGTGCGCGAGCTTCATGAACGGGGCGAGCAGCACCAGCTCCATTGCCACCGCCACGTGGAAGAGGAAGACCCAGTAGCCCCAGGCGGGGGCGCCGGGCAGGTAGAGCGCAAGCTCCAGGGCGAACCCGGTGACGCCGGTGATCCAGAGGAGCGCGAGGAGCGTCCAGTCAGCGGGGGTCGAGTGGGCCACGGATCGGTTGGCGCGCCGGAGCCGGTCCAGGATGAGCATGCTTGTGCCGTACACGAGCATCAGCCCGGCGACCGTGCCCAGCAGCCGGACCGGGTACCAGACCGGGACCGGCGTGCCGGTCGCCTTGATCCCCGCAAGCGCCAGGCCGTAGTCGAGGATCGTGGCCGAAAGCAGCCCCAGGAAGCCCCACATCGTGACCGCGTGGAGGAGCCATCGGCGGCGGTAAAGCGGGACGACTGCCTTGTCGGCATCGCAGTCCGCGCGGTATCGCCGCTGGCCCAGTGACTCGATCCCGATGGCTTCCCACAGCGCGCGCGCGGATCGACCGACCGCCGCCCGGCTGCCGATCACCGTGCGCCAGCCCACGCCCTCGACGCGGCCGACCTGCCGGGCCATCGTCACGATCCCGGCGAGGCCGGCCAGCGCGACGAGCACCATCACGACGATCCCGATGGTGTGAATGAGGTCCTCGGGCACGAACCCGAAGAGATCGAGCGAACCGGTGGCCGGGACCGCGTGGCCCGCCGCCATGAAGATCGCGAAGAACGCCGCCAGGAAGACCGCGATCGCGGTGCCGAGGAACGGCCGCGTGTACATCGTCCGGGCCAGGCCGGTCCGGTCGTAGCTGCCGATGGCGTAGCGCCGGGCCGCGGCCATGAACTCGCTGGGCTCGGCCTGGGTCGGGCAGGTCTCGGAGCACTCGCCGCACGCGTAGCAGGTCCACAGCTCCTTGCTGGACAGCAGCTTGTCTCGCAGGCCCACCTGCGCATAGCGGATCATCCGCCGTGGGAACGTGGCGTCGTCGGTGACCAGCGGGCAGGTCGCCGTGCACGTCCCGCAGGAGAAGCAGGCGGAGACATTCGCCGCGCCGAACTTCTGGAGCTCCCCGTAGAGCCCGACATCCACCTGCGCGGTCATGCCCGCTCCTCCGCCTGGTACCGGAAATAGCCGTCCTCGGCCGGCGCCTTGACCTCGCGCAGCCAGCCGTAGCGGCGCATTCCCATCACCCAGAACAGCACTTCGTGGGTCGGGCTCCCGATCGCCGACGCGATCTCGGGCACAGTTCGCGGTCCATCGGCGAGTGCCGCCAGGATGCGGCCGCGCATGACGGGCTCCTCCCGCACGACCTCGCGGACCTCCCTGTTCAGCGTGCTCATGCGACGGGCACCTCCAGCAGGCGGTCGATCTGGTCCCGGATCTGGGCGTCCGTGTACCCGCGAAGGTCGATCGCGTCCTCCGGGCAGACGGGGACGCACCCGCCGCACCCCTTGCAGCCCGTCTCGCTGATCGCGGCAACCTCCCGCCCGTCGGGGCCGGTCATGCCGATCGCCCCGTACGGGCACGCATCGAGGCACTTGCCGCACGCCGTGCATGCGTCCGTGTCCACGGTGGCGACCAGCGGATCGAGCTCCGCGAACCCCTTGCGCAGGATCGCGGCACTCTGCGTGACCGCTGCCAGGCCGGAGGCGACGCTCTCGGCAGAGGACTTGGGCCCCTGGCAGGCGCCGGCGATGAGAACCCCGCCGACGACAGTCTCGACCGGCCGCAGCTTCGGGTGGATCTCGTTGAAGAACCCGTCCGAGCCCAGTGGGAGCTTGAGGACGTTTACGAGCTCCTCGTTCTTCCGCGGGACCATGCCGGTCACGAGGACCACGAGGTCTGCCGGGATCGCCAGCTCCTCGCCGCCGGTGAGGAGGTCGCGAACGGTGACCACCAGCCGGCCATCGTCGCCCAGCGCGACCGCGGGCGGCGTGTCGTCGGGGAACTTCATGTAGACCGAGCCCAGCTCACGCGACTGCGTGTAGATGGTCTCGTACTTGCCGTACGTGCGGATGTCCCGGTACAGGTGGTACTGGCGCGCCGCGGGGTCCAGCCCGGCGGCCTGGACGGAAGCATGGACCGCCGCCGTGCAGCAGAAGCGCGAGCAGTACTCGTTGGCACCGTCGCCGTCCGATGGCTGCCGGCTGCCGACGCAGTAGACGTAGACGACGCTGCGGACCGGCTTCCCGTGGTGGACAAGGGGCCCGCTCGAGCGGTCCAGCAGGTCGGTGAACTCGGTCAGGGTCAGGACGCCCTCGATGCCGTAGCCGAACTCGCCGACCTCCGGCTGGTAGGAATCGAAGCCGGTGGCGACGATGATCGAGCCCACGCGGACGGAGATGCTTCCCGCGCCGGGGCCGCCGACGCGGATGTCGACGTCGTAGTTGCCGAAGCTGCCGGACTTCCCGATCACGTCGGCGCCGGTCAGCACGGTGATGGCGGGCCGCTTCTTGACCTCCGCAATGAGACCAGCAATGAGGTCTCGGCCGTTCTTGCCGTGCGGGTACATCGCCCCGAAGCGGCCGACCCAGCCGCCCAGCGTCAGCTCGCGCTCGACGACGACCACCTGGAGGCCGATGTCGGCAAGCCCGATGGCAGCCCGGAGGCCGGCGATGCCGCCGCCGATGACGAGGGTCTTCGGCGTGGTCTCCACGACGATCGGCACCAGGGGCTCCGTCAGGCGCGTTCGGGCGATGCCGGCCTCCACGAGCCCGATGGCCTTCGTGGTCGCGCCCTCCGGGTCGTCGCTGTGGATCCAGGAGCACTGCTCGCGGATGTTGACCTGCGAGTACTCGTAGGGATTGAGCCCGGCGCGCGTCGCGACCGCCCGGAACGTGAACGTGTGGAGCTTGGGCGAGCACGACGCCACGACCAGGCCGTCGAGGTTGTTCGCCGCGATGTCGTCGATCATGTCCTGCTGGCTGGCATCGGAGCAGGCGAACATGGCCGTCCGGGCCACGGCCACGTCGCCGTCGCCCTGGACCGATTCGACGACCTTCGCCACGTCGACGTAATCGGAGATGTTGCCGCCGCAATGGCAGACGTAGACGCCGATCCGCCGCGGGGCGGGGGCGGCGCCGGCGGGCTCGGGCTGGCTCATGCCGGCACCCCCACCTTCTGGAGGCGGACACGCTCGAGGTGCGCCGCCACCTGGGCTGCCGTCGAGCCCGCGTGGAGGATCGAGTCGACGATGTCCTTGGCGCCGGAGGCCGCGCCGGCCACGAAGACCCCGGGGATGCTGGTCGCCCCCGGGTTCAGGTCCTCGTTCGGCTCGGCGACGTAGCGGAACTCGTCGATGGCCAGCTCGCCGGCCGGGAACAGCCCCTGCGCGTCGCTGTTGGGCTGCACGCCGACCGCCAGCACGACCAGGTCGTACTCGGCCTCCACGAGCTGCCCGCCGTTCTCGATGTCCTCGTAGCGGAGGACCAGGTTGCCGTCGTCCTTCTCGGTGATCTTCGCCACCCTGCCCTTCACGTAGGTCGCGCCCATCGACTTGGCCTGCTCGTAGAACTCGTTGTAGCGCTTCCCGGCGGCCCGGATGTCCATGTAGTGGACGGTCACGTCGGCCAGCGGGAGGGCGCCCATGAGCAGCTGGTTCTGCTTGATCGAGTACATGCAGCAGAACTTCGAGCAGAGCGGGTTGTTCACCGTCTCGTCGCGGGAGCCGGTGCACAGCACGTAGGCAATCCGCTCGGGCACCTTGCCGTCGCCGGGTCGCAGGATCGTGTTGAAGGGCCGGGTCGGGGCGAGGAGGCGATCCATCTGCATGCCGGTGATGACGTTCTTGTACGTCCCATAGCCGTACTGGGGCTTGAGGTCGGCGGCGAAGAGCTTGAAGCCGGTGGCGACCACCACGGCCGCGACGTCGACCTCGAGCTTCTCGTCACGCGCGTGCAGGTCGATGCACCCATCCACCGGGCAGGCGTCGACGCACTCCCCGCACTCGCTGCAGACGGCGCAGTCCAGGCAGCGACCGGCGGCCCCGCGTGCCTCCGCCTCGGTCAGTGGGGCCTCCACCTCGGAGAAGTCGACCGGGTCCGCGACGAGCGTCGTGCCGTTCGGGAGGGGAGCTCGGAGCGCATACGCCTTCTGGCGGGCGATGACCTGCGCCTTGTCGACGACCGGCAGCCGGTCGTCGAAGCCGTCGAGGGCCCCACCGGTCAACCAGCGATCGATCATGTGGGCGGCCCGGCGACCCTCGCCGACCGCGCGCGTGATGTCGGTCGCCCCGTTCACCACGTCTCCAGCCGCGAAGACGTACGGCAGGCCGGTCTGGCGAGACGTCGCGTCAGCTTCGATGGTGCCGTTCGTGTTCGTCGAGACCTGGCGTGCGAAGGCGCCCGTGTCCGGCGTCATGCCAATCGCGCCGATGACGATCTCGCAGGGCAGCACGAACTCGCTGCCCGGGACGGGCTCGGGGCGGCGCCGGCCGGACTCGTCCGGCGCGCCGAGCGTCATGCGGGTGCAGCGCAGGCCGCTCACGGCACCGCGCTCATCGCCCAGGACCTCGGCCGGCGCGACCTGGAAGCTGAAGGCCACGCCCTCGTGCTCGGCGTCGTCGGCTTCGACGTGGTGGGCCGGCATCTCCTGGCGGCCGCGCCGGTAGGCCACGGTCACGGACGCGGCGCCGAGGCGGCGAGCCGTCCGCGCGGTGTCCATCGCGACATTGCCGCCGCCGATCACCACGACGCGCTTGCCCGTGAGGTCCATCGGCTGGCCGAGCTTCGCCGTGCGCAGGAAGTCGGTGCCGCCCAGCACCCCGAGGCGATCCTCGCCGGGGACGCCGATGCCGGTCGAGCGCGGCGTGCCCGTCGCCACGAGGACGGCGTCGAAGCCGGCCTCCTTGAGGGCGGCGACGTCGCTGACCGGGCTGTTCGTGGCGATCTCGACGCCGATGGCCCGGACGTTGTCGATGTCGCGCTCGACGACCTCGACCGGAAGGCGGTAGGAGGGGATGGCGAGGCGGAGGAATCCGCCCGGCTCCGGGGCAGCCTCGAAGATCTTCACGGCGTACCCGCGGCGCGCCAGCTGCCAGGCGGCCGTCAGGCCGGAGGGGCCGGAGCCCACGATCGCGACCTTCCGGCCGTTCGGCGGGGCGACCTCGATGCCCGGACCGTCGGCGGTCGCGCCGTGGTGGTCGGAGACGAACCGCTTCAGGAGGCGGATCGGGAGGGTCCCCTCGAGCGAGCCGCGGGTGCATTCGGCCTCGCACGGTGCGTAGCAGGCGCGCCCCAGGGTCCCGACCAGCGGCGTCGCGTCGAGCACGAGCTGGTAGGCCTTCTCGTACTCGCCGCTCCGGATCAGCGAGACGTAGCCGTGCGCCTGGATCCCGGCGGGGCAGGCGTACGAGCAGGGAGAGCTGCCGGCGCGGTCGATGACCGCCTTCTTGGGCACCGCCTGCGGGAACGCGATGTACGCCGCGCGACGGGCGACCAGGTCGGCGTTGAACTGGTCCGGCACGGCCACCGTGCAGGCCATCTCGCACTTCTGGCAGCCGGTGCAGGCCGCCTCGTCCACGAAGCGCGCCTTCCGCGTGATCCGGGCGTGGAAGCGGCCGTCGCCGTCGGGCTGGATCCCGTCGACCTCGCTGTACGTGTAGGTCGTGATGTTCGGGTGGTGGATCGTCGACGCCATCTTCGGCGTGGAGATGCAGCTGGCGCAGTCCAGCGTGGGGAAGACCTTGCTGAGCAGGATCATCTTCCCGCCCACGCTGGCTTCCCGTTCCACCAGCAGGACCCGAAAGCCCATGTCGCCCAGCTTCAGGGCGGATTCCATCCCCCCGATCCCACTGCCGACGACGAGCACGTCGTAGTCCATGGCTCAGTGCGCTCCCGAGGGCCCGAGCGCGACGAGCGCCTGGGCAAACTGCGTGACCTGCCGGGTGAATGGCTCGGCGCAGACCGAGCAGATGGCCGCCATCTTCAACCGCTGGGGCGACTGGCCGGCCTCCTTGAGGAGCGTCTGGGCCTCCGCCATGATCCGCGAAGCGCGCTCGGCGCAGTCGGGCAGGTAGGCGCACTCGTCGCCGTCCGAGGCCACGAAGACGCCGTCGAAGCCTTGCTCGATCGCGTGGGCGATCCAGGCCGGCTTGATGCCGCTGGTGCAGGGCATCGGCATGACCATCACGCCGGGCGTGTAGTGCATGTGCGAGCTGCCGGCGAGGTCGATGCCCGGATCCGAGATGTTGTTCGTGGAGAAGACGAGGATCCGGGGGGCGAAGGCCGGCGCCTCCACCTGGGCCTCTCCGGCAACGGACACGGTCATGGGATGGTCGCTCCTGGCTCGGTTCAGCCCGGCGGGTGCGCCTGTTCGGGGCCCGCCGGGCAGTCGCTCGAGGGCCTACTTGCCGCGGCGCACGAAGACGCGCTCGTACCCGTCGGCGACGAGGACGCCGAGGAACCCGTGGCCCACCTTCGCGGACCATGCCCCGATGTCGCTCTTGGTGACCGGGTCGCTGGACCAGATCTCGATGACGGCGCCGACCGGAACGGTGCCCATACCCTTCTTCGCCTCGAGGAGGGGTCCCGGGCAGGCGGCGCCGCGGGCGTCGATGATCTTGTCGGCGGTGAGGGTCTCGAGCTCGGACTCGGTGACGGTGGCTGGCATGGCTCTTTCTCCTAGTAGACGAGGCTGTTGGTGGCCGACGTGATCTCGGCGACGAAACGGGCGGCGGCGACCACTTCGGCGCCCTCGATCAGGTCGGCGGCGGTGATCCCGCGGCTGTTGATGCACGGCCCGCAGACGAGGAGGGACCCGCCGAGCTCCCGGTAGTCCGCGAGGAGCTTCGCGAGGGGCGGGAAGCCGGACGCGGCGACGCCGTCCGCGACGCCCGCCCGGACCAGCTCCACGCCATCCGCCTGGAAGCCGAGGACGACCTCGACGTCGGACGCGAGGGCGGCACAGCCCATGACGAACGGGATGGTGGCGTGCTCGGGATGGTCCGGACCGTGCAGGACCATGAAGACCAGCTTCTGGGTGTCCGCCATGTCGTGCTCCTTTTCGTCGCTCGGTGGCGCGATCAGATGAAGAGGATCTGGCTGCCTTCGGCGGCCATCAGGAACGACGCGATCCCGCCGGCGCTGTCGACGATCGGATCGAGATCGGTCGCGTCGAGGCCCAGCGTGTCGAGCGAGCCGGAGCAGGCTCGGATGCTCATCTCACCGATCTCCTTGGCCTGGCGGAACGTGTCCAGCCAGGGCAACGCGCCCACCTTCTCGACCGGCTCGGTCGGCCGGGGGCGCGCCGCGTCGTAGGCGAGG
>Ga0207926_1000490_pt1 | contig 20043 bp, 27 predicted proteins | sample NGESurdeep072012_8_FD_184454 | JGI IMG/M metagenome (GOLD analysis project Ga0207926, IMG submission 184454) | Arctic peat soil microbial communities from Barrow, Alaska - NGEE Surface sample 210-1 deep-072012 (SPAdes) | ecosystem: Environmental > Terrestrial > Soil > Wetlands > Peat ...
TAAAGAATATTTGATCAGGCTTCCCGCATCATGATGCTGTATTGTATTTTCATCGTAATGACGGAACCCGTGATAATCGAAGCAAGCGCCAGAAATGATCCTAAAGAGAGGGTCGACACGCCGGTTATGCCCTGACCGATGGTGCAGCCCATGGCTGTAACGCCGCCGAATCCCATGAGTGTGCCCCCGATGATGTGGTAGAACATGTCCTGCGCAGAGGAAAAAGCTTCCCAGCGGAAAGACTTGGTGAACAGGGCGTAGAGGAAAGAACCGATGCCGACGCCAAATATTGTGGCAACGCCAAAGGTGACGATGTTCGAGGCATCGGTCCAGTACGCCCAATATTCCAGGGTGTAGGCGGTGGGGGCGACAAAGGACATCGATTCTCCCAAGTGGGAATTGGTGCCCAAATAGGTCATTTCAAGCGTATCGGGGTTCTCGCCAAAGCCGAGATGTCCGGTAAGATACCAGCCGCCTATCACGAGCAGGCCGACGATCAGACCGGCCAGGTTGTTGTCGAGGCTTTTACGGAATGTCTTATCCTTGAAAACAAATATCAGGATGGCTAATCCGATCACGCAGGCAATCGCCAATTGGAGTGTGCTGGATGAAAGGCCGCCGATGCCGGACAACAGGGCGGGGAGGGTTTGGCCATGTTCGAACTGGATGGTGACAGCGGGGGCTTGCAACACATTGACGCGGAATGCGCCAAGGATTCCTCTCAGCGTCACCAATGCGGCAAACCCCAGGTAAATGAACACGACAACCGATCTCAGATTGCCACCTCCGACGCGCACCAGCGTTCTGTTGGCGCAACCGGAGGCGAGCGTCATGCCGACGCCGAAGCACAGTCCTCCCACGATATAGGCAAGCCAGGGGAAGTTGTTGCCGGTATATAGGGTCTTGGACAAATCCAGATAACCAAAATAGGCGAGCACATTGGTGCCGATCATCGCCACTGCAATAGCGAGTAGCCAGGCGCGCATGCGCCCCCAGTGGCCCATATTGACGACATCCGAAACGGCACCCATGGTGCAGAAGTTGGTCTTGTTGGCGATGAACCCGAATACGATGCCCAAACCAAATCCCCACCAGACTATCGTTTTGATCAGAACCGATGCATCCATATAGCGTCACCTCATAAAAATTATCGAGAGTTTCCGAACAAAAAAACTTATGCTCGCTTCATCAACTCAGCTGTGTATGCATCAACACCCGGTTCAAGCGATGCCCGCGTTGTCTTCCACGCCGATCAGTTTTGGCAGATTGAGCTTGCGCGGAGCGATTACTTTTTTGTCCCGCAGGTAGCCTGCCACGACATCCCAAATCGGCTCGCCGGTCACGCCTTCGGCCACCGGCGCCCAACCTGCCACCTTGTATTTCTTGTTGGGATCGAGCGCCTTGCCATTAAGCATCATGTTGTTGATGCGCTTGCCGATGCTCTGCCGCAAATCGCAGGTATAGCTGATGCCGCCGACGCGTACCATGTCCCCGCCTTGCTGCTTGTAGGGATCAGCATTGAACAGATTGTCGCAGACGTCTTCCATGATGGCCTTGATGGTTTCGCCGGTCATTTCGGTCAGCGTTGTTTGGGGATAGGTGATCGCAGTCTGGTCCATCACGTGCTCCAGGGTGATTGCTTCGCCCGGCAACAGCGAAGTGCCCCAGCGGAAACCTGGAGAAAATGCAGCGTCCGCACCCTTAACTTCCATCAGTGCATCCAGGATCAGTTGATCGAAAGTGCCGTTGAAGTTATCGCGGCGGTAAAGCGTGCCTTCTGTGACAGCAAGCTTTTCGGCCAGCTTGGCTTCATAGGGTGCGCGCACATTCTTGATCAAGGTTGTCATTTCCGCATCCGGCTCGATCAGGTTGGCAAATACCGGCAGCAGCTTGTATTTGATGTCGGCGACCTTGCCACCCTTGACTTCGAAATCCATCACGCCGAGAAACTTGCCGTTGGAGCCGGCATTGGTCACCAGGGTTTGTCCGCCGGCATTCTTGACTATGATCGGTGCGGGTATGCCATCATGGGTATGGCCGCCCATGATGGCGTCGATACCGCTAACCCGGCTCGCCATCTTCAAGTCCACATCCATGCCGTTGTGTGACAGCACCACAACCACTTGCGCACCCTTGGCCCGTGCTTCGTTGACGACCAGTTGCATATTGTCATCCTGGATGCCAAAGCTCCAGTCCGGAGTCATGTATCTCGGGTTGGCAATCGGCGTGTAGGGGAATGCCTGGCCGATGATCGCGACCGGAATGTCGTTAATGTGCTTGATCACGTAAGGCTGGAAAACCCGGTCACCGAAATCGTTGGTCTTGATATTCTGTGCAACGAAATCCACTTTACCCTTGAAGTCGTTGTCAACGACCTGTTTGACCCGCTCTGCACCCAGCGTAAACTCCCAGTGACCTGTCATCACATCGACGCCCAGCAGTTTGCCGGCGTCCACCATATCCTGCCCCTTGGTCCACAGTGCAGTGGCGGAGCCCTGCCATGTGTCCCCGCCGTCGAGCAGCAAAGCGCCGGGGCGGCTGGCGCGGATTTTCTTGATCAGAGTCGATAAATGAGCGAATCCACCCACTTTGCCGTAAGTGCGGGCGGCATTTTCAAAATCGAGGTAGGTGAATGCATGGGCCTCACGTGTTCCCGGCCGGATGCCGAATGCCTTGAGCAGCTTTTCACCAACAATATGTGGCGCCTTGTTCAGGCTTTGCCCCAAACCGATGTTGACATTGGGTTCCCGAAAGTAGATCGGCAGCAACTGGGCATGACAATCGGTGATATGCAGCAGGGAAACATTGCCAAAGGAAGGCAAATCGTAGAAGCCGCCTGTACTGTCTGCGGACAGCGCAGAGCGACTATTCAATGCAAAGCCTGAGGCTGCCGCCACCGCCAGCATCTGCATAAATTCGCGACGGTTCATGGACATGGGGGCACTCCTGAAAGGGAATTTTGGCTACGAGATATAAACGGATTAACCGGACGAAAAGTCCGTGTTAATCCGTTGCACGGGTTTTACTTGCGGAACACCGGAGTCTGCATAGGCAGACCGTTGCTCATATAAGTAAGGTAATATTCCAAGTTGTTGTATTCCTCACTGTCTGCTTTCTTCGGCGTAGCGCGTACGTTTTTTTCGCATTGCTTGAAACGGCCTTGCAGCGTAACGATGTCGGTGCCGCCGCGGAATTCCGGCCAGTGGGATGCCTGGCCGATCATCATCGAGAGTTGATCGCTGCGGATGAATTTTCCGGCATTGTCAACATGGCAGGTTGAACAGGCAAAATTCAGTTGGCCGTTCCGCGTAGCATAATATGTTTTGCCTTTTTCATAGGCAGCCAGCGCACCCTTGCCTTTCACTTTGACATTGACTTTCATCCCGTCCGACAGGCTTCTGGCGTAAGCGGTAAGCAAGCCCATTTCCGATTCGCCGTATTTCAGTTCTTCCTCGCCGTTCGCTTTCAGGCAAGCGTTGATGGCGTTCTCGAAAGTCACTACACGGTTAGAAGCATTATCGAAATAGGGATAGTTTCCGGCTACATTCTTTCCGCCATTTGGGAAGCAGGAGGAAAATTTCTTGCCGTTCTTGAACGGTGTTTCCCATGCTTTCTGGCCTTTGTCCAAATCGATGGAGTAGGATGGAAACGCCATAAAGTCATCGTACTGACTCTTGGCATCCGGATTCATGGCCAGTGCGCCATATATATAATTCTCGAACTTGATGTCAGGAAGGATCTGCTTGTAGTAATCGATCAAAGCGCTGCGGTCCTCTGCGGGACCTGCCTGAGCAACAATGCCGGTGCCGAGCAACAGTCCCGCCACTATGTATGTGAGATTCCGTTTCATGTCGTACTTTCCTCTTGGTTGGAAGAATCAAATGTTGTCAAAGCCTTTAGCCTGAATCAGGCAACAACCACTTCGCCATCAAACTTGGTGCCGAGATTGTCCACAGCGTTGACGCCGACTTTGTCGCCGGGCTTGGCACCCTTGATCCTGAAGCCGATAAAGGGGTTCTGCGCAATTCCTACACCCCACTGCGCATCCAGCACTATCTTGCCGTTCAGTGTGGCAACGACCTGATTGATAAAGTGTGCCGGTATCAACTTCTCGGTTTTTGCATCCTTGCGCAGCCCGGTTTCCATTGGATGCTGGATCAGTACTTTCACGTCGACAACATCGCCTTCCATTGTCGCGCGCATTTTCATTGCTTCAGCCATGTTCGTATCCTTTTCAAAATAGTCCAATTAACAGATAAGGTGAATTTCCAAATCGGTCAAACCGGATCAACCGCCGCAACCGCCGATCGTAACCTTCACTTCACGGCTGCTGGTGTAATTCTTGCCGCCCGCCTTCACCGACACCCGCACGATGGAAGTCTTGGCCATTTTGACACGCGTGGAGATGTACGGCTCGGCACCGTTTGAGAATGCAAAATCGGCAATTAGGGGGGCGGGGTTCTTTTCCACAAAAATGGCCATGGAGGTGGTTCCGGGGATATTGCTGGTGGCTGTAATCGGCACCACAGCGCCATTTTCCGCTATATCCGGCGCCTTGATCACGATGTCGCTGCTCTCGGCGGCTCCGCTGTAGCCTGCATTTTTTATCGCTTCGGCCGGGTCCTTTGCAGTGAAGGCTAGGCTGTTCCACGCTGCGGCAAATACTGCACCGGGTTTAAGCAAGCCTGCGGCGATCGCGACAGCAACCGTTCCGACGGCACCAGCGTTTTTCAGAAACGCTCTACGTAATTGATTCATCTCGCACCTTTCAAATTTAAATCCAACTTAAAGACCTTGTATGTAATCAGTAACCAGATCGATTTCCTGCTCGGTCAGTATCTTGTTCCTGCCAAAAGGCGGCATTGAGGAATTGGGGTTGGTCACGGTGGCGTCCCAAATCTGGGCGCGCAATTTGGCACGATCAGGATAGCGTTCCTTCATCTGCACAAGAGGTGGGCCAATATTGCCCGGTGACTCGGCCTTGGGTTCGCCGGGTATCGCATGACATGCGAGGCAATTACCCTTCTTGTTATCGAAAGACAAACTCCGGCCATCCGCTTGTTCAGTAACCCCTTCCGCTGCATAACCCAGGCTTGCTATGCCCAGAGAGGCTATAAGGGAAAACAAAATAGTCGTTTTATTGCGCATTACAATCTCTCCCTCTTCATCAGAAATTCTCAGTTGATTAACCTTATTATATTTGTGCCATTATTACAATCTCTTTCTACGCATATCTTGGTTTGTTGTTCCGCGTACCTGGTTTCATTACTGATTAATAGTCTGACTACACAACAAAATCCAGATTCGGGTATTTTGCTTTCATCAGATCAACGCACTTTCCATAAGGCGACACATCTGAGCAGCAAATATATGCACAGTCATTGACGATGATTTCCACCTTGTGCCGCCGATTAGACTGCCTGCAGTTTTCCAGTAGACTTTCAGTCTCATCCATTGCTTCTTGAGTCCGACGGGGTTGGAATTGCAGACCTGAACAATGAACTTGCCTGGCTTTCCGGCAATGTCGTTGTTTTGTATCGACTGAAAAAGGGTGGCCCGCAGGTATGGGCGCTGCAATGCCATTGCATTACAATGATTTTTTAAGCAGAAGGAGTCAACAATGTTAAGAAATGCATTGGCAGCGGTTCTGCTGTTCGCGGGTTTAGTACATGGCGCCTTGGCGGCGGGCGATTACATGGCTGTTTTCACCAAAACAGGCAGCTTTGACGACGTCAGGGACGCGGTCGAGATGGCGATCACTGACCGCGGGATGGTAGTCAATAATGTTTCCCATGTGGGCGAGATGCTGGAGCGCACCGGCAAGGATTTGGGGGAGACCAGACATATCTTCCTCAAGGCCGAGGTACTGGAGTTCTGCAGTGCCGTGGTGTCGCGCAAGATGATGGAGGCCGACCCGGACAACATCGTGTTTTGTCCCTACGCCATCTCTGTTTACGTGGTGCCGGAAAAGCCTGAAGAAGTCAGGGTGGCTTACCGCAAGCCTCAGGTAGTCGGCTCCCCAGCTTCGCAGAAGGCGCTCAAGGCGGTAGATGAACTTCTCTCAGGCATTGTCAAGGAGGCGTTGCAGTAGTTCTTCGCCTGCGGGGACGGCAACAAACGGTTGTTTCTACTGAAATGACGGCATTACGGGCGAGGACATCAGGAGAAGGCGCCCGCGCAGTTTATGCACGCTGGCAGACCTTAATTCATCTGACTCGATGCTGTGAAATGTTGGTCAATCTGATCCAGCGTCAATGTGCCAGGCCTGATGACGCCGTCCTCGAAAATCAAGGTGGGCGTTACGTTGATTTTCAGCTTTTTCGCCAGCATTGAAATTTTGGTCAATGCTGCTGTATCGCACGTCTTTTCAGATTGCGGCTCCACACCCCTCAACATATGGTCCTCCCATGCCTTGAGGCTGTCGGGTGAGCACCAGATTTCCTTGGCCTTCTCTTCGGAGTTGGGCAGTATCGGAAGCACGAAAATGTAAATCGTTGCATTGGTCAGATTGACCAGCTCTTTTTCCAGTTTCTTGCAATACTGGCAATTCGGATCGGTGAAGACCGCCAGCTTTCTCTTGCCGTTGCCCTTCACGTTCTTGATAGCAAGGTCGATAGGCAAAGTGTTGAAATTGATTGCATAAAGCTGTTTTTCTCTTGCCTCGGTCAAATTCTGCATCGTATGCATATCGATAATGTTGCCCGAAAAAAGATAAGTCATTTTTTCGTCGGTATAAACCAGCTGGTCATCGAAAGCCACTTCATACAAGCCGAAATAAGGGGTTTTGCTGACACTGATGACCTTTGAATAGGGGAACTTCTTTTCCATCTCAGCCCTGATGCCGGCTTCGCCGGCGTAAGCAGGATTGGCTAAAAACAGAACAAGCAACACCAAATAATCAAATGGTTTCATCATTCTTTCCTATTGCACGTTAGTGGAGGCTACTCCTCGGGCTGGATCAGCGGGTTGATCAAATTTAAGCCGCCTGCTGAACAAGTTTCGTTTTGAATTCGCTGGATGATCGATACCTTAGCGCAGAGTATATCCGCTTGCCGCTCAGACGAATAACGGTCTGACTGTATTCGACAGTGGGACTACTACGATATGGAACAGACAATAAATGGATCCACCCAGTCCGGACAAGGTAAATGGGTATTGTTCGATATCGTCAATAGACGTAATATCCGTCTCATTTCCCCGGTGCTGTTATGGGAGTGTGTTCAGTACCATAACCGGGCAAGGTTGGAATAAGTAATGAATAGTTGAGGAATAACCCTAACGGGTTATCCCGCAAACACTTCGTGGGTATGGACGCTAGTGAGCTGCTTATTCCTATAATGAATCTGTTACATTTGTTTATGTGTGATATCGAAACTGGTTTTTGCGGTAATTTTAATAATTTTCAGGAGATGGAATTATGAACTTTGACAAAGAATTTGATGCGAGTGGTTTGTCCTGCCCTTTGCCTATCCTGAAAACCAAAAAGGCACTCGCCGATATGGCTTCCGGGCAGGTGCTCAAGCTGGTTGCAACCGATTGCGGTGCAGTCAAGGATATGCAGGCTTTCGCCGATCAAACCGGCAATACCTTGCTGTCCACAGAAGAAGCAAATGGCTCATACACGTTTTACATGAAGAAAAAATAAATAAGTTTTCTAATTTCGAACCAAAACCATACGCGAAGGGGCAAACATGAGCTCTAAAAAAATGGCGATCATCGCCACCAAAGGCACGCTGGATATGGCCTACCCGCCATTCATACTTGCCTCGACTGCCGCTGCTCTGGGTTATGAAGTGCAAGTGTTCTTTACCTTCTACGGATTGCAGTTGCTGCGCAAGGACTTGTCCACTGTGATGATCAGCCCGCTGGCCAACCCTGCGATGCCGATGCCCGTGCCGATGCCGGTGATGGTGCAAATGCTGCCCGGGATGGAATCCATGGCCACCATGATGATGAAGCAAAAACTCAAAAAACATGGCGTTGCTTCGCTGGAAGAGTTGCGCGACTTGTGCTTGGAGGCTGAGGTTAAATTTATTGCTTGCCAGATGACGGTCGATCTGTTCGAATTCGACAAGAGCGAATTTATTGATAATATAGAATACGGTGGTGCCGCGATGTTCTTGGGGTTCGCGGGAGATACCGATATCTGCTTGTTTGTTTAAGTTGGTAATAGCTGGGCAGTAACTGGGGTTTGTTTTATAAATCAACTTGGGAGTGTTGTTATGAAAATGAATAAAATTGTCGTATCTTTGCTGGCTGCCGGCATCATGGCATCACCGCTGGCGTACGCCACGAACGGTTACTTGCCGATCGGCTATGGCCAGAAAAACGAAGCGATGGGCGGGGCAAGCATCGCGCTGCCGCTGGATTCTCTCGCGGCTGCCAACAACCCGGCCGGGATGGTGATGGTGGGCGATCGTGCCGATCTCGGCCTGACCTTGTTCAGGCCAAATCGTACCGCTGAGATCACAGGTAACAATTGTGCACCCGCAGGTTGTGGTGGTGGCACACTGAACGGCACCTATGACGGCAATGGCCGGAGCAACTTCTTCATTCCTACCTTAGGCTATAACAAAATGATCAACGCGGACACCTCGCTTGGCGTCTCTGTGTTTGGCAACGGCGGCATGAATACCCAGTACAACACCAACCCGTTCGCCCCCTTTGGGGCCAACGGCAACCTCGGCATCAACCTTGAGCAACTGTTCGTCGCACCGACCTGGGCGATGAAGATCAACCCGACCAATGCGGTCGGCGTCTCGCTGAATCTGGTCTACCAGATGTTCAGTGCGACCGGGGTAAATGGAGCATTGGCTGGGTTGTCTAGCAATGCAACTGCTTTAAGCGATAATGGCACGGACACAACCACGGGTTACGGTGTCAAGATAGGCTGGACCGGCGAAGTCACCCCCCTCGTGACGCTGGGTGCGACCTACCAGAGCAAGACCAAGATGGGCAAGTTCAGTAAATACAGCGGCTTGTTTGCCGACCAGGGCAGCTTCGACATACCGTCCAACTATGGTGTGGGCATCGCGGTCAAAGCCACGCCGGCAACCACGGTCGCGTTCGATGTTCAGCGCACCAATTATGCGGACGTAGCCTCCGTTGGCACCCCATTTACGGCGGTACCCCCAACTTTTCGTGGAACAGGTCCCTTCCTTGGAGCATCCAATGGCCCCGGTTTTGGCTGGAAAAACATCAATGCCTACAAACTCGGGGTAAGTCATGCTTTTAGTTCGGCGTTCACGTTGCGCGCCGGCCTGAATCATTGCGACCAGCCGATACCAAACAACCAGACACTGTTGAATATGCTGGCGCCGGGCGTGGTGCAGAACCATCTGTCACTGGGCGGAACCTGGACGCTGGCGAATAAGTCTGAAGTGACGGTAGCCTATGTTCATGCCTTCAAGCAGACCGTCAATGGTTCCGGATCCATCCCGCCGCAGATGGGTGGGGGCGAAGCCAACATCACCATGCATGAAGATTCGCTCGGCATTTCTTACGGCTGGTAATCGCTTGGCAATCTGAAAGTTGTAAAAACCTGAAGCCCGCCATCGCAAGATGGCGGGTTTTTTAATCGGCAACGAATGAGTTCTGGCTAACTGTAATCAGCTTTCCGCAATCCGCTCGTGATAGCGTGCCCGGTACAGCAGGCGCGGGGCGGTCGCATCGTCATCGAAGGCTGCGCGGTCATGCAGCACGTTGTTGCACAACAGCCCCATGCCGGGCTCGAGCCGCGTGCGGTGGATGTGCGGTGTATCCGAGGCGAGCAGCTTTTCCAAAGCCGCTACAGCCGACAGTGTGGTTGCATCCTGCTTCCATTCGATGCTGCGGGTACGCGCGGTATAGCGCATGTGCAGTGTCCCGCTAGCCGGGTCTATCGAGAACACCGGGCCGGTCTGAGCGGCGCGCGCCACACCTTGCTCATCGGTGCGTTCCGGTATCGTCATCGCATCCGCTGCGGACAGCGCGCGGATGAAATCGACATTACTGTCGCGCAACATCAGGTAAGCGATCTCGTGATCCATCAGTCGATTCTCGCCGCCTTGCCCGGCACTGTGCACGCAGTGCAATATCATGCCACGCACCTGCCGTTCGGGCGGATTGTAATAACCGTCGGTATGCCATTTGATGGCGCGGTCTGTATAGGGGATATAAGCCTGCCGCTGTCCGTCGTCAGTACATACGGTCACGCGTGTGATGCCTTGTTCACCCGCCAGCCAGTTCGCATCCAGACTGGCCAGTCCGAACTGTGATCCGAATTGTCTTACCATGTCTTCATCAACGGGATCGGCGTGAGTGGCGTAAACCACCATGTTGCTGTGCCGGCAACGTGCCAGTAGGGCGGCGTGTTCGGCCTTGGTCAGGGCACGCGGATCCTTGATTTCGACGATCAACTCGTCCGTATTGGTGATGGCGCGTGCCAGCTTGAGTTCGCGCCAGCGCAGATAAGCATCAGTGTTGTCGAGATCAAAATGAGTTTGCATATCTGGGTTGTCGCAATGTGGTTTAGGGCGTCTCGAAAAACTCAATTTTTTAAGCTAGGCAAGGCGCGAGCAAAAAATAACGACGACACATATATCTGATATGTTAGGAGTAATTTTTTGTGAGCAACACAGCATCGCGACAAAAATTGGGTTTTACGAGATGCCCTTTAATCGCCGCTGGTGACCTTGCGGATGCGTGTCTGTGTTGGTTCTGCTTTAAACAAGTTCTTCATGGTTTTCTCCACCATGTCCACGGCTTCGGGTGCTTCGATGCTCATCATCTGATCAATCACCCATTCGACATCTTTTTTATCCATGACTTCGCGCATACAGTAGGCAAGGTAACGGGTGAAGGCAAATTCGGGGCCATCGACCCCATAGTTAAAGTCGGCATACTCTCCCGCGCGCTGGTTGAGTTTGTCGATGAAAAGCTGCTTATGATCAGTGATGCTGTCATCCATCAATCGGCTCTGGTTTTCGGCCAGCGTTTCCGCCACACGATTTGCCAATGTACTGGTAAATGCAAAACGAGCTTCGGCGGATAATTGGCGATGGGCGATACGGTCCGCGACCTGGATCAGGAACACCAGAAATTCAGTGATAAATGAAAAGTATTGCGGGCCGATGGCGATCTCGAAATTCGCCCTGCGGGTATTCTTGAGCGCGTTGTCGGCGATACGCCAGATAGTAAACGCCATTGCTCCCGCAATCTCTTGAGGAGTTTTTTCGCGGTCACTTTTGAACCATTGGCTTTTGATGCGCATATCAGGTGAGCCGGCGGTTCCGGTCAGCCCTTTTGCAGAAAAAACTCATACTCGCCAGCGGCCGTTTCGACAGTACTGATGATTTTTATTCCGGTCGTCTCCGTCCAGCCAACGATGTCGGAACGGATGCCGGGGCAGTTGCTGATGAGTTTGAGAATTTCGTCTGCCTTCATGCCGTTCAACAGCTTCTTGGCTTCCACGATAGGTCCCGGGCAATGTACGCCGCGAATATCGAGAATCACATTCGCCTGGTGCGATTCTCCTTTGCCCTTCATGACGTAGTAGCCCGTGCCGCCATCCGGCATCGCTTCCGTTTTTAATACTTTGTTATGGGTCTGTTCCGCCCATGAGAAAAGATCATCCTTGGTGCCCGGGCAGTCTGAGATCAACAACAGTATTTGCTCTTTTTTCAGATCGTCGACCACGCGCTTGGCACCGATCAGCGGTGCAGGGCAGGTTTGGCCGCGCATATCCAGCGTTATATTGGCGTGCAAGTCTCGAGTGCTCATTTTAGATGTCCTGTCAATTTCTGAAACTTCATTGTTTCAATATCCGCCCTTGCCGTATGGCTGCGGCAGGCCGGCGACTTTTGCACCTTGTTTGGCCGGGCCGGTCGGAAATAAATCATACAGTGCTTTGCTATCTGCCTCCGGCCAGAATTCATTAACGCCTTTCAGCATATTGCGGAAATTGGGCGTATGTCCGTGTTCGCGATACTGATCGCGCATGTATTTGACTACTTCCCAATGCTTGGGCGTTAACTCTATGCCTTCCGCTGCGGCGATGACGTTTACTATTTCATCGCCATAATCCGGCTCCAATAAGTAGCCATCAACATCGGTTTCGACTTCTTTGCCTGCAACTGTATAGCCCATGACTGACCTCCATCAAAAAAAGGAAACAAAAAACTTAATCTTCACTTAAACCCGTAATGACTTTATATGGTACAAAAATGCCGCAACCAAATTGACGGTCATCCCCCAGGCCAGCATATTGCAATTGTAGCGATGCTTCGGGTTTCAGGTCATGCAGAACCAGACTGTAACCATGGATGGATCTTTGACCGCCGTTGATGGTGAGGTGTTTGCCGCAGATCAATTTTCCTGTAACGCCCAACTCTCCCATCTGTTTCCTGATGTCTTCCACAAAAAGCACTTCATCACTGGAACCGGTTACCAGCTGAGCGTGAATTGTGGGGTAGGGCTGAATCGGGCGTGTCTTCGCAGCCCCCACGCGTATCGTACTTCCGGCTATATCGAGTTGCTGTCCAGTCAAACTGGATGCGGCAGACTCGGCAAATGTTGTTGGCATACGCATTACCAGCTTGGCACGTTTGGCAAGCAGCATACCTTGGCTATTTTCTGTTGAGCGTAACGGCAGCACTCCGACCAGCTTTTTTTCAGCGAGCTGAGGGACAAGGCGCAGCAGTGCGGCCCAAAGCGCAAAGCGATACGCTGTGGGCAGTGTGCTGCCCTCAAGGTCGAACACCATATCGATCATATCGGAAAGATTTTTATTAGTCATTCGCTGCCACTTTCTGGGTATCTGCCCAGCGTTGCATAGCCACCGCCCAAAGTTGAGCCGTAGCAGGATCAATGTCGAAAATAGTAAAACGTTTGCCTTCTCGAATACGAATGCGCAACAAGCTCATCCCGCCTTCTACGTGATCTATCTGTTGCAATTCGATTTCCTGGCTTCCTAAAGGAACCTTGAATTTCGCTAATTCGCTGATTTGTGTCATTGCAGTTGCCCTCGATCAGGATAAATGACGATGCCCCCTCAGAACATTCTGAACGAGTTATTATATACATCCAAGTTTATCGTTAATATACTTGAAATTGGAATACTACTAGGGGAAGGCGACGCACCACCCATAAGGGTTATTGTAGATAGCCGCTAAGGGTGATGGAATGTACAAGGTAATACATCGTAGTATTCTAATAGATCAATAAACATGGACATTCCGCAGTATTACGGCGGATGAGTTCAGACGGATCACCAATTCCCGTCTCTGCCGGGTCATTAATCGTTTGCCAGCAGCAAGCTACGGGCAACGCGACTGAAAGGAAGATTATTATGGCTAAGAAGATGCATGATACCCCAAACTTGGATCAACTCGAGGATGGTCCGTGGCCCAGTTTTGTGACCGGCTTGAAAGAGTTGGCCAAGGATAAAGATTACGTTGTTGATCTGCTCGGTCAGCTCGAGACCTCATACAGGACCAAAAAGGGCTACTGGAAGGGCGGGACGGTCGGCGTGTTCGGTTATGGCGGCGGGATTATCCCGCGCTTCACCGAACTCAAGGATGAAGCCGGCAATCCGATTTACAAGGATTGTACCGAGTTTCATACGCTGCGCGTGATGCCGCCTCCCGGTATGCACTACGATACCAATACTCTGCGCGAATTTTGCGACATCTGGGAGAAACATGGTTCCGGCCTGATTGCATTCCATGGCCAGTCTGGCGACATCATGTTCCAGGGCGCGACCACTGACAACGTGCAGAAGGCTTTCGACGAGATCAACGAGATGGGCTTTGACCTCGGCGGCGCGGGCCCGGCAGTACGTACCTCGATGTCTTGCGTGGGCGCGGCGCGCTGCGAACAGTCCTGTTACGACGAGGCCAATGCACAACGCAGCGTGCTGAATACTTTTCTCGATGATATACACCGCCCTTCCTTGCCGTACAAATTCAAATTCAAATTCTCCGGCTGCCCGAACGACTGCATGAATTCCGTGCAGCGTGCCGACATGGCAGTGATCGGCACCTGGCGCGACAACATCCGTACCGATGAGGAATTGGCCAAGAAATGGTTCGCCAAGCATGGCATGGACGAGTTGGTGAACGACGTTGTGGCTCGTTGCCCGACCAAGACCTTTCAACTCAAGCAGATCAAGAATGTCAAAAGCGGCCCAAGCATCTCCAGTGTTGCGATCAGTGACACTCACGCGATAGAGATCGATAACCACGATTGCGTGCGTTGCATGCACTGTATCAATGTGATGACTGGTGCTTTGGCTCCCGGCGAAGACAAGGGCGCGAGCGTGCTGGTCGGCGGCAAGAGCACATTGAAGATTGGTGGCCTGATGGGCACGGTCATCATTCCTTTCATGAAACTTGACACAGAAGAGGACGTGCAGAAACTGGTTGACCTTGGGCAGCGCACCATAGACTTTTTCGCGGAAAACGCGCTCGAACACGAGCGTACCGGCGAAATGATCGAGCGTATCGGTTTGATCAATTTCCTGGAAGGTGTGGAAGTCGAAGTTGATCCGAACATGGTTTCCACCCCCCGCACTAATCCATATGTCCGTACTGATGGCTGGGATGAGGAAGTCGCCAGGATCAACGCCCAGAAAATCAAAAAGCAGCAAGCCGCCTGAGGAGACATAAAATGAATCAAGCAGTTCAAGAGAAGCCAGCGCAAAAGCGCAAGCCAAAAGAAACCGGGGTGCCGGACAACAAGAAGTATCTGCATCCGCTGATGGTGAAGAACTACGGCAAGTGGAAATATCATGACCGCCCACGCCCCGGAGTACTGCGTCACGTGGCACATAGTGGCGACCAGATTTGGACGGTGCGTGCCGGCACGCAGCGGCAAATGGACGTGGGAACCATCCGTTTGCTATGCGATATCGCCGACAAGTACGCAGAAGGTCATGTGCGCTTCACGATCCGCTCCAACATCGAGTACATGGTCTCCAAGGCTTCGATGGTCGATCCGCTGATCGCCGAACTGGAAAAGCACGGTTTCCCGGTGGGCGGTACCGGCAACTCGATTTCAATGATTTCCCACACGCAAGGCTGGCTGCATTGCGATATTCCGGGTACGGATGCTTCGGGTGTGGTTAAGTCATTGATGGATGATTTGATCGTTGAATTCAAGCGCGAGGAGATGCCCAACCGTGTGCACCTTTCAACTTCATGCTGTGAAATCAACTGCGGCGGACAGGCTGATCTTGCGATCATCGTGCAACATACCAAACCACCCGTGATCAATCACGATCTGGTAGCCAACGTGTGCGAGCGTCCTACGGTTGTGGCGCGTTGTCCGGTGGCGGCGATACGCCCGGCCATGGTGAACGGCAAGCCATCCCTGGAAATCGATGAGACCAAGTGCATGTGTTGCGGTGCCTGCTATCCTCCTTGCCCGCCGATGCAGATCAATGATCCGGAGTATTCCAAGCTGGCTATCTGGGTAGGCGGCAAAAACTCCAATGCACGCGGCAAGCCGACTTTCATGAAGATGGTCGCGTCCGGCCTGCCCAACAATCCACCAAGATGGCCGGAAGTCAACGAGGTGGTTAAAAGGATATTGCATGTGTACAAGGATGATGCCCGTCCATGGGAGCGTATGGCTGATTGGATCGAGCGTATCGGCTGGCCGCGCTTCTTTGAAAAGACCGAATTGCCATTCACCAAATATCTGATCGACGATTGGCGTGGTTCACGTTCCACGTTCAATGCTTCCACTCATATTCGCTTTTAACCGGGAGCGGCCGCATGAAATTTGGAATTGTCGTTAACGAAGGGCCTTACCAGCATCAAGCCAGTGATACGGCCTATTTGTTCTGCAAGGCCGCCATAGAAAAAGGCCATGAGGTTTGGCGCGTGTTTTTTTATCACGATGGTGTGAACAACGCATCGAAGTTGACAGAGCCGCCGCAGGATGACCGGAATATCGTGAATCGTTGGGGCAAGCTCAACGAGGAGCATGGCGTGGATCTGGTGGTTTGCGTAGCGGCGGCTTTGCGACGCGGCATCAAGGAGGAAAATCTGGCGAAAGGCTTCAGGATTTCCGGTCTGGGGCAGATGGTGGAAGCGGGCGTCAAAACAGATCGTTTGATCGTGTTTGGCGATTAAGGAGAACGGGATGAGTGAAATCAAGAAATTCATGTTCGTTAACCGCAAGGCCCCGCACGGCACGATCTACGCGCTGGAGTCGCTTGAGGTGGTTCTGATCACCGCAGCCTTCGATCAGGATGTTTCTTTGGTTTTTTTGGATGACGGCGTGTATCAGCTAAAAAAAGGGCAGCAGACCAAGGGCATCGCAACCAAAAACTTTTCGCCCGCCTATCGCGCGCTGGAAGGTTATGACGTAGAGAAACTGTATGTCGAAAAAGAGTCTATGGAAGCACGCGGCCTCAGCGAGGAAGATTTGCTGGTGGATGTGACCGTGCTGGGACGCGCAGAAATGGGCGAGTTGATGGATCAGCAAGACGTGGTCTTGAGCTTCTAAGGGAGAATCGTTACATGTTGCATATCATCAACAAATCTCCTCTGACGAATTGCGCGCTCGACAGCTGTTTACGAGTGGCTCAATCCGGCGATATTCTGCTTATCGAAGATGCGGTCTACGCTGCCACATCCGGTAATGCATTTGAGGGTAAAATACGCGAGGCGTTGGGCCGTTTCAAGATATATGTTTTGATGCCCGATCTTGAAGCACGCGGACTTGCCGATCGTATCATCGAGGGTGTTTCACCAGTCGATTACGGCGGCTTCGTCGATCTCACCACGACCAATAAAAACTGCCAATCCTGGCTCTAACTTTCATCATATAAGGAGAATTACCATGGCCAACATCGAAGTCGAAGGAAAATCTTATGAAACCGACGAAGAGGGCTATCTTGTCAATCTGGCTGACTGGAATAAAGATATCGCCAACTACATCGCCAAAACTGAAAACGTCGACATGACGGATCAGCATTGGGAGGTCATCAATTTTCTGCGTGAGTATTTTGAAGAATATCAGATCGCCCCTGCAGTTCGTGTTTTGACCAAAGCGATAGGCAAAAAACTGGGAGCCGACAAAGGCAACAGCGAGTATCTGTATGGCCTGTTCCCTTACGGGCCAGGCAAGCAAGCTTGCAAGATCGCCGGATTGCCGAAGCCAACCGGTTGTGTCTGATCCGGATATTTGAACGGATATACAGTAACTGACTCATGATGAGCACCTTATTCGCAATCCTGTTTTACTTTGCCACCTTGGTGTTTGTCGTGGGTACGCTCTACCGTATCAGCATTTATACCCGTACTCCCGCCCCGCTCAAAATACCCACCACGCCGGCACCGATTACCACCGGCGGGGTCGTGTTGCGCATGATGCGCGAGGTGTTCCTGTTTGAAAGCCTGTTCAAGGCGAATTTATGGACGTGGGGCTTGGGGTGGTTGTTTCATGCCAGCCTGGCCCTTGTTCTGTTGCGTCACTTGCGGTACTTCACCGAGCCGGTTTGGGCTTGGGTGGCGTTCATTCAACCGTTTGGTATGTACGCCGGCATTACCATGGTGCTAGGTGTGGCGGGACTGTGGGCGAGACGCATTTTTGTCGAACGCATCCGCTACATATCCACTCCCTCTGACCACCTGATGTTGGCATTGTTCCTGGCGATCGGGGTATCCGGCCTGGTGATGAGATTTGTTGTACATGGCGATGTGATCGGCGTGAAGGGATTCATGCTCGGGCTGATGTATTTTGATTGGCAGGCTTTGCCTTCCAGCATCGGTCTTTATGTGCATCTATCGCTGGTCGCAGTGCTGTTGATGATCTTCCCGATCAGCAAGTTGTTACATGCCCCCGGATTGTTTTTTTCACCCGGCCGCAACCAGGCAGATAACTCGCGCGACAAACGACATATTTCTGGCTGGGCCAAACAACTGGAGCCCAAAGACATGGGTAACGCAAAATGAGCGCTACGATTACAGCTCCCCCTTATCGCGTCATTCCTATTATTCCGGTTTTGAAACCGGGGGCCATGGAAGGCAGTGGCCCTTATGTTGCGAGTGATAAGATTCAGGAAGCGCTCGGTTTCCCCGGCCACTTGGTTGACAACTGGCATGATCAGGCGATCGCCAAGATGGGTGAATTGCTCGGCAAGTACCGTTCCCTGAAGGTGTATATGGATAGCTGCGTGCATTGCGGCGCATGCTCGGATAAATGCCATTACTTCATCGGCACGCAGGATCCGAAAAACATGCCTGTGGCGCGCCAGGATCTGATGCGCAGCGTATACCGCCGTTATTTCACATTGCCGGGCAAGATATTCCCCAAACTTGTCGGTGCACGCGATTTGACCCGCGAAGTGCTCGACGAGTGGCACAACTATTTTCATCAATGTTCCGAATGCCGGCGTTGCTCGGTGTTTTGCCCGTATGGAATCGATACCGCCGAAGTTACCATGGCGGCACGCGATATTCTCGATTCCGTGGGCTATGGTCAAAAGTACGACATCGAAATCATCGGAAAAGTGCACAAGATCGGCAATAACCTCGGTTTGCCCGGCCCCGCACTGATCGATACGATGGAGGGGTTGGAAGAGGATGTGAAAGAGGACACCGGTATCGATGTGCGGTTCCCGATCGATGTAAAGGGCGCGGAGGTGCTGCTGATCACGCCGTCTGCGGATTTCTTTGCCGAGCCCCATATCGACAGTCTGATCGGTTATGCCAAAGTATTTCACGCGACAGGAACCAGCTGGACGCTGTCGTCCATGTCATCCGAGGCCGCAAATTTTGGAATGTTCATCGGCAATTATGAGCAGTTGCGCAAGGTGGCGTTACGTATCCGTCAGGCCGCACTTGATTTGGGCGTAAAGCGCATCGTGGTCGGCGAATGCGGCCATGCCTGGCGCGTAGCATACAGTTTCTGGAATACCTTGAGCGGCGTGGGCGAGGGCGCAGACCCGGATGACAAGTTTGCCCAGATGCTGCAGAAACAGCTTGATCACCGTTACAGGCAACCGACGCATATTTGCGAATTCACCTGGGACATGATCGAGCGTGGCGCATTGTCTTTCGACAAGGAGGCCAACGATAAACACATCATCACTTTCCATGACTCCTGCAACGTGGCACGGGGTTCCAGCATGGGCGGATATCCCGGTGGTCAGTTTGACATCCCGCGCAATATCATCAAGTCGGTGGCTAATCATTTCTTCGAGATGGATCCGAGTACAACTCATGAAAAAACATTTTGCTGCGGTGGTGGCGGTGGACTGCTGACTGATGATTTGATGGAGTTGCGAGTGAAGGGTGCATTGCCGCGTATGGAGGTATTGAAACAAGTCGCGGACGAACACGGGGTTAATTTTCTGGCAGTCATCTGTGCGATCTGCAAGACTCAATTCAGCAAGATCATGCCTATTTATGGATTTGAGAGAAAAATGGTTGGCGGTGTTCACCAGCTGGTCAGCAACGCAATCAGGCTGGGTGAGAAATAACAATTAATTGGAGGCAGGCAATGTCATCAACAACTGAAACAACTCAACAAATTACCTTCCGCCGCTATAAAGATGGCGACAATAAAGTTGGCCGCTTGAGCGAGAAGATCATGCAGGCGAGCTTTACGCACAAGTGCCCGACCTATATTCAGTCCACACCACCTTGCCAGGGAAGTTGCCCTGCGGGCGAGGATATCCGTGGCTATCTGGCTATCGTGCGCGGCACGGAAAAACCGCCGGTCGGGACCGACGGCAAACCGGCCATGCCCTGGCAGGAATATGCATTCCGCCGTTTGACAGAGGCCAATCCCTTTCCGTCGGTGATGGGCCGGGTTTGTCCGGCACCCTGCGAAACAGGATGCAATCGTAATGCCCTGGAAGACCATGTCGGTATCAACTCGGTGGAACATTTTCTGGGCGAATACGGGATTGCCAACAACATTGCCTATCACACCAGCGCTGCGCCTACCGGAAAAAAAGTGGCGGTCATCGGTGGCGGCCCGGCCAGTTTGTCCTGCGCCTATCAGCTCACCCTGAAAGGCCATGAAGTGACCGTGTTCGACGAGCACGAG
>Ga0207926_1000495_pt1 | contig 19944 bp, 18 predicted proteins | sample NGESurdeep072012_8_FD_184454 | JGI IMG/M metagenome (GOLD analysis project Ga0207926, IMG submission 184454) | Arctic peat soil microbial communities from Barrow, Alaska - NGEE Surface sample 210-1 deep-072012 (SPAdes) | ecosystem: Environmental > Terrestrial > Soil > Wetlands > Peat ...
CTTCACGCCCCAGCCACCATTTGGCCAGGAACCCGATCTCGGGTTCGACACCGCCCAGGCCCGGCGAAACCGGGATCGAGACCGGCCACCGGAGGCCACGCCGCGGAAGTGAGGCGGGTCACCACACATCGGTCTATTCCTCGACGCCGGTCCCGCCCCTCGGGCGATGTCCGCCGACATGCCGGAGGTCACCCGAGGGGGCTCCACCTGGCTAACCGAGGACCTCCGACCAAATACCTGATACCCGCAGGAAGCCCGTTGGTGCGCTACGGCTGAAGGCACCTCTACGATTCGCTCCATGAGCGAACCCGTGTCACCGGACGGAACAATTGTCGTGGTCGGTGCTTCGCTGGCCGGCTTGCGGGCCGCCGAGGAGATCCGCCACGAGGGCCACACCGGCCCGGTCATCATTGTGGGAGAGGAGGTGCACGCCCCCTACGACCGTCCGCCGCTCTCGAAGCAGGTGCTGTCTGGCAAGTGGGAGGTGGAGCGCATCCACCACCACACGCCGGACGCACAAGACGCCCTCGGACTCGAGTTCCGCCTCGGGCGCCGGGCCACGGATCTCGACACTGATACCCGTACGGTTGCCTGCAACGACGGTTCCGAGATCATCTACGACGGGCTCATCATCGCCACCGGAGCCGCCACCCGGACCCTGCCCGGTACCGAGGGAATGGCCGGGGTGTGGGTGCTACGCACCCTTGACGACTGCCTCGGAATCAAGGCGGGCTTGGCCGCCGCCGGCGACGAGCCCCGCGTAGTCGTGATCGGCGCCGGCTTCATCGGATCCGAAGTGGCCGCCACATGCCAGGGCCTGGGTGCCAAGGTCACCCTCCTCGAGGCGTACCACACGCCGTTGGCCCGGGTGCTCGGCGACGAGATGGGCCAGGCCTGCGCTGACCTCCACCTGGCCAACGGCATGGATCTGCGGTGCAGCATCACCATCGACCACCTCGAGCCTGATCCGGGCGGACCCGACCCGGTCACGGTCTGCCTCGATGACGGGACGCGGTTGCCGGCCGACGTGGTGGTGGTGGGCATCGGTGTGTCGCCGTCGGTCAACTGGCTGGCCGCCTCTGGCTTGACCCTCGACAACGGGGTCCTGTGCGACGGATCCCTCTTCGCGGCCGACCGGGTGGTGGCCGCCGGTGACGTGGCCAATTGGGTCCGCCCGTCCACGGGCCGGCCGGCACGTGTGGAGCACTGGACCAACGCCGCTGAAGGGGGTGCGGCCGCCGCTCGCAATCTGGTGGCCGGATCCGCCGAGGCGGTGCCCTACGATCCGGTCCCATTCTTCTGGTCGGACCAGTACACGACCAAGATCCAGATGATCGGCCTGCCGAGCCCGGACGACGACGTGGTGGTGGTCAGTGGCTCGGGCTCCGAAGGGAAGCTGATCGCCCTCTACCGCTCAGGGCACCGTCTCGGCGGAGTGCTGTCGTTCAGCCAGCCGGCCAAGCTCATGGGCTATCGCCCCCTGTTGGCCGCCGGTGCTTCGTTCGACGACGCGCTGGCCCACTCCCGGGCCTGACCCTCGGCCGCGTCGGACCCGGCCGATTCGGGCGGACCGCCGGAACCCGCTGCACGCCGGCGCCGCTTCGGCACTCCTCGGAACCGGCGGGTAACGATCAATGCGGCGGCGATCTGATCGGCGGTCGGCTCGATGCCGCCGTAGGTGGCGCGTTCCACCAGTCCGGTCACGGATGCCAGGTCGCGGGCCTGGTCGGGCGCTGCGGCCGACAGCCGGCGACCATAGGCCGTCAGCGTCTCGTCGGCTCGTCGACCGAGGCCTAGGCGGGCACCGGCGGTCGCCAGGTCGGCCGCCACCTGGTGCGCCCAGGTGGCGGGACGGCGGGAGCGACGCCGGAAGACCCAGACGACCACCGCGGCCGCAGCCACCACCACGGAGATCGGTATCCATGGCACCCGACCCAGCGTGTGGCCCAACGAGGTGGCCAGCACCGAGCCCGGGGTGGGGTTGGCCAGGGGCACGTTCGCTGTGGGATCGAAGTTCTGCCAGCCGTAGCCCGGGAACCAGACCTGGACCCAGGCGTGGGCGTCCTTGGCCTGGATGTCGTAGAGGTCGGTGATCGGGTTGTACGGGCCGGGCACGTAGCCCACGGCCTCCCTCGCCGGGATCCCGAGGCTTCGCAGCATCACGACGGTCGCCGTCGAGATTTGCTCGCAGTAGCCGCGCCGCGTCCCGAAGAGGAACGAGTCCACGGCGTCCGACCCGGCGGGCAGCGGCGGGATGTCAGTGGTGTAGTGGACGTGGGTCGCCATCCAGCGCCCGATGGCCTCGACCTTGTCGTAGGTGTGTGGGTCGATGGTGGCCGGGCTCTGCGTAGCCGCACCTGTCGCACCTGTCGCGCCTGCCGCTCCGCTTCCCACCGCCGGCCCAGCCCCGACCCCGGCGGTAATCGAAGCGGCCAGCGCCGCCACCCGCGGATAGGCGTGGGGGAGCTGCAGGTAGCGGCTTGCTCCGACCAGGGTGGAGTTGTTCGCGCCAAGGGCCGGTCCCGCGGCCCCGGGTGCGGATGCGTTCTGCAGCTGGGCAGCGGTGGCGTTGGTGTCATTGGAGACGACGGTGTAGATGGTGCCGGCCCCCATCGATGTTGTGGAGGCGATGGTGCCGTCGGGGGTCACGAGGACGGCCCGGGTCTGGAGGTAGAGGCGTTGGACGTTGTCGGCGTGGAACACCAGGTTGGGGCCGCCGTCGGTGAGGTAGAAGGTTTGGATGTCCTCGGCGCCTGAGGCCAGGTCGGCCACCTGGTCCGGGTACGTGGGGATGACGAATGGTGAACCGCCGGTGATCCGCCCGACGCGGGGGCCGTTGACCGGATTGGCTGACTGGACCCAGGCCCGACCGGTCCACCCGTCGAAGGTCTGGCCGACCCAATAGTTGGGACGGGAGGCCCGGACCCGCATGATGACCTTGTTGCCGAGCGAGACCCGATCGGCGGTGTCGAGCGACTTGGCGAACCCGAGGAATCCGCCAACTCCCGTACGCCCCGCAGCGTTGGCAGCATGGGCGGGCAGTGCGCCGCTGCCGTCAGTCAGGTCGGTGGGTGACGAGACCGGTTGCGGGTTCGGAGACGACGAGGTGAAGGCGAGGCTGGTCGATACCTTGGGTGCGGGCAGCACGGCGACAAGGAGGACGGCCGCCACGGCCACCAGCCCGCCGGCCACGAGCAGGGACCGCCACGGGATGCCCTTCGTCTCTGACAATGACTGCCACATGGCGACGAGGCCCCATATCCCGCACCCGACCCAGGCCAGGACCCAGGCACCGAGGGCCAGGTCGACGGACTGTGCGGCAGCCACCGCGATCAGGGCCGTCGAACCGGCCAGGGTGTAGGTCACGTCGCGGCGGGACGGCACATCGAACGCGTGGGTCGACAGCACCCAGGCGAATAGCACAGCCAGTGGCGACTCGACGGTGGAGATGTCGCCCGGGGTGGCGTTGTGGGTCACTGTGAGAATGAACCAGACGAAGCCACCGATCGCACACACAGCCAGCACCGGCTTGACCCCAGGCCATGGGCGTGCCCGTCGGCGGTACGAGACGATGTTGCCCACCACGGTGGCGATCACGGCGAAGAGCGAGACGGTCGGGCTCAGCTCGCCTTCGGACCAGCAGGCGCCGATCCCGACGAGGACGGCCATGACGGAGGCTGCCCGGAAGGAGATCGAGTCTTCCGGCGGGCCGGGCCGGTTGACTTCCACGAACCGCTGCCACACCGTCATGACGGCACCGCCCGGGCCAGCCGACGTCCGAGATCCACCGTGTCGGCGACGGACCGGATCACCCGGCCTCCCGCCTCCCGGGTGATCAGCACCACCGGTTTGCGGCGGGCCAGGCAGTTGCCGACGGCCGCCATCATGCGCTCGGCCTCTTCCTCGGCCGCTGCCGGGTCATCGGGAAGGACAAGGTCGACCACCACCGGGTCATCGACCTGGCGCTCGGACTCACGGACCATCAGGGTCCCGGCGTGGGCAGTAGCGGGCCAATGGACGGCTCGTCGGGGATCACCCGCCGTGTAGGGGCGGACGCCCCGAGGCTCGCCCAACCCGGAGGGCACCCGCGCCACGGCCTCACCGTGGGCATCGGCCATCGAGGCCAGTGGTCGGTCGTGCTCGCCGGTGCGCGGGGCGACGTGGAGTACGCGGGGAAGTACCACCTCGACGTCGCGTGCCCACCACACCAGCCCGAACGGAGCGCTGGAGGCGACCTCGACGACCACGGTGTCGAGGATGCCCCGCCGACCCGGTGTGCACCGGAGGACGGCGGTCCGGGAGCCCCGTTGGTGGCCGCCGGCCTGATGCTCGGCGCCGGCCGGGTACCTCGGGTGGATACGGACGGGGCGGTCGACCTCGAAGGTGAGTTCGAGCGGCTGTCCGGCCCGGGCGTCGGCGGGGCAGGCGGTGCACTCCAGGTGGGCCCGTCGGGCGGGGACGATCGGTGCGACGAGGCCGACCAGGAGGAAGGCACCAAGCAGGGCACCGACTGTCTGCACCCACCCCGAGCCGCTCGAATGGGAGACGCCGGCCCACGCCAGCATGGTGATGATGCTTCCGGTCACCGGACTGATCCAGGCCACCGGGTGGGCCCGGCGTCGGAGATTCACACCGCGGGGGATCCCCGCCGAATCGGCCGGACGGCGAATTCGGTGGACTCGCCACGACATCAGGGTGCCGGCGACCAGGGCGGCGGCGCCAATGATGACGCCGAACGGGGCGGCGACGGGACCGAACAGCGCCCGTGACACGGCGACACCGATCAGACCTGCGGCAATCCCGACCAGCGCGGCCTGGGCTACCCGCCCCCGAGTCTGGCCACGACGGGGAGTCGTACGGCTCACGTCGTGGGTGCGGGGGTGTCGGCAATAACGCGGCCGACGAGTACCGGGCCCTCGCCCGCCGTCCCCTCGGCGATCAGCCGGTGGGACAGGCAGGCCACCGCTACGGCCTGGACGTCCCCAGGGGTGACGTAGGGGCGGCCCGACAGCACGGCGTAGGCCTGGGCCGAGCGCAGAAGCGAGATGGCGGCCCGGGGGCTGGCCCCGAGGCGCACCGAACCGGTCGTCCGGGTGGCCCGGACGAGGGCGACGGCGTATTCGGCCACCTCGTGGACCACGAGCACGTCGGCGGTGGCGGCGATCGCCCGCTCCCAGCGGGCGGTGTCGGCCACCGGCACGAGCGAATCGAGGGCATAGCGGCCGCCGTTGTGGAGGACGAGGCGGGTCTCGACCTCGGCGTCGGGGTAGCCGATCGAGGTGGACAGGCCGAAGCGATCGAGCTGGCTCTCGGCCAGGGGATAGGTGCCCACCTGACCGACAGGGTTCTGGGTGCCGATCACCAGATGCGGACGGGGGAGCGGCCACGACTCGCCGTCCACCGACACCTGCTGCTCCTCCATCGACTCGAGAAGGGCTGACTGGGTGCGCGGCGGGGTCCGGTTCATCTCATCCAGGAGGACCACATTGGCGAACACGGGACCCCGACGGAACTCCCAGGTGGCCGTCTCGGGCGAGTAGACGGTGACGCCCGTAATGTCGGAGGGAAGGAGGTCCGGATGGCCCTGGACCCGCGAGAGTTCCGCACCGAGCGCACCGGCCAGGGCTCGGGCCAGGACGGTCTTGCCGACCCCCGGCACATCCTCGATCAGCAGGTGCGACCCCGAAAGGGCGGCGACCACGGCTGTGGTGACGGCCACCGGAGTGCCGAGCAGGACGCCGGACAGGGCGGTGTGAAGATCGTTTGCGAGCCCGACGGCATCGTCGATGGGCGCCGCCGACGGGACCGGAATGGCCCCGGTGACAACGGCGGGATCGGCTCCCGGCAGGTCACCCGCATCCCGCGTCTCGATGCCGGTGGTCATGGGTCTCCTGCTTCCCCGGCCCGGGCCGTTGGGGCGGCGACGGCGCCGCGCATGCTGCACGTTCCAGTGTAGGTGTCACCTTCGCGGCACCACAACGCACCCAAGCGACGTGGAACCGACGACCCGCCTCTCACCTGACCGAAAAGGCTGACAGACAGTGGTGGCACGCTGAGCGCACTCGATTTGCCGACCCGACTGCCGCCGTCCGGTACGCCCTGCACCCCCAGTACGCCCCGCACCCCCGTGAAGCCTTGCACCCCCAGTACGCCCCGCACCCCCGTGACGCCCTGCACCCCGCGCCCCTGCACCCTCGCACCCCGGATGGACCAGGTTCAGAAGTCGATGCCGGACAGCTCCGGCACTGCGCCTTCGGACCGGGAGCGGGCCTCCAGCCACCGGGACCGGGCCGACAGCCGCTCGGCGTCGTTGATGGCCGGGAGTATCTCGGCCCGGGGGATCCAGGCGGCGGCCACATCGTCTTCTCCGGCCCAGGTGCCCACAGCCATGCCGGCCAGGAATGCCGCGCCCAGGGTGGTGGCCTCGAGCACTGGCGAGACCTCGATGGGCCGCCCGCAGGCGTCGGCCAGAGCCTGGGTGAAGACGTGGTTGGCCGTCATTCCGCCGTCGACCCGTAGGACGCCGATCGGCATTCCCGAGTCGGACTCGGCCGCCTCCAGGAGGTCGCTCCCCCGGTGGGCCACGCCCTCGAGCACGGCCCGGACCACTTCGGCCCGGCCGCTGCCCCGGGTCAGGCCGCAGAGCATGCCGCGGGCACCGAAGTCCCACACCGGCGTGCCGAGCCCGAGGAGGGCGGGCACGAACCAGACGTCCCCTGTGTCGTCGCATCCGGCGGCCACGGTGGCCGAGTCGGCGGCGTCGTCGATGATCCCGAGGTCGTCCCGCAACCACTCCACGCAGGTGCCGGCCGACAGCATGATGGCCTCGAGGCCCCAGGTGATCCGCCCGGCGCGGCGCCAGGCGATGATCGGGATGGTCCCGGCCGGGCCCCGGACCGCCTGGGGCGGACGGTCGGCTCCGATGCACTGGTCGAGCATGCCGCCGGTCCCGAAGGTGGCTTTGGCCTGGCCGGCTGATGTGCAGCTCTGCCCGATGAGGGAGGCCTGCTGGTCCCCGGCCATTCCGGTGATCAGGGGTGCGCCGGCCAGGGTCGACGCGGCGCCGACGGTGCCCGACGAGTCGACGATGGTGGGCAGGACCGCGGCGGGAATACGCAAGGCTGACAGCAGTTGCTCGCTCCAGCTCGACCCGTCGCCGTGGAGTAGGCCGGTCACGCCGGCGTTGGAGGCGTCGGTAACGTGCAACTGGCCGTCCGACAGGATCCAGGCCACCCAGGTGTCTATGGTCCCGAATGCCAGCTCGCCGCGTTCGGCCCGGGACCGGTCGGGGTCGGCCTGGTCGAGGATGGCGGCCAACTTGGTGGCTGAGGCGTTTGGGGCGATCCGGATCCCCTGACCTTGGAGCTCGAGACAGGTCCCGACTGTGCGCAGGTCCTGCCATCCGAGGCCGGGAGCCACGGGAATACCCGTTGCCCGGTCCCATACCAGGGTCGAGGCCCTCTGGTTGGCGATCCCGACGGCATCGACTGGGCCGCCGTCGGCCAGGCTCCGGGCGGCCACATCGGCCACCGCCGAAGCGATGGCCAAGCCGTCGAACTCGACCAGCCCGGGGAAGGGGGTATCAGGCAACACGGGGACGTGGTGGATGTGCTCGACGGTGGCGTCGGGGCGGACCACGGCGCCCCGCACCCCCGACGTGCCGACGTCGACGACCAGGATGCTCACGGCCAGGGCACCGGGCCGAAGGCGGTGGGCAGACCGAGCTTGCCGGGATTGAGGATGCCATGGGGGTCGAGGGCATCCTTTACCGAGGCCAACACGGCGAACGCGGCTCCCAGACCGTCGGCCAGGAAGCGGGCGCGGTTGAGGCCGATGCCGTGGTGATGGCTGATGGCGCCGCCGGCGTCGATGGTGGAGCGGGTGACCTCGTCCCAGGCGCGGCGGTAGTAGTCGCTGATCCAGGCGTCACGGCCGTCGCCGGTCAACTCGTCGGGAGGACGGCCGGCGAAGGTGAAGTAGAGGCAGGCGCCGTCGGTGTAGGCGTGACTCTGGTGGGAGGACGCCACCAGAGTGCCGTCGACTCCGGCCAGTGCGTCGAGCACTGCCGTGTACAGGCCAGGCAGCGCGGTCCAGCGGGCCGAGACTTCGACGGTGTCGACGACCACTCCCGATCGCCACAGTGGGGCGAGGGCGGACACGTCGTTGCGGTGGGTGAGCCACCGGTCCACCAGTCCGATGTCGAGGGGGGCCGCCCCCGCGCACTCCTGGTCGACCACGTCGAGGGTGGCCCCGAGGAGTGCCGGGTCGGCCTCGTCGAGGATTATCAGCACGTTGGTGTCGGGCTGGTCGAAGTTGCGGCCCGATTCGGTGGCGTCGTAGAGGCGCAGGACGGCGGGGGAGGCACCTCGGCGCAGGATCCGCCGGCAGGCGTCGAGTCCGTCGGCGAACGAGTCGAACCCGACGGAGCGGCGCCCTTCGCCCTCTGGTACCGGGTGTACCCGGAACCGGCCCTCGGTGATCACGCCGAGGGTGCCCTCGCTGCCCACGAAGAGCTGGGTTAGGTCGGGCCCGGTGGCCGAGCGAGGCCCCGTGCCCCCTGTGCGGACGATTCGACCGTCGGCCAACACCACCTCGAGTCCGAGGACCATGTCCTCGATCTTCCCGTAACGGTTGGAGTACTGGCCCGCCCCGCGGCAGGCCAGCCAGCCGCCGACGGTCGAAAGGTCCATCGACTGCGGCCAGTGGCCGAGGGTGAGGCCGTACCCGTCCCGCAGGCCCGACTCCACATCGGGGCCGAACGTGCCGGCGCGCAGGTCGGCGACGAGCGACGTCGCGTCCACATTGCCGATTCCGGAGAGTCCACACAGGTCGAGGGCGACACCGCCGAACAGTGGGACCGACGCCCCGCACACGCCGCTGCGTCCGCCCGCCGGGGTGACGGGCACACGGGCCGCGTCGCACAAGGACAGCACGGCCGAGACCTGGGCGGTGTCAGTGGGTCGGGCCACCAGGGCGGGCCGCGACGGGACGGCGCCGGCGGCTGCCCAGCCGATAGCGAGTGGCCACCAGTCCCGACCGGCCTCGGCCCGGTCGGCGTCGAGCACGGACACCGAGTCGCAGGCGTCGCCGAGTCGGCGGGCCAGGTCGTCATCGACGGCCACCCTGGCGCTGTCCAATCGGTCCACGACGTCGGCTGGGGGCGCGTCGATCGGGGCGACCGGCGTCGGTTGGCTCATGAGGCGGCCTGACCGGGCATGTCGCCGGTCCCGCCAACTGCGGCCACTGACGGCCCGACCCCGGAGCCGTCGGGATCGAGTCCGGCCCGGGTCAGGTCGGCCCGGACGCGGGTGGCGTACGCCTCGGCCTCGGACCGGGTCCGGTCGACGTCCCAGCCGAGTTCGGGACCGATGAGGGCGGCGACGGACGGTGCAGCTGACGCTGCTGCCCGGGCATCGCGGTACGACGACTGGGTGCGGCGGTCGAGGACGTCGGACACCGAGCCGGCCATCTCCCGACGGACGGCCCACAGTGCCTCGACGGCCAGGTAGGGGAGGCCGGTCACCAGCGGCTCGAGCAGCTCCGGTCGGCCCTCGGCCATGGCCAGCACGGCCGGAGCCTCGGTTCCATAGCGGCCGGCGAGAATGGTGGCCCGGGTGGTCTCGGGGTGGACCGGATCGGTGCGCAGGTTGGCGCCGGCCCCGCCGGCCTTCGGCTCCGCCCGCCGGCCGGCGGGCGCACCGTGGAGGCGCATGCTCTTCGTCCGGCACCGAAGGCCCTTGCGACCGAGGGCGGCGACCGCCACGTCGACGGTGTCCTCGGCCATCTTGCGGTAGGTGGTGAGCTTGCCGCCGGTTACCGTCACCAGGCCGCCATCCGAGGTGCGTACGGTGTGGCGGCGCGACAGGTCGGCGGTTCGCTCGCTGTTTCCGCCTTTCTGCTCGGGGGCGAGCAGCGGGCGCAGTCCGGACCAGATCCCGGTGATGTCGGACCTGGTGAGCTGGCGGGTGGAGACGGCGTTGGCCGCGCCGAGGATGTAGTCCACGTCCTCAGGGGTGCACGACGGGTCGTCGAGAGGGCCGTCCCAGGCCGTGTCGGTGGTGCCCAGGTAGACCTGGTCGCCCCACGACACGACGAAGATCGAGCGCTTGTCCTCCCTGACCGGGATCACGGCGGCGATGTCGCACGGGAACGCCTCTTCGGGCACGGTGATGTGGATGCCCTTGGCCGGCCGGATGGAGTGAGGATCGTGACCCTCGTCGAAGGTGCGGACCTCGTCGGACCAGACGCCGGCTGCATTGACCACCAGTGACGCCCGGATGGCGAAGGGCTCGGCGCCATTGGGGGCGACGGTGGCACCGCAGACCCGGCCCCCGGCGTCGGTCACCAGTCCGGTCACCCGGGTGTGGTTGGCCGCCGTGGCCCCGTGGTCGAGGACCGCGGTGCGCAGCACGGTGAGCGTGAGCCGGGAGTCGTCGGATCGGGCATCCCAGTACAGAAAACCGGCGGCCAGGCGGTCCGCTCGCAGGGTCGGCATGTGCTCGAGAGCCTGTTCCCGGGTGACCTTCTCGTGCCGGCGGCCGATGCGCACCCCGCCGGTCAGGTCGTAGAGCCACAGGGCGGTGCGATAGACCCGGGCCACGCTCTTATTGACGACGCCCGGCTTGCCGAACAGGGGGATGAGGAACGGCAGTGGTGACACAAGGTGGGGCGCGTTGTCCAACAGGCGTTGCCGCTCGGCCAGGTTCTCGTAGACCAGCCGGTACTCGTGCTGCTGGAGGTAGCGCAGCCCGCCGTGGATGAGCTTCGAGGACTTCGACGACGTGCCTGACGCGAAATCGTCCTGTTCGACCAGGGCGGTCTTCAAGCCCCGGCTGGCCGCGTCGAGAGCCACTCCCGCCCCTGTAATCCCTCCGCCCACGACCAGCACGTCGAACGACTCAGTGGCCATCCGGGCTAGCGCCCGGTCCCGGTCGAACGGCTCACGGCTCGTCGACGAAGACGGCGCGGGTGCGGGCATTCCGAAAGCCTGCCACAGGTGGCCGTCCGATCCCGCCGGTGCACGGCCGTCGGACCGTGCCGTTCCTCCTGACCAACAACACCCATCGACGATTCGACCACTGGCGGGCCGACCTGGGCACACCGCGCCCCGGAGCTTCCATATCACCAATGATTGTTGTTTGACAACACTTGGTGGTAATGTCATCTGCGTGCGCACGCCCGACGAGTTGACCGATCTGTTCCGGGCTTCCCGGCGCAAGGTAACGGCCCAGCGGCAGTGCATCTTCCGGATCCTCCAGGGTGACGAGACCCATCCGTCGGCCGAGTCGGTGCACGCCGCGGCGTCCCGGGAGATGGAGACCATCTCCCTCAAGACCGTCTACCAGACCCTCCACGATCTGGCCGAACTGGGCGAGATCGCCGCCCTCGACGTCGGCACCGGCATGACCCGCTTCGACCCCAACGTCGACGACCCTCACCACCACCTGGTGTGTCGCCGGTGCGGCAGCATCCGCGACCTGGTCGTCGACTTTCCCGACCTGGCCGTGCCCAAAGGCGCCGATCTCGGCTTCGAAGTGGGTTCGGCCGAGGTTGTCTTCCGGGGCCTGTGCCCGTCCTGCCGGGACGGGTACCGCGCTCCGGTGCCGGCAGTCGCCGCCGGAAGCCGGCGCACCTGACCGAACCGCACGACCTTGACCGCATCCCCACCGATATACGACCAGACATTCACGACATGAAAGGACCACACATGCCAGGACTCAAGGACAGCAAGACCGAAGCCAACCTGAAAGAGGCCTTCGCCGGCGAGAGCCAGGCCAACCGGCGCTATCTCTACTTCGCCCAGAAGGCAGACGTCGAGGGCTACCCGGACGTTGCCGCCCTCTTCCGCTCCGTTGCCGAGGGCGAGACCGGCCACGCGTTCGGCCACTTCGACTTCCTCCGCGAGGTGGGGGATCCGGTGACGGGTGCCCCGGTGGGGGCCACCGAGGACAACCTCAAGTCGGCCATCGAGGGTGAAACCTACGAGTACTCCGAGATGTACCCCGGATTCGCCCGGACGGCGCGCGACGAGGGATTCGAGGAGATCGCCGAGTGGTTCGAGACGCTGGCCCGGGCCGAAAAGAGCCACGCCGGACGCTTCACCGAAGGACTCACGTCGGTCTCCTGACGCCCTGTGGCGCCCGTCGCCGCGGCTGGTCCTCGGGGAGCGGACCGGCGTCGTGCGGCGCCCCGGAGGCCGACACTGAGGAGGAGCCATGACCACCACATACACCCCGGATAATTCCGCCTACCTCGACGAGGGCGACCTGCGGGTCGAACTCGGTCGGGTCTTCGACCTGTGCCACGGATGTCGGCTGTGTTTCAATCTGTGCCCGTCGTTCCCGACGATGTTCGACCTGATCGACGCCAATGACGGCGAGGTGGCGGCCCTCACCGCGGCCGACCAGGACCGGGTGGTCGACGAGTGCTACCAGTGCAAGCTCTGCTACGCGAAGTGCCCGTACGTGCCACCCCACGAATGGCAACTCGACTTCCCCCGCCTCATGATGCGGGCCAACGCCGTTCGCCACGCCGAGGGCCGACCCGCCAAGGAGCGGATGACCGATCAGGTGTTGGCCCGTACCGATCTGATGGGACGGGTGTCGGTGGCCGCGGCCCCGCTGGTCAACGCCCTCACCGGCACGCCGGGCTCGTGGGCCCGGAAGCTGATGGAAGCAACGGCCGGCATGGCCGCCGAGCGGCTGCTGCCGCCGTACGCCCGAACCCGCTTCACCACGTGGTTCCGCCGGCGGGCCGGCGTCCGCGGGCTGAGGTCGTTCGTCGACGGCAGCGTCCAGGGCGAGGTATCGGTCTTCCCGACCTGCTTCATCGAGTACATGGAGCCGGCCATCGGCCAGGACCTGGTCAAGGTGTACGAGCACAACCGCGTCACCTGCGCGCTCCCCGAAGGGACCCGGTGCTGCGGCGCTCCGTGGCTCCACCAGGGCAACATCAAAGAATTCACCAAGGCGGCCAAACAAAACGTCACCGTGCTGGCCGCCCAGGTGCGGTCGGGAAAGGAGGTGGTCGTGGCCCAGCCCACCTGCGCCTACGTGGTGAAGAAGGACTACCCCCTCTACCTGGCCGGTACCCCGCTAGCTGCCGACGCCCGGCTGGTGTCCGAGCACACCTCGGACCCGGCCGAGTACCTGATGGCCCTTCACAAGGGTGAGGGCACGTGCCTCGACACCGACTTCACCGGGCGTGACACCGGCGTCGTCCCCGACCAGGTCACCTACCACGTGGCCTGCCACCTCCAGGCCCAGCACATCGGGCTCAAGAGCCGAGACCTGCTGAAGGTGGCCGGGGTAACGGCCACGCTGGTGCAGCGGTGTTCGGGCATCGACGGCACGTGGGGCTACCGCGCCGAGAATTACGACCTGGCCCGCAAGGTGGCCGCCCCCATGGCCGCCGAGATCCTGGCCGCCGGCAACGAAGTGGTCTGCGGCGACTGCCACCTGGCCAACGGGGCCATCGAGCAGGAGACGGGCACCAAGCCGCTCCACCCCATGCAGCTCATGGCCCGCGCCTACGGGATCCCCGAGGAGTACCCGTGACCATTCGACCCCTGACCCTCGACGACATCGCTGACCAGCGGGCCTACGAGCGGGAACGGGTCGGGTTCCGGCGCGAGGTCATCGCCGTCAAACGGCGGCGCCGGGTGAGTATCGGCCCGGTTGTCACCCTCACCTTCGAGAACCGGCTGACCATGCGGTTCCAGGTCCAGGAGATGGCCCGGGCGGAAAAACTCATCACTGACTCCCAGATCCAGCGCGAACTCGACGTCTACAACCGGCTACTTCCCGCGCCGGGCGAGTTGTCGGCCACGATCTTCCTCGAGCTCACCTCCGAGGAGCAGTTGCGCAACTGGTTGCCCCGGCTGGTCGGGATCGAGGGCTCGGTGCTGCTCGAGATCGGGGAAGGCACGAGCCGACACCTGGTCCGATCGGTCCCCGAAGCGGAGCACGAGACCCATCTCACCCGGCCCGAGGTCACCTCGGCTGTCCACTACGTGCGCTTCCCGTTCACCTCCGGGGCTCAGGCGGCATTCCATATCGGCCCGGTGCGTCTGGTGGTCGATCATGCGGAGTACTCCGAGGGGTGGCCCGGTGTGGCCATGTCGGATGCCTCCCGGGCCGAGTTGTCCCGCGATCTGGCCGGCGACTGACCTGGGAGTGACCTGGTCCCTCCGGAATCGTCGTTCGCCCGTACCTGCCTAGGGTCCTGCTTGGCCGCCACCGGCGGGTGGGTCCGGCCCGGTCGTTACCGGCCCGTGAACTCCGGCGGGCGCCGTGCCATCGAGGCGGCGATTCCCTCGCGGAAGTCCGTCGTCTCCATCAGGCGCACCTGCTCGTCCCGCTCGTGGTCGACCATGGCGGCGAACCCGTCGACCAGGTCGGCCCGGAGGGTGGACCGGATCGACCGCACGGCCAGGGGGGCGGATCCGGCGATCTCGGCCGCGAGTTCGTGGGCACCGACCCGCGGGTCATCGGCCAGGCGGTCCACAAGGCCGATGGACAGCGCCTCCTCGCCGCCGATCCGGCGACCTGTCGTAAGCAGCTCGAGGGCCCGCTGGCGACCGACCGCGGCGGGCAGGGTGAGGGAGATCCCGAACCCCTGGTGGAAGCCGAGCCGGGCGAAGTTGGCCGCGAAGCGGCTGGACGGCGCGGCCACCCGGAAGTCGGCGGCCAGCGCCAGGCCGAGGCCTCCGCCGATGGCCGACCCCTGGACGGCGGCCACCAGGGGCAGGGGCCCGTCGATCAACCGGTGGGCCGTCCCGTACAGGGTGGCCAGTGCCCCGCCCCCGGGCTTGTCGGAGGCGCCGAAGTCGAGCCCGGCGCAGAAGTGCCTGCCCTCGGCACAGAGCACCACCGCCCGGCCGCCCGCGGACTCGGCCCAGGCCACGGCGTCGACCACCCCGGTCATCAGCGCGTTGTCGAAGTAGTTGGCCGGCGGACGGTGCAGCTCGACCTCTGCCACGTACCCGTCGTCGAGTCGGGCGGTGACGTCGCCAAATGTGGTGGTGGTCGGTGTGGTCATCGGTTCTCCGTGGTGGTTTGTTCGGGAGGTGCAGGAGCTGTGCGGGTGGGCCAGGCGGCCACTTCGGCGGTCACCTCGTCGTCGTGTTCGCCGCTCAGCGCCGCATGGCGGTGGACGGTCGGGCCACGGTGGGCCGAGAACCGCACGGGCTGGGGAATCACCTTGTAGCGGCCGGCCCGTGGGTGGTCGGCCTCGGGGAGGGCGTCGACCAGATCCTCCAGGGTCGGCACCGCCGACGCCGGGATCCCCCTGTCGGCGCAGAACGCCAGCCACTCGTCCGTAGTCCGGGTGACGAGGACTTCGGCCACCTCACGGTAGAGGCTGTCGGCGTTGGCGATCCGGGACCGGGCCGTCCGGATGCGCTCGTCGTCGGCCAGGTCGGGACGGCCGGCTTCTTGGAAGAGGTCCTCGTAATTCTCCCGCGTGTAAGCCAGCACGTTGATCCAGCCATCGCTGGTCCGCTGGAGTTGGCGCTCGGGATTCAGGATGCGCTTGTAGCCCGGTGGCCCCTGGGGCGGGACGGCGGTCGCCGCTCCGGCGTGCTCGACGAGGGTGAATGCGGTCATGACGTCGATCATCGGGACCTCGACCCGCTGGCCGCGGCCGGTGCGCTCCCGCTCGAAGAGGGCGGCCAGGACGGCGTAGGCGATCGTCAGCCCGCTGACTTTGTCGGCCACCAGGGTGGGCACGAGGACCGGCACACCACTCTGGCGCCGGAAAGCGTCCGGAATTCCCGATCCGGCCTGGATCACGTCGTCGTAGGCCGGGGCGTCGGCCGCCGGGGAGTCCGACGGGTAGCCCTGGGCCTGGCAGAACACGATGTCCGGGCGGACCTCTCGCACGTCGTCATACGAGAGGCGCAAGCGGCCGAGGGTGCCGGGCCGGAGATTGGTGACCACCACGTCGACCGTGGCGGCGATGTCGAGTAGCCGTCGCCGTCCGTCGGGGTCCTTCAGGTCGAGGACCACGCTGCGTTTGTTGCGCAGGAGGTTGAGGGCCAGGCCGGACAGCTGGGGAACCGGGCCGGCCGTCATGACCCGGCTGAGCGTCCCCTTCGGGTCTTCGACGGTAATTACGTCGGCGCCGAGGTCGCCAAATATCTGGGTGGCCAGCGGTCCCATGATGACCGAACTCAGGTCGAGCACCCGAATCCCGTCGAGCGGGCCGTGCGACGGGGGAGACATGGACGTGGGGGGCATGGCGGCGTCCATTGATCCGACGGCCGGTGGTGCGACATCCCCCGCTGAGCCGCTGCCGGCTGTCATCCCCGAGCGACCAACGGATTGGGCGTGGGCGGTGCGATCCGGGTGAGGGTGTTTCGGTCGATGTGGGGGAATGGCTCGTCCTGCCCGGGAATGACGAGCATCCCTTCCTCCTCGTACGACCAGGTCCCGTCGGGGTGAATGGTGACGTGCATCCGGTAGCTGGGGGTGCGGAAGTTCTTGTCGAGAAACGGGTTGGAAAGGATCCCGTAGATCTCGGACCCAAGGGCGGCCCGCACCTCGAAGTCGGTGGCGTCAGGCTCGGCCGTGCCCCCGGCCAGCAGCACCTGGCCCCGGGGAATCCCGAGGGTCAGGATCACGGCGTTGGTCGCCGGCTCCCACAGCCAGTAACCGACCTGGTCGTGGAAGGTCTCGACCTCGTCGGGCTTGGCGATGTGGGTGTGGTAGCGGAGCCCGTAGAACAGCTGAGGACCGTTGGTCTGACGGTCGATGGGCTGGAGTTCGAACCGCTCGCCGAAGGGGTCCCGACCGACGCCGTAGGACTCCGGGTGTTCGTCCGCGCCGTGCGCGCCCTGCCAGATGCCGGCCATCGGGGTGAGCGGTCCGAGGTTGGCCAGCGTGTCCGGATCGGCGTCGGGCTCGGTGTAGATGTCGTCGCCGTTGGGGCTGTCTGTTACCTCAGGTGCCATGTCGCCAGGTCCTCTCGTGTCACACCAGCCGCGGATTCCGGTGCCGTCGGGTCATCGGATCCTACGTGTGGCCCGCCCGGCAAGGTGTCCTGCCAGGTGGTCTCCGGTCCCTTGGCAAGGTTCCCGGTTCAGGGTGCATTTGCCGCCCGTCCGGGTGGCCCGACCGGACGCCCGAGGCGACCGGCGGCGACGCACTCCGGTGCATGGAGGACACAGCAATGAGCAGCGCGACCACGACGACGATCGTGGGGAACCTGACCCGGGACCCCGAGATCCGCTACACCCGAGACGGGCAGGCCACCGTCACGCTGGGCATCGCCGCCAACCGGCGCTGGCAGAATCGGGAGACCAACGAGTGGGAAGAGTCGACCTCGTTCTTCGATGTCGTCGCCTGGCGGGACCTCGCGGAGAACGTGGCCCTCAGCCTGACCAAGGGGATGCGGGTCATCGTCACTGGCCGGCTCGAGCAGCGGAGCTGGGAGACCGAGGACGGCGACAAGCGGTTCAAGGTCGAGATCGTGGCCGACGAGGTCGGTCCCGCGCTCCGGTTCGCCACGGTCGATGTCCACCGGGTGTCCCGCCCGGCTGCGGAGGTTGACGCCGGGTCGTTCGCCGAGGACGGGGTCCGTGCCTGACCGCCGGGCACCGGCCCCACTCCACTTCGGCGTCCGGGTGATCCTCTCCAAAGATGAGGCCTTCGGAGCCTGCCAGGCGCTGGCCGACGCCGGCCGGATCCTGGTGCGGTCGGGCGGTCTCGAGGAGGCCGACTCCCTCGGGTTCCTGTTCGAACTCCTGGAGGAGCGCCTGGTCTGCCGCTGATCGGCCCGCCCATCGACGACCACGCGGCTCCGCCCCCGATCGGGGGGACGTCGGGGGCGGATCGCGGGGGTTGGGGGGGAAATTGTGGGGCGGTGCCCCCGAGATCACTCCTCGGAAGGCTCGAACTCCAAGGACAACGAGTTCACGCAGTAGCGCTGCCCGGTCGGCCCCGGACCGTCGGGAAAGACGTGACCGAGGTGGCCGCCGCAGCGGGCACACGTGATCTCCGTGCGGCGCATACCGTACGAACTGTCGTCGTGCTCCTCGACGGTGCCGTCGGCCAGCGCCCGGGTGAAGCTGGGCCAACCCGACCCGGACTCGAACTTCGCATCCGTGGGGAACAGCTCGGTGCCGCAACCGGCACACGTGAACATGCCGCTGCCGTCAACGTGGAGCAGCTCGCCGGACCATGCCGGCTCGGTGCCCTTCTTGCGCAGCACCTCGTACCGCTCAGGCGACAGGCGGGCCCGCCACTCCTCGTCGGTCAGCTCGACCTTGTCGCCGCTGGTGGTGGGGTCGTTCGTGGTGCTCATGGCTACTCCTCTCGCTCGGTGGTTGCCGGGCTGTCCGGACGGTGCCGGAGGTCGCGGGCTGCGTCTGATGGAGTCAACGCCTGCTGGGCAACCGGTGTTCCCGTCCCCATCCAGTCCATCGGGGTCCGGATCCCTTGCTCGATGCGACCCGCTGCTTCGCCAGCTATTCCAAAAGCATTGACCCGCACCGTTGTGGCCTGGTTGCAACATCGCTCGATCGGTGCCCCGCCGACCAGGGAAAACGGCGAACCCACCCCGGCCGGTGGCCACATGTGGCCAGGGTCGGGCTCGAAACCGCCTTTGCTAACGTCGCGTCAGATTTCGCCCGCCCCTCCTCCCTCTGCCAGGACGCCGCCCACTATGGACCTTCGAGACCGACCCGAGGACGAGGCTTTCCGCAAGGAGGTCCAGGTCTGGATGTCCGCCCACGTGGTCGGTACGTTCGCCGCCCTAGGCGGCCGTGGCGGCTCGGGCGACGAGACCTTCGGTTTCGACATCCGCCTCGAGTGGGAGAAAGTATTGGCCGCCGGTGGATGGACGTGCCTCGGGTGGCCGAAGGAGTTCGGGGGGCGCGGCGCATCGATTGCCCACCAGGTCATCTTCAACGAGGAGTACGTGAAGGCCAAGGCACCGGGCCGGGTCAGCATCCTCGGCGAGGGCCTGCTCGGCCCGACCCTCATCCACTACGGTACGCCGGCCCAGCAGGACCGCTTCCTCCCACGCATCGTCGACGGCACCGAACTGTGGTGCCAGGGCTACTCGGAACCGAACGCGGGTAGCGACCTGGCTAATGTGTCCACCCGGGCTGAGCTCGATGGTGACGAGTGGGTCATCACTGGCCAGAAGGTGTGGACCTCGCTGGCCCACCAGTCCGACTGGTGCTTCGTGGTCTGCCGCACCGAGCCGGGCTCCTCGCGGCATAAGGGCCTGTCCTACCTCCTCGTCCCCATGGACCAGCCAGGGGTCGAGATCCGCCCCATCACCCAGCTGACTCGGACCTCGGAGTTCAACGAGGTCTTCTTCGACGGCGCCCGGACGGCGGCGGACCTGGTGGTGGGGGAGCCTGGGGAGGGTTGGCGGGTGGCCCTCGCCACCCTCGGCTACGAGCGCGGTGTTGGCCTGCTCGGACACCAGCTCTCGTTCCGCCGGGAGCTCGACCACCTGATGGCCGTGGCCCGCGCCAACGGCCGCTCGCTCGACCCGGTCATCCGCCAGCGACTGGCCCGCTCGTACGCCGAGCTTGAGGTGCTCCGCTTCAATACGTTGCGGAGCCTGTCCGGATATGACGGACCGGTGGCCCCGCCCGAGGCGTCGATCATCAAGCTCTACTGGGCCACTTGGCACCGACAGCTCGGCGAGTTGGCCATGGACATCCGGGGCGAGGCCGGACTGGTGGCCGAGTCGGCACCGTACGAGCTCGACGAGTTCCAACGCACGTTCCTGTTCAGCCGGTCCGAGACCATCTACGGCGGCTCCAACGAGATCCAGAAGAACATCATCGGCGAGCGGGTCCTCGGCCTGCCGCCCGAACCCAAGGGAGACCTCCGTTGACGGATGCACCGACCGGCGCACCCTCGAGCCCGCCCACCGGCCCGCCCGCCGCCCCGCCCACCGGCCCGCCCGCCGCCCCGCCCACCGGCC
>Ga0207926_1000496_pt1 | contig 19922 bp, 20 predicted proteins | sample NGESurdeep072012_8_FD_184454 | JGI IMG/M metagenome (GOLD analysis project Ga0207926, IMG submission 184454) | Arctic peat soil microbial communities from Barrow, Alaska - NGEE Surface sample 210-1 deep-072012 (SPAdes) | ecosystem: Environmental > Terrestrial > Soil > Wetlands > Peat ...
GTATGAGGTTTCACGCTGCTCGCCTCGCGGTCGCCCTACTCCTGGCCGCATGGGCGATCGGCCTATCCGGCCCGCCTGTCCACGCCGACGAAGGCTGGGTTATCACCTCTTTCCATTCGGATATCACGATCGCGCCCAACTCATCGCTCACGATCAAAGAAGACATCCAAGTCGATTTCGGGTCTCTTCAGAAGCACGGTATCTTCCGCACCATCCCACTCCGCTATCGCTATGACGACAGCCACGACCGTTACTACGCGCTCGAGGTGATGTCTGTCACGGACGGCTCCAGGCCACTGACTCACTCCGACTCGATCGACAGCGACAACTACGTGATCAAGATCGGCGATCCGAACAACCTGGTGACAGGCCCGAACCGCTACGTGATCACGTACGCGGTGGTTGGAGTGATGAACTCCTTCACGGACCACGACGAGCTCTTCTGGAACGTGGATGGTGCGCTGTGGCCGGTCCCGAAGCGATCGGTCACCGCCACCGTGAACCTACCGTCCAACGCGTTTCAGAAAGCCGCCTGCTACCAGGGTCCAACCGGCTCGCAAGAAAGCTGCACGTATGTGAACAGCGAACCGGCCGTCAGCTTCACCTCGACGCGACAGCTCGGTTCGGGCGAGCAGATGTCGATCGTGACGGCGCTGAACAAGGGCGTCGTAACCGTGCCGCCGCCCATGCTGGAGGCGCGCAAGCGCCAGTTCCCGCAGGACGCATTCGACATCAATCCGCTCACAGTCGCGCTCAGCCTGCTGATTGCAATCGCAGGCCTCAGCCTGGTCGCCTGGAACTGGTGGGCGCACGGGCGCGATCGCATGTACATCACGCAGTACTACCTGACGAACGATCCTCGCGAACGGACCGAACCGCTCTTTCAGCACGACACGGTGGTCGTCGAGTTCGACCCGCCGCAAAAGATGCGCCCCGCCGGACTCGGTCTGATTCTCGACGAACGTGCCGACGCAAAGGACGTCACCGCCACGATCGTCGACCTTGCAGTGCGCGGATTCTTGACGATCAGCGAAGCGCCCGGCCAGCAGGACTGGACTTTCGACTGGAAAGGCGGCGGCGACGCGGCATCACTGCTTCCTTACGAGCAGACTATCCTCGACGGCCTGTTCGCGGGGCGGCAGCAGGTGAAGCTCTCCGAGCTCAAGGGCACTTTCGCGCCCACGCTGAGAACCGCAGAGAGCCAGATCTACGCCGATGCAGCCTCTCGCAAGCTCTTCACTTCCAGGCCAGACACCACCCGCGCCCAGTGGGGATGCCTGGGCGTCGCCGTCACGATCGGCGGCATCGCCATCAGCGTCGCACTCGGGCTCGCATTCGGTTGGGGCCTGATCGGCGCCGCGATTGTGCTCACCGGCCTGGTCCTGACCATCACCTTTCCATTCATGCCGCAGCGCACAGCCCGCGGTCGCGACCTGCTTCAGCACACGCTCGGGTTCCGGCTCTACATGACAACCGCCGAGAAGTACCGCCAGCAGTTCGCGGCCAACGCATCGATCTTCACCCAGCTGCTTCCGTACGCGATCGTCTTCGGCTGCGTCTCGATGTGGGCCAAGGCGTTCGAAGGGATCGATACGAGCGCCACCAGCAACTGGTATGTCGGCAACGCGCCATTTCAGGCGGCGCTGCTGGCGAACAGCCTCCAGTCCATGAACGCGAACATCTCCAGCGCCATCACGTACACCCCGCCGAGCGCGGGGAGCGGCAGCGGGTTCGGAGGCGGTGGGTTCTCGGGCGGCGGCGGCGGGGGTGGCGGAGGGGGAAGCTGGTAGCCATGGTCTCCGCCGTGCGGGGCTTGCGGTCGCGGCCCCCTTCCGTGCTCGACCTGGCCGTCGGACTCTGCGCGATCGCGTCGGTCGCGTCGCCCTGGTGGATCAGCGTTCCCCCAGCCCACCTCGCCGAGACGTTTGGCTTCCAGACCCCCGCGTGCTGGCTCGCTGTCATCGCACTCGGCGCCGCGCTGTTCGTAGATCTGCGCGTGGCGGTGCTTGCGGTCGGGGTTGTCGAGGCCGTGCTGGTCGCCTGGTTCGGCTGGGCGATGTGGGTCGTGACCACCCCGCGCTTCGCGTCGCTCGGATTTCCCTTCATCGGCACGGACCTGCTCGGCCCGGGGTGGTACGCGGCAGCCATCGCGCTGCTCGTCGCGGCGGGCGTCGTGGTGAAAGAGCTCAACGACCGGAATGTGCCCGCCGGCTGGGACCTCTGGGTGCTGACCACTCTTCCCGGATACGGTCTGGCGCGGCTCGGACGGTGGAGCAGCGGGCTTGCGTGGACCGCACTCGTCTCGGCGGCGCTGTACTTCGCGTCGACGGACTCGCCAGACCCCGCGCAGTTCGCGGACTACGGCCACAGCAACAACTTGCCGCCCCCATACCCTCGTGAGCCGGAGTGGGTGCTGCTTGCCCTCGCCGCCCTGTTGTGGGTGTTGAGCGTGGCGGCCACCGCGTTGCGGCGGCGAAAGCAGCTCAGCGCAGGCGGCTGAGGGCGCCCCAGCTTGCAAAACACCCGCGTTTGAGATTGAATTCAGGTCACCTGGCGGCCTTGTCGACTTGGGGGGAAGACGATGGGGATTCTGCTGACGTTTCATCAGTCCTACCAGCCCGTGCTCGGGAGCATCCTGCTGTCGGCGCTGGTCGCGGGCCTTCCGCTGTACGTCCTGTTCGTCCTGCTCGCGATTCTCAGGCTGCCCGCGTGGATATGCGCCCTCGCCGCGATGCTCACCGCGGCTTTGCTCGCGTGGATCGTCTGGGGCATGCCGTTCGGAGTGACTATCGGAACCGCGACCGAGGGAATGGCGTTCGGCCTTTGGCCGATCAGCTGGATCGTCCTCAATGCGGTCTTCTTCCATAACCTGACCGTCGCCAGCGGCGACTTCGACGTCATCAAACGGTCACTCACGCGGCTGACCACCGACCGCAGGCTGCAGGCCCTGCTGGTGGCGTTCAGCTTCGGCGCCCTGCTCGAAGGGATTGCCGGGTTTGGCGCCCCGGTGGCGATCACCGCCTCGATCCTGGCAAGCCTCGGTTTCGAGCCGGTTTCCGCCGCCGTCCTCGCGCTCCTGGCCAACACCGCGCCCGTGGCTTTCGGCTCGATCGGCATCCCGATCGTCACGCTCGGCGGCCTGGTGGCGCCGATCCTCGGCCACAAGGACCCGACGTCGACCACCCTCGCGCTGTCGGCGATGGTCGGCCGGCAGCTGCCGCTCTTCTCGGTCCTGATTCCGGCCTACCTCATCGTCGTGCTCGCGGGCTGGCGGCGGATGCGCGAGATCCTGCCGGCCGTGCTCGTCACTGGCGTGTCGTTCGCGATCGTGCAGTTCCTCGTCTCGAACTTCGTCGGCCCCGAGCTGACCGACATCCTCGCTGCGCTCGTCTCGATGGGCTGCCTGGCCCTCTTGCTTCGCTTCTGGAAGCCGGCAGAAGTCTGGCGGTTTGCGCACGAGACGGCGACGCCCGTGACGCCGCGGCGAGTCGCCGGCGCAACCGGGTTGCCGGTCACAGCGGTCGAGCCGGGAGGTTCGCCTCTCGAGGCTGTCGACTCGCCCGGACGCGTCCTGCGCGCCTTCGCGATGTACATCGTGCTGGTCGTGGTCATCCTCGTCGGGCAGATGGGAAACCTGCCTTTCTTTGCCGGCCACCCAGTCGGTGACGTTAAGACTGCGCTGGCCACGCCGGCCAACATCACCGCCGACCTGAAGTGCGGCACCCCCGCGTTCAAACTGTGTCCACTGCCGTGGATCGGACCCGATCCAGCGAAGGACCGGCAGGCGTTCAAGTTCCCGGACTGGAACGTCTACTGGCCGGGGACGTACGACATCGTCAAGGGCAAACCCGTCTCTTTGATATTCCGCGAGAAGCCGATCGTCTCGAAGTCGTCGGAGTATCCGCTCACCTTCGATTGGAACTTGCTTGCCGCGGCAGGATCGTTAGTGCTGTACGCGGGCCTGATCGCGTTCCTGTTGATGCGCATCCTCGGCTCGCGCGTGAACTTCATCACCGCATACGGCCGGACGCTGCGCCAGCTCGCGCTGCCGATCGCGACCATAGCGCTGATCCTCGCCATCGCTCAGCTGATGAACTACTCGGGCATGACCTCGAGCCTCGCCATCGCCCTGTCCAAGACCGGGGTCATCTTTCCGTTTGTCGCCGCATTCCTCGGCTGGCTTGGCGTGTTCCTGACCGGCAGCGACACGTCGTCGAACACCCTGTTCGGGCCGCTCCAAGCGCAGACGGCGCAGCAGCTGCACAACGTGAGCCCGATCCTCACCGCCGGCACGAACTCGTCCGGTGGAGTGATGGGCAAGATGATCAGCCCGCAGAACCTGTCGGTGGGAGCGGCCGGCGTGAACAAGGTCGGGTCGGAGGGTGAGATCTTCCGGCGCGTGATCGGCTACAGCCTCATCCTCACGACCGCCGTCGGGGTGCTGGCCATGATCGAGGCCTACGTGATCCCAGGAATCGTCCCCACGCCCTGACGACCGGGTCTGGTGCCGAGATCGGGAGTCGAACCCGAACGTCCTTGCGGACATCGGTTTTTGAGACCGACGCGTCTGCCTGTTCCGCCACCTCGGCGCTCTGGAAATGAGCCTCGACCATACTAATTGGCTCATGCGAGCCGCCCGCGTCCTGTGCCTGAGCGTGCTCGTCGCCGCCTGCGGACCAAACCTGGCGCCAGCCGCCACGGTCAGCCCGGGTCCGTCGCCGGCGCCCGTGGCGTCCGCGCCCCGTATCGAGCAACCCCCCGTTTCCCCCCCGGCGCCCCCTGGTACAAATCTGCCCGCCTTCGCCTGCGCCGACGCAAGCGGCGGCAAGACGGGCGTCGCGAACGCTGTCACGGCGCGAGTGGCCGAGCAGACCGGGTATGACCGGTTCGTGCTCCAGTTCGACTCGACCGTTCCCAGCTACACGGTCAAGCGCCAGGCCACTCCAACGTTCTCGTCCGGGGCGTCAGGCCAGACGATCACCTTAAGCGGCACCTCAGGAGTCCTGGTGAACGTGCAATCGGCGACGGGCGCCAACACGTTCACCGGGCCGACCGACTTCTCGCAGGGCGAGTTTCTCGTCCTCAAAGAGGCTCGTCAGACCCAGGACTTCGAGGGCCATCTCTCGTGGGGTCTCGGACTTGGCAAGCCTGCGTGTTTCCGGAGCTTCACGCTCAGCGACCCGGCTCGCCTTGTGATCGATTTCTCCACCGCCTGACCAGAGAGCGCTCGATTCGACCTACCAGGGGTTAACCTTCCCCGGCGAATGGCCATCCAGCCGCCGCCGGCGCCCACCGTCCCACAACAAGGTGTCCCACCTGCGGCACCCCAGAAAGGAGGCTGCTTCGGCCGCGGCTGTGGCTGCGGGTGCGGAGGCTGCCTGCTGGCGCTGCTGGTTGCCGGCCTGCTCGTCGTGGGAAGCGGCTACTACTTCTTCGTTGTGCAGGCGCAGGCTGCAGTTGCCGCGCCGGCTTCGCTCGTTGTGATCAACCAGCCGGTGGACGTCGACGGCAACCCGGGTATCGCCGGCGAGGCGCTAAACCCCAACAACGAGGTGCACACCGGGGCCGGCGCCCACGCCGCGATCCAGTTCCCTGACGGTTCGTTCATCCGCATGTCACCAGACACCCGGGTGACGATCACCGCGGTGCAGCTTCAGAAATCAGGCGGCCTGCAATCGGCGAGCGTGGTTCAAAAGATCGGGCGGACCTTCACGTCTGTGGAGCACCTGGCCACGGGCGCGAGCTTCCAGGTGGGCGGCCACTCGGTCAGCGCGCAGGTTCGCGGCACCCAGTTCGAGGTCCTGGTCCGCAGCAACAACACGAACTTGATCAAGGTCTTCGAGGGCACGGTCACAGTCGCCGGCGCCGGCGCACCGGTCAAGGTCACCGCCGGCCAGCAGATCGACGCCGACGCAAACGGCCGTCTCTCCAACCAGCGGGCGATCCAGCCCGACGCACTGGATCCTTACCCGCTCACCGCTCAGTGCTCGAGGGCCGCGGCGAGCGGCAACAGCTCGGGCACGATGCAGTCGTCGAGCGGCGAGAGCCTGACCAGCGGCCAGACCGCCGAGAGCGACTACAACTCTGCGGGCGGCAACCTGACCCTTGCCTTCTGCTACCCGGGCAGCCTGATGGAGGTGACGGTCACAGATCCCGCGGGCCGCGTCTTCACGAGGCAAGGGTCGCCGCCACTCATCGTCAGGATCACCGGCGGCCAGCCTGGGATCTACAAGGCAATCGTGACCGCGCTCAACGTGCCGTCAACCGGAGAGGCGTACTCGCTGACCTTCGCAACCGACGCGGTGTGCTCCGCCGGCAACGTCGACACGGGCGCAGTCGTACGCCAGACCCTGAGCAACTCCCAGATCGCGAACGCCTTGGCCCAGGCGGGTTCGACCGGCATAACGCTGCAGGTCCAGGGCACCTCCGCCACCTCGGCCCGCATCTTCTATTACTCCAACCTCGGCGGGCTGCCGATCTCGTGGACGATCGACTTCTACGCGGCGACCCCCAACCTTGGGGCGGTGATCACCCAGGTGACCGTCCGCGGTATCAATGTGACGACCCAGGTGATCTCCCGGCTGGGCTCGCTCGGTCCCAACTCGATCACCTCGATGCCGACCGGCTTCATCGTCGACCGGGTGTACTCATGCAACGCCCCCGGAGGCGACGACGTGATGGTGATCGAGGGGCACCGGGCGAGCTAGACGGCCCAGCAAGGGCGGCTAACCGGCTCCGTTGAACTGCACGTGAGCTATCTTTCCCGGGCACCATGTCCTCAGTAGCCGCCCGAACACCCGCTCGCCGCCGGGGCGGGCGACGGCTCCTGATCCTGCTGGTGCTCGTGATCGTGGTCGTCGCCGGAGGCATCTTCTGGCTCAACAGCGCCGCCCAGGCGGCGGTCAACGTCTCCGGGACCCTTACGGTCTATCAACCCACTACGTCCCTGCAACGAGGAAGCGGCGATTTCGCCGCCGCCAGCTCAGGAGAGCAGGTCCAGGCCGGAGACTCGGTACAGACCGACACGACGGGCCGGGCGTCGATCCAGCTGCCTGACGGCACTTTGACCCGGCTTGCGAGCGACACCCAGGTCAGGCTCGACGCCGCCCACTTCTCAAAGAACGGCGCCCTGCATGACGCAAAGCTCAGCCAGAAGATCGGCCGGACCCTCACGAGCGTGCAGCACCTCGTTTCGGGCGCGACGTTCCAGGTGGCGGGACAGGCCGCGGTGGCCTCCGTGCGCGGCACAAAGTTCGAGATCTACATCAAGCCCGACGGCACGATGATCGTGAAGCTGTACGAGGGCTTCCTTGATTTCACCGGCAAGAACGGCTCCGTCGTCCACCTGGTGGCGGGGCAGCAGGCGACCGCCGACCCGCAGGGCAACATCGGGCCGGCGGAGCCGATCCAGCCCGACCCCAACGACCCGTTCGGCCCGGCCCTCGACGCTTCCAACGCGGTGAGCACCGGAACGACGCCCGGGACCGAACAGGACTTCATCGGGGCGCCGATCCACAACGGCGAGCAGCAGCAGTACCGGTACAGCTACGCGGGCGGCAGCCTGGTCAAGGCGTCGCTTGGTTATCCGGGCAGTGCGATGCAGCTGAAGGTCCAGGCACCAGACGGCCAGATGTTCACGGGCAGCGGCAAGTCGCCCATCGTCGTCAGCGTGACCAATGCTCCGGCGGGGATCTACATCCTGTACGTGGTCGGAGTGAGCGGCCTCGGCACGGTTGGAGAGGAACCGTTCCTCGCCGTGGCGGCGATGGAGCCTTGCGTCAGCTCTGACATCGACCAGAACGGCGCTGTGCGCCGCGGCTACACGGCGAAGGACCTCGGCACGACTGTCCAGGTTTCAGGCCTCTCCAACCTGGCCGTGACCATCGCGCCCAACTCGCCGGCCGGAGCAATTGTGAGTGGGCAAGGGACGTACAACGGAGTGGGCTGGACTGGCGCCGTCCTGCTGGTGCCACACAACGGCGTGGTCGAGATCATGGCAGTCGGCGCGACGGTCTTCGGAGTGAGCGTGCCGGCTCAGCAGATCGTTACGCAGATCGGTTCGGCGATCGGCCAGGACCCGACGAATCTAAGTGTCGGGTTCATCGTCGACCGCCTCTTCGCGTGCGACAGCGTCGTGATGATCGACGGAAGGCATTCGTAGCGCCGCTGCCCACGAGGCAGAGGCGGCTAGCGAATTCCGAACAGCCGCTGAGCGAAGTGCATCACCAGTGTCAACCCTGAGCCTTCGAGCAGCCACGCGACCTCAGCCGCCCCCACGACCAGGACCAGCACGGCGCTCAGGCCGATGCTTCCGCGATGCATGACCGGCTGCAGCCAGTGCAGGGAGTCCGGGTTGCCGCCGGGCGAGGTGAGCGCCGCTTCCAGGCTGTCGAGCAGCTCTCCTGCCGTGGCCGGGCGGCGGCCAGGGTCGCGATCCATCGCCTGCTGGAGCACCGACGCAAAGGCGACCGGCAGCTCCGGCACGATGTCGCGCACGCTGGGCGGCTGCTCGTAGAGGCGCCTGCTCAACGTTTCGATCCAGCTCTTCGAGGAGAACGGCCGGTGTCCGGTGACCGCTTCGAAAACGACGGCCGCGAGCGAGTACACGTCCGCGCGCCCGTCTACCTCGCGGCCGACGAGCCGCTCTGGCGCGACGTAGTCGGGGGCGACAGGACCACCCGCGCTGGGCCCGGTGTTGAAGGATGCCACGGTCCCGAGACCGAAACCGGTCAGAAGAGTGCGGCCATCGTCGGCGAGCAGGATGTTCGCGGGCTTGACGTCCCGATGGACCGCCGCTCGCGAGTGGGCGTAATCGAGTGCGCTCGCGATCGGGCGCAGCAGCGCGATGATCCCGAGAGGCTCGTACCGTTCGCCTGCTTCGAGCACTTCGTCGAGAGTCTTGCCCGCGACCATCTCCGTGACCAGGTAGGGGGACTCTCCCTCATATGCAAGCTCGTATAGGCGCGGAATCGCTTCGTGCTCGAGCGCCACGTACGACCGGAGCTCCAGCAGGAACCGGCGCGAGAAGCTGACGTCTCGCGCGACATTGGCGCCGATGGTTCGCACGGCGACCCGGCGCTGCAGCCGCGGATGCTCGGCCTCGTAGACCGATCCCAGGCTGTCGGTCTCGATCTCACGCAGCACGCGGTAACCGCCCACGTGGTGATGACCGTTGCTCGAAGCCTTGGGTTTGGATCCGTTCTCGTGCGGGGTTTGCTCTCCCACGAACCCTGAACTTTAGCCAGAAAGCCCCGCTTACGCTCCCGCGCAGCGACGAGGTCGCGCCGTCCGCGGACGCAGGCGTGGCCAGAACAAGGCTCGCAAAGACCGCGGACAACAGAACTACCAAACGTCGAGTCATCAGGTTTCATCCTTTCCCGACTCATCGGGTCATGAGCTCTTGCTTCGGCCGACAGTGCTCCAGAGCCTGTGACCAACTTAAGAAATGAGAACGAGGTCGCATAACGGGAGAACTACCTGATTGCAAGGCCGGGGAGTACCTGAGCTGAGGACCCGCTTGGTGTCGGCGAGAGGATTTGAACCTCCACGCCCTTTCGGGCACCAGCTCCTAAGGCTGGCGCGTCTGCCATTCCGCCACGCCGACTTACCGAGCGAAAACGATAGGGCCGGGGAGCCTAGAAGTTCTCGATCCTGACCGGCTCGATCTTGTCCGCGGTCTGGAATCCAAACATCCTCGATAGGAAGTACATCTCCCCCTCGATCGACCGGCGAATGTTCTTCTCCTGCCGGAATCCGTGCTGCTCGCCCTCGAACGCGACGTACGCGTGGGGCAGCTTCTTCTTCTGGCACACGGCGACGAACTCCTCGGCCTGACTCGGCGGCACGATCTTGTCTTCGAGACCCTGGAAGAGGATCACAGGGACCTTCAGGTTGTCAGCGAAGTGGACCGCCGAACGATCCCTGTACAGGTCCGCGCGCTCAGGGTAGGGACCGACGAGCGTGTCGACGTAGTGAGACTCGAACTTGTGCGTGTCCTTGATGAATGTCTCGAGGTCGCCGATGCCGAAATGGCTGGCGCCCGCGTCGTAGAAGTCGCGCTTCGTGAGGGATAGCAGCACGGTGTATCCCCCCGCGGACCCTCCTGTGATCGAAACGCGCTCGCCGTCGACAAGTCCCTGGTCGACCAGGTAGCGCGCCGCATTGATGCAGTCGTCGACGTCGACCACGCCCCAGCTGCCATTCAGACGCATCCGATACTCGCGCCCGTAGCCCGCCGATCCGCCGTAGTTGACATCGACGACGGCGATGCCGCGACTCGTCCAGTACTGATACTCGAACGCGTAGGTCGGCCCCGCGGATCCAGTGGGTCCCCCGTGACAGTGAACGACCAGCGGGGGCTTCTCACCGGGAGAAGCTTCGTAGTCGTGGTTCTTCGGCGGGTAGTAGGACGCGTGCGCGGTGAGCCCGCCTTCGGTCGGAAACTCGATCGCCTTCGGGATGCTCAGGTTGCCGGAGTCGACGTGCGCCGGATTCGAGACTTTCACGACCTCCTGCGCGCCAGTGTCGAGGTCGATCATCAGGACCCGCTCCGCCAGGGTCGCCGAGCCGGCGAAGAAGGCAGCCTTGCGGCCGCTCGCCTGCACGTTGTGCAGGCTCGTGTACAGGAGCTCGACCTGATGCATCGAGCCCGCACCGAGATCGATTCGCCCAAGTTTCGTGCCGCCCGGCTCCGAGTACAGGCAGATCATCTCTTCAGAGCTCGTGAAGGCGTAGAACCGCATCCCGAAAACCCATTGGGGAGCCCCGAACTCGGCCGGACGGGGGCACAGCGGTTCGTGGACCTCGCCGCGCGCCCGGTAAAGATTCCACCAACCGCTGCGGTCGGACACGAAGTAAAGCTCGCCGTGCGGTGACCATTCGGGCTGAAGCACGGACTCGCTTTCGCCTCCGGCGACCTTGCGCGACGACGTGGCGCGTCCGTCGCGATCGAGCTCGGCCACCCAGAGCTCGCTGCCGTCCCAGGGCATGTTCGGGTGGTTCCATGTGGTCCACGCCAGCCGGCTACCGTCGGGGCTCAGCTTGGGAGACGAGTAGAAATCGTTGCCTGACGCAAGCGTGAGGACATCCCCTTCACCGTTTTGGTCGAGCGACACGATCGAGTTGACAGGCTCGCGCGCGCCGGTGGTGTGGTCTTCGCGCACGGCATAGATACGACCGCGTTGAAGGTCGACGGCCATGTCCGCGTGCCGCACGTCCACGGCGGGCGTGATCGGCCGCGGCGTGACCCCAACAGCATCCTGCCGGTAGAGCCGCTGGTCCGCGAAGTTGACGAACCACACGGTGCCGTGGCTGACCGCGAAGCTCCCGCCTCCGTATTCGTGGACGCGTGTACGCGCGTTGAAACCCGGCGGAGTGACATCGCCAATCGTGCCGTCCGCGGCTCGCCGGCAGACGACGATGCGGCCCGCCTCATTGGGCCGGAGCTCCGACCAGTACAGGTCGTCGCCATCCCACAGAAGCATCTGGTTGCGCATGTGCACAGTGCCTTTGAGCAGGAGGTCTAGGGTTACAGGAGAAGCCCAGGACCCGTATGGAGCGACTTTGCGCGGGTTCATGCTTGCGGTTGTCTTGCGATCAGGCCGTCACCCTCGGCTACTATCACGGATGCCATGAGGCCAGTCTAAGGACGGCACCGAACGAATGAGAAACGCTTTGCTCGCGGTCGACCTCCAGGCTGATTTCGTCCAGGGCGGCAGCCTCCCGGTGCCCAACGGGATGCAGGTGGCCGCAATGATCGCCCGGCACATCCGCCACTTCAAGACGGAGTACCAGTTCATCGTTGCCTCGCGCGACTACCACGAGGACCCGGCCGACCACTTTTCCGCCACGCCCGACTACCTGACGACCTGGCCGCCACATTGCGTCATCGGTACTCCAGGCGCGGCATTCGTGCCGCCGATAGCGAACCTCGTGCGGGAGAAGCTGATCCAGGTCGTGGTCAGCAAAGGGCGACACGCCGCCGCCTACTCGGCCTTCGAGGCCCTCGACTCACGAGGTCATGGGCTGCTCGACGTCCTCAAGGAGGAGCGCATCGACCATATCGACGTGTGCGGCATCGCCACCGACTACTGCGTGCGGGCGAGCGCCCTCGACGCGCGCAAGAACGCGTTCCAGGTGCGCGTCCTGGTCAACCTCTGCGCGGCCGTCAACGAAGCCACCGGGCTGCAGGCGCTCGAGGAGATGAAGGTGGCCGGCTGCCAGGTCCAGGCCGCCACCGCGCCATAAGTATGAGAAGGGACCCAGATGGTCCCTTCTCATGGCTCATCCTCCGGAAAGGATTGGATTTACGGAATGGTTACGCCCAGCCATGTTGGGAGCCATCAGAAACAAAGCTGCGGCCGGGCGAAGCCCGGCCGCCCTGCGACGCTAGTTACCTGCGAGTTCGCGTGGTCTTTCTGCTCGTGGTGGCGCTGCCCTCGTATTTGAAGGAGACATTCAGCCGAACCCGGTAGCTCGTAACCTTGCCGTCCTCGATGGTCAGGTCCTGCCTCACCACCTCGGCGACACGCAGGTCGCGCAGGGTCTTGGATGCGGTCTCGATGGCCACCTTGGCGGCCGCCTCCCAGGACTGGCTGCTGGTTCCCACCAGCTCGGTCACCCGATAGACGCTGTCGGCCATATCTGCCTCCTTATCAATGAGAAGAGTCGGTTGCCATTGTCGCTCGGTCCAGCTTCCGCAGCTCGGGCAACATCTCGGCGATCTTCTCCGTGAGCGCCACGGGGTGGTCGCCCCGCAGATAGATGACCTGCTCGGTGACGCCCAGCTCGAGGTACCGCGCGGAAATCTCCAGCAGCTCGTTGCGATCCTGGCCGTCCCAGCCAAACTGGAGCGACCGCCGGATCTCGGAGATGTCGCGACCGACGCTCCCGCACGCCTCCTCGAACATCGCCGTGAGCTCCTTCACCCGGTCCGGGTCGCCGCCCGCAATGTTCCAGACGTCTCCGTAGCGAGCGACCAGCCGCAGGGTGCTCACGCCCGACGCTCCGATCCAGAAGGGCGGATGTGGCTTCTGGATGGGTTTCGGGTTGGCGATGGCGTCCTTGAAGTGGTAGTAGCGGCCGTCGAAGGTGGTCCGTTCCTGAGTGAACAGCGACTTGATGATGCGCAGCGACTCGCTCAGGCGGCCGACGCGGTGGTCGAGGCCCTCGAAGCCATACATCTCGTGCTCGATCTCGGCCCATGCCGCGCCGATGCCGAACTCCAGACGCCCGCCGGAAAGGTGATCGACGGTGACGGCCTCCTTGGCCAGCAGGGCCGGGTTGCGGTACGTGTTTCCCGTCACAAGGCAGCCGATGCGCACCCGCTTGGTCGCCTCGGCCATCGCCGCCTGGAGGGTCCAGCCTTCGTAGATGGGACGGTCCGGCCCGCCGCCACCGATCGAGGCGAGGTGATCGAAGTCCCACACGTGATCGAAGCCCGACTCGTCTGCGATCCGCCACACGGCGCGCAGGTCTTCGATGGTCGTGTCCTGGCCGGAATTCTTCAGCCCGAAGCGAAGGGGATGCTTCAAGTGACTCACCTCAGTGAAAACGGATGGGCGTGACGAGAATGGCGTGGTGGTACTGGTCGGAGAAGACCTTCGGGGTCCAGTCGAGGCCCTTGATCTGATCGCGATATTTGCGAACGTAATTCGGGACCTTGTAGGCCGGTGGTTGCTTGGGATCGATCTTCGCGGTGCCGTCGATGCGCACCACGTCGTCTCCCACAGGGTCGGTGTTGAGGTGAAGAGCTACGTTCGGGTTGGCCTCGATATCGCGCACCTTCTGGCCAGGGACCGCGTAGATGAGGACGGACCTGCCGTCCCACCAGAACCACACCGGCACCGCGTGCGGGTGCCCGTCACGACCCACGGTCGCGAGCCAGATGACCAGCTCTCGCTTGAGCCGCGTCTGTACATGCTTGTTCGGCGCGGCCACTGGTTTCGAGGTTACCGGATCGTGGCAGAGTAGAGCCGTGAAGAAGATCGAGCTTGCCCAGAAGACCGCGGCGGAGTGGAAGCGCGACCTGACACCCCAGCAGTTCCACGTGTTGCGTGAAAAGGGCACCGAGCGGCCGTTCAGCGGGGAGTACTGGGAGACGAACACGCCGGGCGTCTACCTGTGCGCGGGCTGTGGCGCCAAGCTCTTCGAGTCTGAGACCAAGTTCGATGCGCACTGCGGGTGGCCGAGCTTTTACGCCCCGGCCGACGGCGCGCCGATCGATGAGCACGTCGACCGCAGCCTCTTCATGGTCCGGACCGAGGTCACGTGCGCGAGCTGCGGCGGCCACCTGGGCCACGTCTTCGACGACGGCCCCGAGCCGACCGGCCTTCGTTACTGCATCAACTCGGCTTCGATCAAGCTCGACCCGGACAAAGACGCGGGCTGACCGGCCCTGGTGCCGGGCGCTCAGCACCCCGCCCGGCGTCGATGCGCCCTGCGACTAAGGGGCTTGACGCGCCTCCAGCATCCTCCTGACGATCGGGCTGGGTACCTTCGGCTGCCAGGAGCGGTACGCCTCGCGTAGCGGGACCGGCCATTCGACATCCAGGTCGACCCTGGTGCCGCACCTGGCCGCGCCGGCCAGGACGTGCAACGCAAGCTCGAGGGTGCGCCTTTGCATGACCTGGTCGCGTGGCAGGCCGAAGGGGTGTCCGAACGGAAACTCCACACCGACGATGCGTGGGGCGAGGCGTTCCTCAGCCACCGACGGCATCATCGTGACGATCACCGTCGGAATTCCGGCCGCTTCGATCCACCGTGCCAGCACGGGCACGTTCGCGCAGCAGTCGGGTCAAACCGGGGCGAGGATCAGACCGTCGGCGTCCTGGTCGCGCAGGTGAGCCACCAGCTCGGGCGCCGTCTTGCTGTACCAATCCCGCAGCGTTCGCTCCTGGAACCCCATCACCGAGACGTGGTCGGCGACGGCGCCGCCGATCTCGCCTTCGCCGGCGAGCCGGCCAAGCAGATGCGCCGGCAGCGCGATCTCTGGGTCGGCCAGGAGGTCTTCGTCATTTATATGTAGGTGCGCGACCGCGATATCGGCCGCCGTCGTGGAGGCCGGGATGGCCCGCCAGCTCGGGTCGCCCCAGTCGGGATGCGTCTGCTCGTGCTGGAGGTCGAATGACGGCTGCGTGCTCTTCACGTACAGACCGGCCGAGCTGAGCAGCGCGATACGCGATTCGTCCAGGCGCTTCTCGAATGGCGCCCATACCGCGTTCTCCTCGCCGGAGAACGGACCACGCCCTTCGTAAAAGGGACGAAAGCTTCGCGGCAGGAACTTGAAGCTGTCTACGAGCACCGCCTAAGCGAAGTCCATGAGCGTCACGACTTCATCACCAGGCAGGTGGTCGTCCCGTGCGCGAGGAGCTTGCCCGTGCTTTCCTCGACCAGCCTCCCCTCCGCCGTGGCGACCCGGCCGCCGCGATGCAGGACCTTGCCCTCGCAGCGCATGCGACCCGTCTCGAGCGTGATGGGACGGACGAAGTTGACGCTGGTTTCCAGGCTGGTGTAACCCTCTCCTGCCGCGAGCGTCGAGTGGATCGCGCAGCCCATCGCCGAATCCAGGATGGTCATCGCGAACCCTCCGTGCACCACACCGATCGGGTTGTAGAGGAACTCGGCCGGCTGTCCGACGAAGACGGCCCGCCCCTCCTCGACCTCCGTGCCCGTGAAGTCGAGCGTCGCAGCGATGGGTGGAGGCGGCAGCCTTCTTTCGAAGACGGCCTTCAGGTAGTCGAGACCGCTCAATCCCGCGCCGGCGTCATGCAACGCCATCGGGTCGTCCCAGGTATAGGTACGCGATCTGGTGCTCACACTCATGAAAAAGCAGAGTAGATCGCCAGCATTCCAAGCACGATTATCGCGAGGCCGCTGAACGTGTTGATGACGCGGATGACGGTGGGCGTCAAACGTGTCCGAAAGAATGACGCGCCCAGCGCGAGCGCGCACCACCACGCAGCCGAACCGATGAGGACGCCCACGACGAGCGCGACCGGCCTGGCCGGCCCGCTACCCACGCCCAGATTGAGCGTCGCCGCCAGCGCGGCGAACGAGATGACGGTGGCCGGGTTGGTGATGGTCAGCCCGAGGGTCGAAAGGTACGCCCACGCGAGACCCGTGCCAGAGGTGGCGGGACCCTCGGCCGACCTGGAAGGACGCTCGAGCAGAATTCGCAGCCCTAGCCCGATCAACACCGCTCCACCGGTCAGGGCAAACGGCCTCCGGCCGGTGGCTACAGCATTGACCACCACGGCAAATCCAAACGCGGCAATCGCTGCGTAGAAGCCGTCGGCGGTGGCGACTCCGAGTCCGGAAACAAGGCCGTAGAGGCGGCCGCGGAGAAGGGTCCGCCTAAGGCAGAGAAAGAAGATCGGGCCGGGCGAGGCCGCGATCGCAAACCCGAGTGCGAATCCGCGGAGCAGCAGGCTGGACACCGCGGTCTCTCATCCGCGGAATTGTAGGCACTGGATGCTGAACGAGGCGGCGTCAGAGAAATCCGGGTCGTGGTAAATCGCGACGGCCGCGTGCCCGTCGCCTATGGTGTTAACCGGGATGTGCCAGCCATGATCCGGCGGCTCGTCACAATCGGCGTTGCCGTCCTGGGTCTTTTGATCGCCGGAGCTGTCGGCCTGGCAGCCTATCAGTCGCTTCATGCCCCTCTGCCGGCCTCGAGCAACACCTCGCTGTCTCCGGAAAACTGCTCCCCGGGCCCGTGCGCGGACGTGCAGGGCTTCACACTGTGGCTCTCGGACATCACCGTCAACGGAGACCTCGTGACCATGAACGTCAAGTTCCAGAACTCGAGCCCGGCGACGCACGCCTCACCCGAGGACCTTCAGCTGATCGATGCGAGCAGGCACGCGTCCGGCCTCGTCACGGATGCGCCGGGCTGCAATACGTGGAACCGCCACGAGTTCAGCAACGGCGCGATCTTCGGGCCGATCAGCGTGTGCTTTCGGGTCAGCAGCGCCACCAAACCATTCATCGTCAAGTGGTCTCCCGACCTCGGCCTTTTCTGCTGTGAGAAGGACATCCACATCACCTGAGACGCAGCGCGACCTCCGGGCGGTTGGTGATCAACGCGGTGACCCTCCGGTCGGCGAAGAAACGGGCGATTCCCGGCTCATCGTCGACGGTCCACACCCAGGCCGGGATGCCCCGGCTCTCACAGAAACGCAGCACGGTCAGCCTGGCGAGCTGCTGATGAACCGCCACGAAGTCGGCGTGGCAGCCCCCCAGCCGCCGCCCTGGAAATAGCTCGCTGAGACGGACGCGAAGCTTCATCCGGGGTGAGAGTCCGCCGATCTCCTCGCCGATCGAGAGGCCTGCTCGGACCTCTGGAAATTGTTCCTTGATGGCCCGGATCTCCGCGTCGCCAGAGGTGATGACGAGTTGGTCCACCGGGCAGCGGTCGAGCGCCGCGCGAACGATCTCGGACTCGTAGCCGGCCTCTTTGAGGTCGAGGTGGAGGCCGACACGCTTGGCGGCGACGTCGAGGAGCTCCTCGAAGGTCAACGCCTCGCGACCTAGCTCTTGAACAAGCTCGCGATAGGTGAGATCGCGGACCGCGCGTCCCGAGGCGGTACGCTCGTCGTGGTACACGACAGTGACTCCATCGCTGGTCCTGCGGACGTCGAACTCGACGTAGTCGACGCCGAGCTCGATGGCGCTGCGATAGCGCTCCGCCGCCGGGACCCCATCGGCCGCCTGCCCGCCGCGATGCGCACTGATAAGGGGAACGATTGCTTTCATCCGGTTGCAGGGCACATCATCTTGCCTGGACACTTATATCCCGTGGTCGCATCGAATCCGACGGTCGTGGTGAGCGGGGCCACCGGCGCGGTGGGCTCGGCGACCGCGAGGGTCCTGGCTGGACGCCGGGCACGCGTGATCTTGATGGCCCGCCCATCGGACCGCCTCGATGCGCTGGTCGAGAGCCTGGGTGGCGCCGAGAACCACATCTCGCAGGTACCAATCGATCTCGCCTCGATGCCCTCCGTGCGCTCGGCGGCGCGCGAGATCAACCGGTCCGGCGGCCACATCGACGCGCTGCTCAACGTTGCGGCCGTCTTCGTTGGGCGCTACCAGAAGACGTCTGACGGTTTCGAGCACATGCTCGCGACCAATTACTTCGGGCCATTCCTGCTCACCAACCTGCTGCGCGACCGGCTTCTGGCCGGCGGACGCGTGATCACGGTGGCAGCGCCTTCAACGACTCGTGTCGACATGCAGCGCCTGTTCTCCAAGGAGCACTTCGACGCGATGCACACGTTCGGCGCGACCAAGGCGCTTGACCTGATGTTCACCTTCGAGCTGGCGCGGCGGGCCAAGCGTTGGGACGTGCGGGCCAACGCGTTCCATCCCGGCCTGGTCCGTTCGGAGCTCATGCGCGAGGCGTCGCGACCGGTGCGAATGGCTGCGCGACTCGCCTCCCGCTCACCCGAGCGCGCCGCCCAGGACCTGGCCGAGCTCGCTCTTTCGCCCGCTCACGCCGGCACCACCGGCTGGTTCTTCAAGGGCGGGCGGCGCATCGATCCTCCCAAGACCGTGGCGGACCAGGCCACCCAGGCCGCGCTGTGGCGGCGCACCGCGGAGCTGGTCGAGATGGAGATCGGGGGTTTTTAGCCGAGGCCCTGCACCAGACCTTCGCGAGTCCTTCACACCGCGCTCACAAGTGCCCGGAAAGATGAAGCCTGTAGTCGTCAATCCGTTCAGCAAGGAGACATTTACATGAGACGCGGTTTCGGTTTGATCGGGCTGGTGGTCACGGCCATCCTGCTCACCATCGTCGGGGTGATCGCCTACAACGTGGGTTGGTCCGACGGCGTCGCGACGCACGTGCCCGCGGGCACCCAGGTGGCACCACCCTATTACTACGGGTACGGCCCCCACTGGGGCTTCGGGATCTTCGGCTTCTTCTGGTTCCTGTTCGTCCTGTTCATCCTGTTCGGGCTGCTGAGGTTCGCGTTCTTTGGACGCAGGCACTGGGGCGGCGGATGGGGCTACAAGGGCGGCCACGGTTACGGCGTTCCCCCGGCACGATCGGAATTGGACGAGCGGATGAAGGAGTGGCACAAGCAGGCGCACGGCGAGCAACCTCCTGCTCCGAGCACGACGCCTCCACCTCCGCCGCCTGACCAGCGAACGGTCTAGTTGAGTTGACTGAAACTAGGATGGTCGCCGTGGCTCTTCTAGGGGTCCCCATGAACTCACGCCATTGGCTCTGAGTTCATGGGGTTAACCATCCTTGTCGTGGACGATGAACCGCGCATAGTCCAGCTCGTCCGCGATTATCTCGAGCACGGTGGGTTCACCGTGCTCGTCGCGACCGATGGCGCGGCGGCGCTGCGGACGGCGCGGACCGGACGCCCCGACCTGGTGATCCTCGACCTCGGGCTCCCTGGGCTCGACGGGCTTGACGTCGCCCGTGCGTTGAGACGTGACGGCGAGGTGCCGATCATCATGCTCACCGCGCGGACGGAGGAGTCGGACAAGCTGGTCGGCCTCGAGCTGGGCGCGGACGATTACCTGACCAAGCCGTTCAGCCCGAAGGAGCTCGTGGCGCGAGTCCGTGCGGTGCTGCGCCGGGCCGAGGGACTCCACTCTCCAACGGACGTGATCCGCGTCGGCTCAGACGTCGAGCTGGACGTGCCTCGGATGGATGCCCGATTTGGCGGCCGGCGTGTCGACCTGACCAAGACCGAGTTTCACCTGCTCTCCACGATGGCGCGGCAGCCGGGCCGCGTGTTCACGAGGGCGCAGCTGCTGGACGCGGTGCGAGGCGTTGCTTTCGAGTCGTACGAGAGGGCGATCGACGCGCACATCAAGAACATCAGGAAGAAGATTGAGCCCGACCCGCGAAAGCCGCGGTACCTGCTGATGGTGTTCGGCGTCGGCTACAGGTTCGCCGAGCCGCCCGC
>Ga0207926_1000497_pt1 | contig 19869 bp, 17 predicted proteins | sample NGESurdeep072012_8_FD_184454 | JGI IMG/M metagenome (GOLD analysis project Ga0207926, IMG submission 184454) | Arctic peat soil microbial communities from Barrow, Alaska - NGEE Surface sample 210-1 deep-072012 (SPAdes) | ecosystem: Environmental > Terrestrial > Soil > Wetlands > Peat ...
CAGCAAGTTATGCCGTAGCCACAACGCCCGTTGTAGAACAACAAGACCAATTTACTTTATAAGACGTATCCTCTGCCCCGGGAAGATAAGATCGGGGTCGGCGATCCTGTTCTCTCCGGCGATGCGCGGATAGTTGAAAGGATTTCCTGTGAAGCGTTCTGAAATGTTCCAGAGCGTGTCATCTTTCTTCACCACATACACATCAATATCAACAGGCATGGTTGCGGGTATATCAAGCTCGAGGGGCGCACGAAGATTTTCCGCGAGACGAGGCGGTTCCGCCTGCGCCATAACCGGCTCTGTCTTTGTTTTGGCTGGTTCAGCCTTATCCTTAACCGGTCCGGGTTTTGGCTTAGCTGGCTCAATCTGCGTTTTGGTTGAATCGGTCTGCACCATACCCTGAACTGTCGTCGCATTATCATGCTTTATTTTCGCCGGCTCAGTTTCTTTCATTGATTTTTCGACATCCGGCTGACGGGACGCCCCCACGACATACAGGACAGCAACCAGCGCCGCGCCTATGACGCCATAGACGATTCCGCCTTTCCAGGCCCTGACCGTGTGCTCTTCCTGATATATGCGATAAGGCGCGCCGGGCTTGGTGCCTGCCGCAGCACGTATTGGTACCGATGGTCGCCTATCATCAGACGCTGAAACGATAGTACCTCTGGCCAAGAGAGACTCCGATTTTTCCTTCGCCAATTCCTGGACAGGTGCTGCTCGCGAAGACCCTGTAGCCGAAACTGCCTGTGCTGGCGCTATCAATTTCTCGTCCTGAGGCTCACTCATGGCTACAGGCTCAGGCGCCCTGCTGCCTTCACCAGAAGGCTCTCGCGTTGAAACACTATGCAGTAGACCAGCATCTTCCAGTGTCTTTGCTGTTGCCGTAATTGTTTCCGGAATGATCGATTCTTCCGACACCTCTGCAGCGGGCGGAACATGATAGTGATCAATTGCTTCTTCGTCGCTCCACTCGTCCTCTGTCGATAGGGATTCCTGTGTGCTTGTTGAAGGTGCCGCCGCAAGATCAACATTCATCTGTTCCGGCTCTGGAGCAATTGCGGGAGGAGCGATTTCCGCCTCTTGCATCTGGATCAATTCGACGTCTTCCTCTGCTGCTTGCTGTTGAATACACGATACCGGTTCATCGTCCCATTGGTTCCCGCTCGCCTGCTCCCGCACTGCAAGGGCTTCAGGCTCTACAGGGGAAAGTATAGCCGCTGACGCAACCCTGTGAGCCGGTTCTGCCTCCGTCGACATCATTTTCATCTCATGCGAGAACGCCGGCAGGAATTTCTTTATCAGGGACTTCTCGAAATGCACCGAGATGGCCTCGACGTTCAAGATAAGCCTTACCGCTTCCGCATCGGGATAGCACCCGTACATCAGGTTGTGCGGCAGATGGATCGGCACTGCGCGATGGATATCAAGCGCAAGCCGCCGTTCACCGAATACGGCCTCGGTTATAACCAGCGCCCGGAAATCTCCGTTGTTCACAAGCAACATGCGCCACGCGGACGTAGTGAGTGACCGTCTGCCGAACATCATCGCCAGATCCACCACGGGGAGAATCTCTCCATTATGCTCGGCCACGCCGATCACGATGGGCGGCGCATCGGGGAACGCACGGCAAGGCTTGAAGGCAATGACATCCTCCACTTCCTGTTTGGGCAACGCGTGGCGCTCGCCCAGAAGCGAGAACTCCACCACCTCGACATCGTGCTTGAAAAAAAGATCAGGGAACAATGAACCCGGTGTATAGCGCTGCCAGAGCGGTTTTTCATCCGCCGCGACTGAGCCTGAGGACAACGCCATGGCGAGATCGATAAGCGGGATGAGCTCTCCCTCGCGCACCACCACGGCCTTCAGCCATCGAGTCTGGACGATCAACGGTACCGGTTTGATCGTGACTTTATTGGCGGGCAACGTCCCCTCGTCGCCATCAACGAGAAGGCCGAATGCGACGCCACTGATCTCGGCTATCAGCATCATGGAATCCGGCGCCCCGCTCTGCCGTTTGATGCGCTGCGACAAGTCGATGACGGGCAGCAGGCGCCCCTCCCGGAAGGTTACGCCCTTCACATACCGGGGCGTGTTCGGTAACGGCGTGATTGGTTCCGGTTTGACAGTCTTATCCTCCATGCCCGCTGCGGACGCGGCGTAGAGTTCTCCTCCAGAGGCAATAAACCTGATCCGATCCGTTCCGGAAATTTCCAAGGGTTGAACAGCGGTAATCCGGTGCGAGTCCACTGAAGGCTCCTCACCGGCCTTCAGTACCCGCGAGTAAAGCTCCGCGATATTGATAATGGGAATGGGAATGCCGTCTTGGATTGCACAAGAATCGAAAACCGGCGTCTTAAGATAATCGGGAAGCGGAAAAATCAAGTCAGTGGGAACGGACTGCGTTCGCATCTCGCCGCTTACCAAGAACCCCGTGACCTTTTCACCCTCCGCCATCAGGAGAATGCAGCCCTGATCGATTCCCTGTCCTGTTCCTTGGGAGGGCTCATAGCCCATGCACCCGGGGAGGTCAACCAGAGTCACGGTCCGTCCGTCGTCGATCATAATCCCCGCGATGCAGGCGGGGCTGAGGGGTATCCGGTGCAAAGAATCGAGATCCCTGACGGACAGGATCTCGTCCTTCCAGATCCCGTATTGTATGACGCCGAAGGAAGTGAGGAACAACTCTCTCATATGGACCAAGTGTGATAGGGAAAGTGTACTTCGTCAAGACGCAGCATCTTCGAATATAAAATGAGTCTGAAGGGGTTACGCATTCCCAACATCGAACAACAAGACTGATTGCGGCGATTATTGTTTTGTCTTTCGCGCAATAGAAGGAGATGGCTCATTTCAATCCGTTGCAAACATTTGCTGTTGCCAACAACAGACATTCAGAACCTGACTTGCGGTTGGTCATCTTCCCCAACTTGTCTTGCCCATCAGCTCATAGACCACCAGCATAGTCGAGTCTCGATTGAGGTGGGCTAATTCGACAGAACCGGAGATTTTGTATTGACATGTGCGGTACCGTACAGAGGAAATATGATCATTGATGCAATATATATAAAGGTGTCCAAGATAACTTGGCTGCCAGACACTTAACTGACACGCCACATCAATCGTCGAAAGGAAATAACATGCAAACCACGACTTCTCCTGTTTATGCAAGCCGTCCAAGCACTGGTGAAGCAAAACCGCTTTTGGGAGGTGTCCTAATAAAACCTTCTCAATTTATCCGAATTACGCCGATTCCGGCATGGAAGGGAACGATCGTGTCACGCACATATGCAAGGTTGGCACGCTTCATTGGGGACTACCGCCATTACCGCGGGAAAGGCTTCAAATCTAAAGCAGCTTGGTTTTTTGCCAGCATGACGCTCCCATAACCAGCAAAGAACAGCGGGTGTTTTCCAGGCGAACACGTATTGGCGCTTATCAGTCTCCGGCACAATACTTGGAGCCAGCATCAGTCCGGTTGCGGCAAAATTTTCACGGCTATCTGCAACTGCCCTGCGATCGTATCGACAGCGAGGCGTAGCTTCTCAGCCCATTGTTCATCCACGGGTTCCGAGAGTGGATGGTGCTGCAGCACCAACTCGGAAAATTCGCGCACGGTTTTATAGTCACTGTCCGCATCATGTAGTAGAGGCTTGGGATTGACCGCCTGAAAATACAACACCCCGCCGCGCAATGCGATCGCCAACAAGTAAGAACTCGCGCCCTTGGAAAACACCCTGGGATCGCGCACTTCAAAATACTGGCCGGGAAGATCGCCTGACGGAGGATGCGACTCGGAGAATTGCCTGGCGATTTGTTCGATGAAGGTTTGGGCACGGTTGAGTTGCGGCGCGAGGGTGATGTGGTATTGCCCGGGGCGCTGGATGATGACCGGGTTCTCCAATACCACCGGCCTCGCCCGGCGTATCGTCAGAACAACCAGGGTAATGATGGTGATGAGTAATAGTGATTCGCCCATTTTCAGGTCCTATAAAAATTCGGGGGGGCTTGTGCCCCCCGGTCGATAGTGATTGATGTTCAGCTGCGCTTCGATTCTCGACCGTTTGAGCTTTCCATCCATTTCTTGATGCGGTTGGCATCGCCGACACGGGTGCGTTTTCCCCACGAATCGAGCAACACGATGATGACCGGACGTTGGTTTATGTTTGCTTCCATCACCAGACAGAGTCCCGCCTCGCTGATGTAACCGGTCTTGCTCAGGCCTATATCCCACGATGCGTTCCTTACCAGCGGATTAGTATTGCTGAAACGCATGGTGCGCCCTTTTAAACCCTCCACAGAATGTGATGTGCTGGTAGTGTATTGATGGATCAAGGCATAGTTGCGTGCGGCGGCAACCATCTTGACCAGATCCTGCGCGGTGGAAACGTTGTCGCTGTCCAATCCGGTTGGGTCGAAAAACTTGGTGTTCTGCATACCCAGGACGTGCGCCTTGGTATTCATCGCCGCCACCATGGCCATCGCCCCACCCGGATAACTTCTCGCCAGGGCCAGCGCAGCGCGGTTCTCTGAGGCCATCAACGCCAGCTTGAGCATTTCACTGCGGGTGAGCGTCATGCCCACGCGCAATTTCGAACGTGCCCTTCTTAACTTGTTCAGTTCGTCCTCTGCCACATTCACTGCTTCGTCCATAGGCAACCGCGCATCCAGCATGACCATCGCGGTCATCAGCTTGGTAATGGAGGCGATCGGCACGACCGTTTCGGAATTTTTGTTGTACAACGGAAGCTGGGTTTGCTCGTCGAAAATCAATGCGATATGGGATTGCACCTTGAGCGACAAAGCCTTATGCCGCTTGGTGTGCGTAAGCGCATTATCCGGATTGACTTGATGGCGATGAGTCCCGGCATAGGCTGCCTGTGCTGCCAGCGCATGACCGAGCAATGCCAACATCCATATTCTTTTTTTCATTATTTTTCCTGCCCCGCAACGACTTCACACGGCGAAGCATACCGTAAACTCAATAAAAATCAATAAGCAGGCAGCGCATGCTCTTCCTGTTTCTGAAGATTCCACATTTGCGCATAAAGCCGGTTCTGTGCCAGCAACTCACGATGCGTGCCACGCTCGGCGATACGTCCCTTATCCATCACCAGTATCTGGTCGGCATCCACCACGGTGGACAAACGGTGTGCGATCACCAGCGTGGTGCGGTTTTGCGCGATCGTGCGCAGCTCGGCCTGGATCGCTTTTTCCGATTTTGAATCGAGCGCGGAAGTCGCTTCATCGAAAATCAATATCGCCGGATTCTTCAGGATCGCGCGTGCAATCGCGACGCGCTGCTTCTCGCCGCCGGACAGCTTCAAGCCGCGCTCGCCCACCATGCTGTCATAACCTTGCGGCAGCGACCCGATAAAATCGTGAATGTGGGCAGCCTGTGCTGCCGTGATGATTTCTTCGCGCGTCGCCCCCGGACGGCCATAAGCGATGTTGTAATAGATCGTGTCGTTGAACAGCACAGTGTCCTGCGGCACGATGCCGATCGCCGCGCGCAGGCTGGTTTGAGTCACCCCGCGGATATCCTGGCCATTGATCAGGATGCGTCCCTGCTGCACATCATAGAAGCGGAACAGCAGGCGCGACAGCGTGGACTTGCCCGCCCCGCTCGCCCCCACCACAGCGACTTTGTGCCCTGCCGGAATGGCAAAACTCACGTCGAACAAAATCTGCCGGTCGGGCGCATAGGCGAAGCTTACCTGCTCGAACTGCACCGCCGCGTTGCCCACCTGCAAGGTTGTCGCATTCGGCGCGTCCGCGATCTCGCGATCTTCATGCAACAGGCTGAACATCTTCTCCATATCCGCCAGGGCGTGGCGTATCTCGCGATACACGAAACCGAGAAAATGCAGCGGCATATAGAGCTGGATCATGAACACGTTGACCAGCACCAGATCCCCCACAGTCATCTTGCCCTTCACCACCTGATCGGCGGCCAGCAACATCAGCGCGGTGATACCGATGGCGATGACGACGCTCTGCACGGAATTGAGCAGCGCCAGCGAAGTCTGATTGCGCACCGCGGCGGTTTCCCAGTGTTCCATGTGGTGGTCATAGCGGTTCGCTTCGTATTGCTCGTTGCCGAAATACTTCACCGTTTCGTAATTCAGCAGGCTGTCGATGGCGCGTGTATTGGCCTTGGAATCCAGGTCGTTCATGGTGCGCCGCACCACCATGCGCCACTCGGTGATGAACAGGGTGAAAGCGATATAGATCACCAGCGTGATGAACGTGATGATGGCGAACCACACGTTGTATTTTTTGAGCAGGATCGCCGCCACCAGCCCGATCTCCAGCAGCGTCGGCAAGATATTGAACAGCGTGAAATTCAGCAGAAAACCGATCCCGCGCGTGCCGCGCTCGATGTCGCGCGACACACCGCCGGTTTGCCTGTCCAGATGAAAGCGCAAACTCAGACTGTGCAGATGCTCGAACACTTGCAAAGCCACCCGCCGGATGGCGCGCTGTGTCACGTTGGCGAACACCGCATCGCGCAATTCGCCGAACAGCGTGCTGATCAAGCGCAGCACCCCGTAGCCGACGATCAGGAACACCGGAATGACCAGCACCGACTTGGTCTTGTCCATCGCATCGATGATCTCCTTGAGCACCAGCGGAACGGACACATTGGCCAGTTTGGAAAATATCAGCAAACTCATCGCGACAAATACGCGCCACTTGAATTCCATCAGATACGGCAACAGGGAACGCAGGGTCTGCCAGTCGGCGCGGTTGTTGTTGCTTGATGGTTGAATCGTGGAAGGGCGCATATCGGGATGATTAAAATAATAGATTCGAATTATAACGCGGGCGCGGTATCTGGTTGCTACCGATTGCCCAGGTACTGGTTAGTATAGACACACTTAGGGCGATTGATGTGACAACTGATAAAACTGCTAGCCATCTGGCTAGGCTGTCCAAAAAGCTTTGCATAGCCATCTGACTGATGAAACAACTAGCCAATCCACTAAGCCACCAAAGAACGGTGGCAAAGTGTTTGGTTATAAGCTGGCAAACTACGCCAGCAAGTCATTGGTTAACGACATCCAAGCCATTGGTTATCGGTATCGCCGATGATTTTGTTCAATCCGGCTCTGCATCACTCCGGCAGCGCGGGATGTCCGAAGTAATAGCCTTGCGCATAATCCACCCCGATCTCGGCGAGCATTTTCGCTGTCGCTTCATCTTCGACGAATTCGGCCACGGTCTTGAGACCGAACCGGTGCGCCATCGTGTTGATCTGCTCGACGATGATGCGGTCGCGCCCATCGGCAACCATATGCCGCACAAAGCTGCCCTCGATCTTCACGTAGTCGATAGCCAGGTATTTCAGGTACAGGAACGACGAGAATCCGCTGCCAAAATCGTCCAGCGCGACGGCGATCCTGTTGGCGCGCAATTCTTCGATCACCGCCCTGACCTGGGTCAGGTTCGGCAACGCTTCACGCTCGGTGATCTCCAGCACGATTTTTTCACAAGGGACACCGGCATTTCGCACCATACCCGGAATCCCGCGCACCCATTCAAGATCGTTGAAGCTGCGTGGAAAAAGATTGAAAAAGAAAATGGCCTGCGGATGCTTTGCGGCAACCTTCGCATAATGTGCCAGACTTTTTCGGAACACCTCGCGATCCAGCATTTTTGCCATGCCCAGCTGTTCGGCGACTTCGATGAACTCGCCGGCGGGAATGATCACCTCGCCATCGCGTATCCGCAACAACGCCTCAAAAGCGATCACCTTACCGGTTTGCACATCGACGATGGGCTGCAAGTACGCCTCGATACGGTCTTCACGCATCGCCTTGCGCAAGAAGTCTCCCTGCTTGAAGATCGTCGTCATGCTGAGATCTTCCGTCGATTCCGCAGTCATCACCTGGTTCTTGCCGTGGGTCTTGGCCTTGTACAACACCGCGTCCATCGCCGCATATATTTGATCTTCGGTCTTGCCATCCTCCGGGAAACTCACCAGGCTGAAACTGGCGGTACTGCGTATCTTGCCGACCGGCAATTCGAACTCTTTTTCCGCCAGTGTCTGATGCAATTTGTTGGCAACCAGAAAACCGCTGGCGCTGTCGGTTTCGGGCAAGATGATAGCGAACTCGTCTCCGCCGATACGCGCCGGCACATCGCCTGTGCGCAACTCGGCGGCAAGCATTGCAGCAAACTCCTTGAGCACCATGTCGCCGATCGGATGGCCAAAGGTGTCGTTGATATATTTGAAGTTATCCAGGCCGATCATGATCACCGAAAATCCCCGCTGATGACGCATCGCCCGGATTATTTCATGCTGCATGAACTCGTTGAACTTGCGGCGGTTGTATAAATTGGTGAGCGGGTCGCGCACCGATAGCTTCTGCAGCTGGCTGTTATATTCCTGGACCGTGTTCAACAACTGGTTGAAGTGATCCGGCAGGTGAGGCAGCTCGGAAATCCAGTGGCGATGGCTCACACGTTGGCTAACATCCATTTCGTGGGTGATTTTCCGCATCAGGTCAACCAGGCTGGCGATAGGCATCGCTAACAGGGAGCGCAACTTGAAAAACAGAGCAACAAACACCACGGCCAGGATCAGCAGGCTATAGGCCACGATGAAATTGATCACGTAGGCGAAAGACATCTTGATCTCTTCAATAGGATAGGTGATATCGATCACGCCATGTACCGCGCCCACAAAAGACCGGGAGTGGCAGACCAGACATTCCGCGGAAGCCTGCACCGGGTAAAGGTAGCGTATGGACTTCCCGCCCTCGGCAACCATCAGTGCATCCTTGCCGTCGCGCAGGGCTTTTGCCAACAAAGGGTCAGCGGCGATGACGGAGCTTTCGCCGGCCATCGCGCCGAACTGGCGCTCAACTATCTCGCCGCGGTATACATTGATCCTGAGGCCGGGCATGGCTTTGTTCAAGTGCAGGATGACTTGTTTGATCTCCTTCTTGTTCCAGCCCTTGCGCATCGCCGAATACAAACTCTCGAACACCAGCTTGGAGGTCTGCCGCGCATCCGCACGCGCCAGATCTTGCACCGCGTGATCGCGCACCACGTCAGCTAAAACAAAAATCAGGACAAAAGCCAGGAGCACAGAAAAAACCGACAGCGACACCAGCAGCCTGCCCAATGTAATTTTCCTGATGAACCCAAATAAATCTTTCACAGCGCGCCTCAATGATCAAATTGCTTGTTAATTTGCCGAGCGTCGAAATCATTCGACGAAATAATTTAATGTATACCTATTTATCAGCATGCCCGTGCATGCCATTGATCACCACGGTCGGCAAACGCATAGCCCATGACCTTGGATCATTTTTTCCATCAGATCGATCTGCCATAACCCAGCAGCCCGATCAACAAGCGCACAATTCCGTAACTGATGCGCGCGATCAGCCTGTCGATCCAGTTACGCTTCACGCCATATCCATCGCCGACACGAACCGCATCGTTGGTAATCGCGGCAAGCAGACTTGCGCGCAACTCTTCGGCGAATCCCGCGTCCTGCACCGCCAGATTTGCCTCAAGTGCCAGCATCAAACTGAACGGGTCGATGTTGGAGGAGCCCACCGTCGCCCACTGTCCGTCGACCACCGCCACTTTGGCGTGCAGATAGCTGGGCTGATACTCGTGGATCTCTACCTTCCCAGCCAGCAATTGATCATAGAGTGCATGCGTCGCGTAGTGCTGCACGCGGTATTCAACCCTGCCTTGCAACAGCAACACGACACGGACACCGCGTTGCACGGCTTGTATCAGGGCCAGGCGAAAATCGCGTCCGGGCAAAAAATAAGCGTTGGCAATGATGATTTCGCGTTGTGCACCGGCAATAGCCTGAAGGTAGGCGCCTTCGATATCATGCCGATGGCGCAAATTATCACGCAATACCAGAGTGATGCCGGGAGCGACCACTTGCTTGTCCCGCTCCAGAACAAATCGCCGGATTTCCTTGCCGCGCCGGCGAAAATTTGCCCATGACACCATACCCCACAAACGCCGCGTCGTCGCCTGGATCTCGCCAGCCATCACACCCTGCACGCGCACCGCGTAATCAAGACGGGGGGAACTGAAACCATCGCGGACGGAAACATCGTTGATGATATTGATGCCCCCGACAAAAGCCACCTCGCCATCCATCACCACCAGCTTGCGATGCATGCGTCGCAAGCGTCTCATCCGGCTGCGGCGCAATGTGAAAGGGGAGATTTCGCGCCGGAACCATTGCACCTGTATCTTCGCCGCACGCAACTCATCCAGCCAGGGCAGCGGCAATTCTGCAGAGCCGTAACCATCCAGCATCACGCGCACCACCACCCCGCGCGTAGCGGCGCGGCGCAATGCATCGGCGACCTTGAGTCCGGTCTCGTCTACGGCAAAAATATAGGTTTCCAGATAGATCGAATGCTGCGCGGCATCGATACCCGCGCACAATTGCGAAAAATACGCCGCGCCGTTTTTCAGCAGCATCAATTGGTTCTTGGCCACCCGATGAACGTTGCTCATAGTCTGGTCAGTTGCGCGGAAAGTGCCGCATGGTCCGACAGGCGTTGCCAGGCTCCTCCGGTATGCACGCTGCTTTGCAGCACGTTAAATCCGCGCACATAGATGCGATCCAGACGCAGCAGCGGCAGTCTGGATGGAAAACTGCGCGCCGGTTTTCCGCCATGCAGATGGAACACATCGTGAATATGCAGCTCGCTTGCCAAAGTCTTGCTCAACTGGTTGCGCCAATCATTGAAATCACCCGCGATGATCAGCGGCGCATCCGGCGGGATCTCATGGCGCACATATTCGATCAACGCGACGGTTTGAGCACGGCGTCCCCTGGCGAACAAACCGAAATGCGCACACAGACAATGCACGCCCTGCTGCCCGGGCAGATCGATCTCGCAATGCAACAGCCCGCGGCTTTCAAATCGATGAGCGGAAACATCGGTGTTCAAGGACTGCAAGATCGGAAAACGGCTCAGTATCGCGTTGCCATGATGCCCCGCCTCATATACCGAGTTCTTGCCATAAACGGAATGCGGCCAAACCTCTCCCGCTATGAAATCGTGCTGAGAGCCTTCCGGATAGTTGTGATAACGCTCGCCATGCAGCGTATGCTCACCCTGCACCTCCTGCAGGAACACGATGTCGGCATCCAGCTCGCGCAGCCGCTCGCGCAACTCGTGCAGCACGACGCGGCGATTGAAATAGGAGAGGCCCTTGTGGATATTGTAGGTGGCGATTTTCAGGGTAGTCATGGGGGGTATTCTACCCAATGGCTGGGGATGATGCCGGATGTAGGAGCGGGCCATGCCCGCGAAAGGATGTAGGTTGGGTTTAACGTAGCGTAACCCAACATCAAAGTCAACTTCGCCGGGGGCAGCCCGGCAGCTATAACCAATGACTTACCCAGCGTCGTTTGCTGGGTTAGTCAGATGGCTAGTAGTTCTATCAGTTACTTTCTTTTGCTTCGCCAAAATAAAGTAACCAAAGAAAAGGCGACCCCGGTTTGCCGCCCCTGCGGGGTACCCTCGATCAGCCGCAAGCAAGCGGGGCTGCGCAACTCGACCTGGCGGGGGGCGCACCCCGCGCCCCACTGCGGGACTCGAACATAACCAGCGACTTGGCTGGCGTCGTTTGCCAGTTTAGTCGAATGGCTAGTTGTTTCATCAGTGCTCGCCTAAACCTCCGCCTCCTTGCGGCTGATCGAGGCGGCGCACAGGGGAAAGAAAAGCACAAAACCTTTAAATCGTAATATGGGCACACCGTGCCCATATTACCTATCAATCAATAATTAGCTAAAGGCCCAAACCCTAATGTAGCCTCAATCCTGCTTTGTAATGCTTTCTTGAAGGATGGCAGGTCTTTCAGATTCCATTGAAGAAAATTGTATTGCCTGTTATCGAAGTGGACTCCTTTAAGGTCTTCATCCCGAATAGTCCAGATAACCTGTATACCCAAGCCCAGAGCAAAGCCTGCTTCAAAATAAACACCACCACGATCACCGGTAAAATCCGCAACCACAAATCGACTACGTCTAATTTGAGCCAATATCTCATCGTCTATCCGGTTGTTGTGATTGACTTCATCAATTTTGACTGGACGATACCCCGCGTTAGAAATTGCGGGCTCTATGGCCTCCGTCCAAACGGGAGTAACTGTCTTATCAAACCACATGGCACAAAACCCTTGAACACCCTCTCCCCTTCCATGTCTTAGCTGATCCAGATATGCATAACCTGACGGCGTTAGTTGAACTGTTATATCCGCGAAACCAAAAACTTTCGCATCCACAACCCAATTGTGTTCCTGTATAAGATATTTCTTAATGAGGTAGTCTAATTCTTCACTCTTCTCTGACCAAGAAATGCTAAGCCAACTGGGACTATTATCATAAGAAACTTCAACGACATCTCCAATGGACTTACTGTTTTTTTCAACAGCAACCATAAGCTTTTCGGCCCTCTCACTTACTGTGGGAGTCTTCAGAGCAAGCAAATTATCCAGATTCTGTGAGTTAATTGTGACGTCCTGATTCTCTCTAAGCCATCCGCTCAAGTTAGCAATCTGCCGCTCACTCGGTCTTGAATGCTTGATGGTTACAAGAGCGCTACGCAAAATTAAATATCGCCCACACCTAGGGCAGTCCACGTTCTCTCCATCCTTGTTAGACGGAATTTTATTGCTCCTACTATCGCAAACAGGACAATTATAAAACAGCGTCATTTTGATACCCCCTTAAACACACAGAGAACATGCCACAACCGATCCAGAATTGACATAGTATCTTCTTCGACGGTAGTCGAAGAAGAATTCTAAGTAGATTTTAGTTTGATGATTTTGGGCTTCCGCTTTTCATCCCCTGAGCGCTGCCGAGTCGCGCAGACTGGTCAGGGGATTTCGGCGAGGACTGATGAAACAACTAGCCATTCGACTAGGCTGAAAAAATACTTCAGCCTAGTCGCTGGTTATGTTTGAGCACGTGGTCGCGTAGCGGATCGAGCGAGTTGCGCAGCCGCCTGACCAGTCGAGCAACGCAGGGTACCCCGCAGGGGCGGCAAACCGGGGTCGCCTTTTCTTGGGTTACTTTCTTTTGGCGACGCAAAAGAAAGTGACTGATAGAACTACTAGCCATCTGACTAACCCAGCAAACGACGCTGGGTAAGTCATTGGTTATAGCTGCCGGGCTACCCCCGGCGGTGTTGACTTTGAATTTGTTGTTGGGTTTCGCGGGCATGGCCCGCTCCTACAATCAAACGGTCTTATATGCTCTAAGCGTTACCAATTCCCCTCGTCGGCAACCCGATCTGCTTCGCAAACGCCAACATCCGCTCTATCGGCAACACCGCCCTCGGAATGATCGCCGGATCAACGTATATCTCATTGCGCCCTGTTTCCAGAACCTCCGCCAGATTCAACAGCCCGTTCATTGCCATCCACGGGCAGTGGCTGCAACTGGTGCAGTTCGCGCCGGCTCCGGCGGTCGGTGCTTCGAGAAAGACTTTATCCGGGCACAGCGTGCGCATCTTGTGCAGGATGCCATTGTCGGTGGCGACGATGAATATCTTGGCATCCAAACTCTGCGCCGCCTTGATGAGTTGCGTGGTGGAGCCGACCACATCCGCCAGCTGGACGATCGCGCGCGGCGCTTCGGGATGCACCAGCACTTTGGCGTGCGGGTGCTGCGCTTTCAGTTCGATGAGTTCTTTGGCTTTGTATTCGTCGTGCACGATGCACGAGCCCTGCCACAGCAGCATGTCCGCGCCGGTCTGTTCCTGCACGTAGCTGCCCAGATGGCGGTCCGGTGCCCATAGCACCTTCTTGCCCTGCTCCTTGAGATATTTGACCACGGGTAGTGCGATCGAGCTGGTCACCATCCAGTCGGCACGCGCCTTCACCGCCGCGCTGGTATTGGCATACACCACCACGGTGCGGTCCGGGTGCGCATCGCAGAACGCGGCAAACTCGTCCACCGGACAACCCAGGTCGAGCGAGCATTCCGCTTTGAGGTCGGGCATCAGCACGCGTTTTTCCGGATTCAGAATCTTCGCTGTCTCGCCCATGAAGCGCACGCCCGCGACCACGATGGTCTTGGCCGGATGCTGGTGGCCGAAGTTGGCCATATCCAGCGAATCTGAGACGATGCCGCCGGTCGCTTCTGCCAGATCCTGCAAGTCGGGATGCACATAATAGTGCGCCACCAGCACCGCATCCTGCTCGCGCAGCAGGCGCTTGATGCGCGCGATCAGCTCGGGCTTCTCCGCTGCGCTCGGTTCACGCGGAACCTTCGCCCACGCCACAGCTGCTGGAGAGCCGGGATGTTCATAAGCAAAGGGGATGGCGTTTTCATTCATTCAGATTTCCTCTGTACACGCTGCGGCAATTCCAGGATCGCGGCACGATTGCTCGGTGAAAAGACTTTCTCAGCCGCATCTTGCCACGCCAGCCACTGATAGTTCAAATGCTCACGCGGCGCGAGTTGGATATCAACCGGATGTGGAAGTTGCAAACTGAACACATGCTCGGTGTTGTGTGTGATGCCGGGAGGATAGCGGTATCGCCAATGCGGATAGATCTCATAGACGTTTTGCGACTGCCAGTCGGTCAGCGCGTATTGCCGGACATCCAGCCCGGTCTCTTCGCGCACCTCGCGTATCGCCGTCTCAGCCAGCATTTCTTCGCCGTCGCGACTGCCGGTGACAGACTGCCAATATCCGGGATGATCGGCGCGCTCCAGCAACAGTACCTCCCCTTCAGCAGTGTAGATCACCACCAGCACCGAGACCGGCTGTTTGTTGTGCGTCATGCCCTAGGCAAAGAATATCCAGAATGCCTTGTTGCGCTGACGCCAATAAACCACCGTGTCCGCAAAGATGTCCTGGGCGATTTCCCTGTCGTTGGCGGAAAGTCCGAGCGTGTCGCTGGCATTGCGCAACAGCAGCACATATCCGTTTGCTTCATGCCACGACAGGTCGCACAGTGCGTCGGCCAGGGCATCCCAATTCGCGCCGAACTCGGGCGGAAATTTGGCCGCAACAGCCAGGGCATTGAGCAAATTCTGCTTGCCTTTGACGCCCTTGAGATCGGTATCGAACAGCGCAAAGCCGGCTGCTTCAGCCGCGCTGCGCAAGGTTTCCACACTGCATCCCAGCGTATAGCTGCCCGCTGCTTCCCGGTTGACCAGTTGTTTTGCCAATGTGTCGCCCAGTTGTTGTGTCCATGCGTCCATGGCTACTCCTGAATTCGTTTGAAAGTATTGTAATGATCGGCGGTGTAAAAATATTCGCCGGTTGCGCCGCTAATGATGCGGCGCGCACCGCGGTTACGCGAACCTGGTGTTTTCACGGTGTACTCGTGATAGTAACCACGAGTTCGTTTCGGCAACACTTGCTCGAAATTGCCGAACACCACACCATCGCGCGGGTAGGCGAACGGTCCGCCCTGCTTGATGGCGCGTAACGTGTCGCGCCCCTCCGGCGGCAATTGGGCAACGCTGATTATCGCCAGATCGGCATGCGTACTTTGCGCTGCGTGGTGCGCATGTGCTTGTGCACCTGCAGGCAACCACAGCATCGCCGCCAACACCATCCACATCAAACGCAACATACGCGACACGCTTATTCCTTAGTCACTTCAGCCGTGGTTGTCACTTGCTGCCGCAGACGGATGTGCAGGTCGCGCAACTGCCGTTCATCCACCGCACTCGGGGCCTGGGTCAACAGACATTGAGCGCGCTGTGTTTTCGGGAAGGCGATCACGTCGCGGATGGATTCCGAGCCGGTCATCATCGCCACGATACGGTCCAGGCCGAACGCCAGTCCGCCGTGCGGCGGCGCGCCGTATTGCAACGCGTCGAGCAGGAAGCCGAACTTGAGCTGCGCTTCTTCCGCGCCGATGTTGAGGGCGCGGAAAACCTGAGATTGCACCGCCTCCTGATGGATACGCACCGAGCCGCCGCCGATCTCCGAACCGTTCAGGGCGAGGTCGTATGCCTTGGCCAGACACTTGCCCGGATCGCTTTCCAGCAGCGCAAGGTGCGCGTCCTTTGGTGCGGTGAACGGGTGATGACAGGCGTTCCAGCGCTTGGCCTCCTCGTCGTATTCGAACATCGGGAAATCCACCACCCACAGCGGTTCCCATGCCTTGCCGTTGGTGTAACCCTTGTCGTGGCCGATCTTGCTGCGCAACGCGCCGAGCGCGTCGTTGACGATCTTTTCCTTGTCCGCGCCGAAGAAAATGATGTCGCCGTTCGCGGCACCTGTTCGGGCGATGATGGTCTTCAATGCAGCCTCGTGCAGGTTCTTCACGATAGGCGACTGCAAGCCGGTTTCGTTGAGTTGCGTGATGTCGTTGACTTTGATGTAAGCCAGGCCCTTCGCGCCGTAGATGCCGACGAACTTGGTGTACTCGTCGATCTCGCCGCGCGAGAACGCGCCGCCGCCCGGCACGCGCAACGCCGCGACGCGGCCATTTTCAGAATTGGCCACACCGGCGAACACCTTGAACGCGACATCCTTGACCGTATCTGTGACTTCGGTCAGCTCCAGCGTGACGCGCAGGTCGGGCTTGTCCGAACCGTAGCGCGCCATCGCCTCCGCATGAGTCATGCGCGGGAACGGATTCGGCAATTCCACATCCAGCGTTTCCTTGAACACGGTGCGTATCATCTCTTCCATCAGCGCGGTGATCTGCGTCTCATTCAGGAACGAAGTCTCGATATCCACCTGGGTGAATTCCGGCTGGCGGTCGGCGCGCAAGTCCTCGTCGCGGAAACACTTGGTGATCTGGTAATAGCGATCGAAACCCGCGACCATCAGCAACTGCTTGAACAACTGCGGCGATTGCGGCAGCGCGAAGAATTCGCCCGGATGCACGCGCGACGGCACCAGATAATCGCGCGCGCCTTCCGGTGTGGACTTGGTCAGCATCGGCGTTTCGATGTCGATGAAGCCACGGCTGTCGAGGAAACGGCGGAACGCCATCGCCACCTTGTAGCGCAGCATCATGTTCTTCTGCATCTGCGGGCGGCGCAGGTCGATCACGCGATGGGTCAGACGCACCGTCTCGGACAGGTTCTCGTCATCCAGCTGGAACGGCGGGGTCAGCGCGGTGTTCAGCACCTCGATCTCGTCGCACAGGATTTCGATTTCGCCGCTGGTAATGTTGGCATTGGTCGCGCCTGCCGGACGGTGACGCACCTTGCCGGTGATGCGCAGCACGAACTCGTTGCGCACCGATTCGGCGATCTTGAACATCTCGGCGCGATCCGGATCGCAGACGATTTGCGCCATACCCTCGCGGTCGCGCAGGTCGATGAAGATCACCCCGCCATGATCGCGGCGGCGATGCGCCCAGCCGCACAGGCTGACGGTTTGATCGAGTTGGTCGGTGTTGAGCAGTCCGCAATAATGAGTTCGCATGGTTCAGTTTCGAAGAAAATACAAAATTAGTTTGATTGTGGATTGGGTGTGTGGACGCGATGCTTCCCGGCTTCGGAATCCGCCGCCACACCCATCGAAACGATGGAGCGCAACGCCACGTCCACCGTCATATCCAACTCGATGGTGTCTGCTTTGCGCACGAAGAAATAAAAACCGTTCACCGGACTCGGCGTGGTGGGAATGAACACCGCAACGTATTCATCCTCAAACTGGTCAATCACCTCGCCCGGCACACTGGTCTGAAACGCCAGCGACCATGCCTGCGGATGGGGATAGCGCACCAGCAGCACTTTGCGAAAGGAATTGCCTTCGCCGGACAACAAGGTGTCGCTGAACTGCTTCACGCCCTTGTAGATACTGTTCACGAAGGGAATGTGATGCAACACGGCTTCCCAGAGATGCAACAACTGCTGACCCAGTACATTGCGCACCAGCACGCCGGTCAGTCCAACGATGAGCAGCGTCAGGATGATGCCCCAGCCTGGAATATGAATACCCAGCAACCTGTCAGGATGCCAGGCTGCCGGTAACAGCAGCAAAGTCTTGTCCATCGTGCCTATGGTCAGATTCAACACCCACAAGGTGATGCCGAACGGAACCCAAACCAGCAGGCCGGTAATGAAATATTTTTTCATGTCTTAAGCAGTGCCACTGGTCACAGGAGAGGACGGAGTGCTTGCGGCAGGCACAGCAACCGCGTCAGGCTTGGCATCGGACTTCTTGGCGCCGCCCTTGAAATCGGTAACGTAATAGCCGTTGCCCTTCAACTGAAACCCGGCAGCAGTCAATTGTTTGGAAAAAGTCTCTTTGCCGCATTCAGGGCAATTGCTGAGCGGCGCATCGCTCATTTTCTGCATCACATCTTTTTGGCAGCCGCAGCTGCTGCAACGGTAAGCATAAATAGGCATCGTATCTTCCTATCGGGTAATTTACAAAGGCGCGCATTATACCTGAGCGCAACGCATCAACGCAGCCTGGGTCGATAGTTTTCTGGGGTAGCGCACCAAAAAATAAAGCCGACTCGCGTCGGCTTTTCCTAAGAACTCCCAGCCTATTTGTTTAGAGCCAAAATAAACTTGACTAATTCCTTGACGACATCCTGTTTCTTGCCGGATGGATCCATGCCCGGCATGGGTGTGGTACCCCATACGCCACCGCCACCTTTAGATACTTTGGTGATCAGCTTGGCTTCAGCGCCAGCATCACCTTTGTATTTTTTAGAAACGTCCATCCATGCAGGTCCGACCACTTTCTTGTCAATTGTGTGACAAGCGGTGCAACCGTTCTTTTTAGCCAGATCCGGCATATCGGTTGCCATTGCACTACCGGCAACCATCAGTCCTGCCACTGCGATACCTACGATAATATGTTTCATGTTTTCTCCGATTTGGTTAGGGACACTCAAAATACTTGAAGGAAAAACTTGGTTAATATAAGGTTTCGCCTTCATTTTTGATTGTAAACAGCGCTTATGGTTCACGCAACTAAATGTAATCGGCACAAATAGTCAGTGAAATATGAATTGGCTGCATACAGACGCTTGAATCGCCGCCTTTATCATGGGAAAACAACAAATTGCCTGAATCTGTCCATGGTCGCATCTAGATGTCATCGTCAAAACCAAACCATCTCATTATATTTATTTCCATTTTCGGACTCAGCACAGGCGCGGCAGCAAGGAGCGAAGCGGACGTTTCCCGTTACCAGCACGTTATCCAGGCGACGCAATCGTGCGATTCGTGCCAAGCGAAAAGCCAGGTTGATGCTTTCAAATTCCAGCATGACCGGCGACTGCAAGGAATGCCACTCGTCAGAGGATGGCGACCCGGTGGTTCGTGTTGATGATAGAAAATTTGTCGATCCGTATGCCGGCAAATTAAAGATCGCTCCACCGCCCGAAGCCACTGCTTGGCAAACGAAGGCCCGCAGTAAACTGCCAAGACCAAGGCGTACTGGATAGGCAAGTACGAGGTCACCGATCTGCAATACAAACAATTCATCGATACCACCAATCGCAAGTCACCCTCCCATTTCCGCAACCGCACTTATCCGGAAGGCAAGGTAGAACATCCTGTGGTTTATGTCTCATGGTACGGTGCCCATGTGCCAATGGGCCGGCAAGCGCTTGCCGACCGAAGCGGAATGGGGAAAAGCTGCGCGCGGTCCTCAAAGATTAGAATATCCGTGGGGCAATGAATGGGATCCCCAAAAAAAATACCATGTCTGAAAATCCCGATGTACCCTATTCAGCAGTGGGATCCTTTCCAGGCGACAAGTCCGGCTATGGCGTTTACGATATGGCGGCCAATGTAACGGAGTTAGGTTGCGGATTGGTATGATGCCTATCCCGGCGCACCGGCGTCCGACAACAAATCTATGGCAATCTCCAGCGTGTGGTACGCGGCGGAATGACGAGTTCCGGCCACTACGATTCACT
>Ga0207926_1000503_pt1 | contig 19768 bp, 16 predicted proteins | sample NGESurdeep072012_8_FD_184454 | JGI IMG/M metagenome (GOLD analysis project Ga0207926, IMG submission 184454) | Arctic peat soil microbial communities from Barrow, Alaska - NGEE Surface sample 210-1 deep-072012 (SPAdes) | ecosystem: Environmental > Terrestrial > Soil > Wetlands > Peat ...
CCAGGTCGTCATCGTCCGACTGATCGGGCCGGCAATTCGCACTCGGACCGGAGCCGACTCGGCGACATGACGCGGCTCCCGAAGCCGTCACTAGATTGGCTGCTCGTGTTCGTACCGATGTCGCTCGTGGCCGATCTGTTGGGTCAAACAGAGGTTGTCTTCATCACCTCGGCGCTGGCCATAGTTCCGCTCGCGGGTCTCATCGGACGATCGACCGATCAGGTCGCTCGCCGGGTCGGCTCTCGCCTGGGGGGACTCCTGAATGCGACGCTCGGCAACATCACCGAGCTGATCGTCTGCGTGTTGCTGATAAACGCAAGCAACTTTTCGATCGCTAAAGCCTCGTTAATCGGATCGATCCTCGGCAACCTTCTTCTGGTGCTCGGACTCTCCTTCGTCGTCGGTGGTGTTCGATACAAGGAGCAGAGCTTCAACTCCCGAGCCGCGGGGGTCCACTCCGCCTCCCTCCTGCTCGCCGTTGCGGGACTTCTCATGCCCGCGCTCCTGATCCTCACGACGCCACAGGTCGGCTTCACGGAGAAGGAGGTGCTGAGTGGAGTGGTGGCGATCGTCCTGATACTTATTTACCTTGCCGCGCTGGCGTTCACACAAATCACGCACGCCCACCTCTTCCCTCCACCGAACGAGCCGGAGGCGCCTACCAGGACGCTGCGCCGGTCGATCATCTTGCTCGCTGTTGCGGCGGGGCTGGTCGGCGTCGAATCGGAATTGCTGGTCTCCTCGCTGACGCCGGCAATTACCGCCTTACACCTGCCGCCGATATTCGTAGGCCTGATCCTGATACCGGTCATAGGCAACGCTGCCGAGCACGCATCAGCGGTCTACTTTGCCGCCAAAGACCGACTGGACCTCGCGCTCGAGATCGCGGTTGGCTCATCGACCCAGATCGCGCTATTCGTCGCCCCGATCCTGGTCTTCATCAGCCTCGCCCTCGGGCATCCGATGGACTTCGTTTTCGGCGCGTTCGAGGTCGCCGTCGTCTCACTGGCGACTCTGATCGTCGCACTGATCTCGCTCGAAGGCCGCAGCAACTGGCTGTCCGGCGTTCAGCTCGTCGGCGCTTACATCGTTATCGCCGCGGCCGCGTTCTTCGTCAGATCCACAACGTGACAACACCGCTGGACAGCTTTCACCGCTGATCCGGAGTCTCAGCAGCGGTCCGACTGACGTTATGTCTCACCGACCAGCCCGCAACGCGGCGGAGGCGAACGTCAGGAGGTGCGGCTGTCGCCAAAGCGTGGCGATGCGACCTGAACGGGCGCTTTAATCAAGGCAAGTGGCGAGGATTCATTCAATGCAGATTCCGCCCTGCTTAGCCCCTCAGTCGGATTCGCACGGCGGTGGCAATTGTCGCTACCCGCTGAAGCTGCCTGCGGACAACCGGAAACTCGCTGGCGAGCAAGGCCGGGCCCGCGCCGATGACCAGCAGCCCAGGACCAGGGAGCACCAGCATCAGCGCACCCGTCGGAAACAAAACGGCCGGTGCCACGATCACCATCGAGCGGCGCAGAGCTCGTCGCAGCCTGACAGATACATCCGGCACGATGTTCTGTTTAGAAGGGTATCCCGCGCTCACCCCAGCCGTTCTGCCATTAACCGGAGCGTCGACGTAGCGGGCATGTCGATTTAACGGTCTTACCTTCAGGTTGTCGTGTGCCGGTGACTGACCGAGCTCCGGACGCACATACTCGGCCACGTTCCTAACCGCGACATAAAGGCTGGGCCCTTTAGGCTCGCTTTAGAACTGATGTCGATTGTTGTCCGCTGATGTACTCTCTGAACGCGACCCGATGTCTGCATTGAACCTCGGGAGCCCTCGGGAATGAGGGTCCTCATCGTCGAGGACGATCACCGATTAGCGACGAGTTTGCGGCAAGGGCTTGAAGAGGCTGGCTTCGCCGCCGACACCGTTTACGACGGCGAGGAGGCTGTGGCCGCCGCGCTTACGACCGACTACGACGTGATCCTTCTCGACGTCATGCTGCCTAAATTGGACGGGATCGAAGTCAGTCGTCAACTGCGTAGCCATCGGATGCACGCGCCGATCTTGATGCTCACCGCGCGCGACTCATTGGAAGACAAAGTGCTCGGCCTGGAACGAGGCGCCGACGATTACCTCGTCAAGCCGTTTGCCCTGCGCGAGGTGGTGGCGAGGATCAAGGCGCTGACCAGGCGGCACCTCGCGGATCGAACTTCCGTGCTCGCAGCGGGCCCGATCTCGCTCGATACCATCGCACACCAGCTTGCCGTGCTCGACAAGCAGATACCGCTCACGGCCAAGGAGTATGCGATTCTCGAGTATTTCATGCTCAATCAGAACCGGCTGATCACGCGTCAGCAGGTCATCGAGCATGTTTGGAACTTCGACTTCGAAGGCGGCCGCAACCTGATTGAGGTCTATATAGGACGACTCAGGAAGAAGATCGTCGAAGCTGGCGCCAGCGATCCATTCGCCACCTTGCGAGGAGCCGGCTACCGCTTCGAGCCCCAATCTTGAGGCCGCTCTTCGGGACGACCCGCGGCCGGTTAACCCTGATCTCAGTCGCAATCCTGGTGATCGCCCTGGCGTTGGCCGACCTTGCCATTTACCTCGCCTACACATTCGCCCAGAACAACGAGCTCGACGTGCAGCTGCGCGCGGAAGTTGTCACGGTGGCCGCTCAGTTGAGTGTTGAGAACGGCCAGGTCACGTACGCCGGCGGAGACCTTCCCCACGAGACGTCGACCGGTGTCGCTGTTGACATGGCGGTGGTCGATGAGAACGGGGTGGTGACGTCGGCGCTTGGCCAGCCACTTAGGTCGGGCACACTCGAGAGCCTTGCAAGTGCCGTGCGCAGCACCGGGCACGCAGTTTCGTCGACGGGTATTGTCGATTCACAGGGAGAGGTCAGGCACGCCTATGCAATGCCCGTCTTGGCGACGCCTGGCCTCGTATTGGTGGCGTCGACGCCTACCGGCCAAGTCGGACGTTCGGTGGCCGGGGCAATGGTCCTGGTAGGAGCGCTTTCATTGGGAACTTTGGTCGGCGTCGGGTTGCTCATCCACTCGCTCGTGGGCCGCGTGCTTAGTCCTGTGGGCAGTATCGCAAGCCTGGCCGAGAACTTGAGCGAGCGGGATCTCCACCGGCGGGTCGAGGTAAGCGCTCCTGATGACGAGTTGGGTCAGCTGGTCGCTACATTCAACCGGATGCTGTCCCGGTTAGAAAGGAGCTTTAACACGCTGCGCCGGTTCACCGCAGACGCGTCGCATGAGCTTCGAGCACCGCTTGCGCTGATGACTGTTGAGGTTGAGAGAACGCTTGGACGAGAGCGCTCATCCACTGAGTACAGGCACACGTTGAATCTGGTGGAGGCGGAGCTCCGCGGAATGGCCGAGCTGGTCGAACGACTGCTTCTGTTGGCCCGGGCTGACGCGGGACAACTGAGCGCAACCCTCGAGGAGCTAGACGTAGCCGATTTCCTGCACGAAACAGCCGCGCGTTGGGAGGCTCTAGCCGCCAGCCGCCAACTGCAGCTCGATGTGGAGGCGCCCGACTCCGGCACGGCGATGGCCGATGTGGGCCTGGCCCGGCGGATCCTGGACAACCTTATGGACAATGCCGCGAAGCATTCGCCAGTCGGCGGCAAGGTCCTCCTGCGGGCTTTCAGGGAGTCATCGTGGTGGGTACTCGAAGTCGTTGATCAAGGCCCCGGGATACCGCCAAAGCAACGTGAACGGATCTTCGAGCGCTTCGGCCAGCTTGATAGTGCCCGAACTCGCGACGGTAGGGCTGGGGTGGGGCTTGGGTTAGCTCTGAGCCTAGCCTTTGCCAGGGTTCAGGGCGGTAGCCTGGGCCTAGCCGCCGATCAGGTCGGGGGTGCCGCCTTTCAACTCCGCTTGCCGGCGGCCGGGCCGGGAGCGGGGACGACTAATCTCGCTGAAGAGGCACTCAAGATCTGACTCAGCTGGTCCGGTTCGGAACATCAAGAAGCGTTCGAGGGTGATCTGCAGTGCGCGCGGTCATGCACTGGTCCTGATGCCCCGATCCCAGGTGCGGCCGCGCTGGCAATTCACGCACCTAGTGGCCTCTGGTAGGGCGCGCAGCCGCTCCAGCGAAATGGCCCGCGAGCAATCCTCACAGATGCCGTAGCCACCGATCTCCAGCCTGGCGAGGGCACGTTCGACATCCCTCTGCATCTCGCTGAGCAAGTGTCGGACAGCCTCCGAGGTATCGCGTGCAGCGGCCGCCTGCGCTAAGTCGATCGCCTCGCTCCAGTTCTCGGCAGGTTCACTAGGTTTGGCGAGGCTCTCGGTCGTAGCAAGTAGCCAGCGACGAGTTTTCTCAAGTACTGAGGCAGCGGGGTGAGTCGCAGCGTGGACCTTCATGCCCGCCACGTTGGCGAGCCTCGCTGTACCGCAGCTAAAAGCAGTGTTGGCCATCTAACCACCTGGACGGGCGGCAACATTCCTGAGGACCGCTAGACCGGCGTCAATTACCGGCCGACGTTCGCGCAACAGGCTGGTTTTAGCAACGGTTTAGGAGCCGCAGCGATCGTTGCTACCGAACGCCGGCCTTAGAGGCGGCGGACACCCTGCAGAGGAGGCAGCCATGCGTAACCAACTATGCAATCCTGATTCGCTGGAGTTGGAGACCCGCTCACACCGGGGCTACGGCGTTCAACGACACCCCCCACCACAGACCCAAACCATCCCGATCAGCACCTTCTACCTGCGCTGGTTGGAGCATACGCAGGAGCAACAGAGCACGCCATCGCGGTATCCGGAACCAATTGCCCCTGACGTCGCTACGAATACCGAATGGAGGCCCCGCATGGCAGCGCGACACGAAACGGGTCAGCACACGCTCGAGGAGATCCGACGGCATCTCGCTACGCAGCTTCAGATCGAAGATCGGCACCTGACCGGGATGCCTGTCCAGGTTCTGTGTCGACTAAGAGACCAGCTCGCGCTCGATGATCTGACCGGGGTGTTGAACCGCCGGGCAGGTCTGGCCGCCTTGGCGAGTGAAATCGAGCAAGTACGGAGGTCGGCCGAACCCGAGCTCGCGCTCGTATTCGTGGATGTCGATGGTCTCAAATTCATAAACGACACTCAAGGGCATGCAGCCGGTGATTTAGCCCTATGCGGGGTAGCGCATGTCCTGAAGGGCTGCCTGAGGACCGAGGACATTGTTTTCAGGTACGGCGGAGATGAGTTCGTATGCGGGCTCCCAAACTTGAACCTCGAGTCGGCGGGTGCATTGCTGCTCGAGGCTTCGCAACAGCTGCAGAGTCAGCGAAGGCAGTCCTTCAGCGCTGGCTTTGCCGAGCTTCGAAAAGAGGATGAGGCGTGGGGGCTCATCGCCCGAGCCGATGACTGCCTCTACGCGGGCCGGAGGGGATACCGCCGTCGCGAGTGGAGGTTCGCCTCATGAGCCGCTCAACTAGATCCAGCGAATTGCGTGGGACCGCCCAACCGGCTTTGATGGCAGAGCGGGAACGTATCGCTCGCGAACTTCACAAGTTCACCGTCTATCGGCTCTTCGGCATCGGGCTGACGCTACAGGCTCTTTCCTTGAAGGGTGGCGATCCTGCGGTGTCCGTGCATCTGGAGGAATGCGTCCACGAGCTGGACCTGGCGATATCGGAGTTGCGCGGGCTCGTGTTCAAGCTGGACGACCGCCATGTATACGAGCAGCGCCGGCCGAAGACGCCGGAGTCGAACCCCGTGCCTCTATTTGCCAAAGTGTGACAATCCGATCCGACGAGCGGTCGCTGCGACCGGCTTGGCCGACTGGGATGGGCGCGTCTACTCTTCGAGCCGGAAGAATTAACCACTGCTTGCGCGGCCATAGCGAAGCTGGCGATAGGGGGTAGTTATCGATAGCAACTGGCGGTTGGACGGTCGTACCCGTTAGAAATCGTCAGGGTTTCTGAATAGGCGCCTTGGATTTGCCGGGACCGTATGCCTTCCAAACATCGTCCATGTCGAGCTCCCCGAGCGCGGCCTTCATCTTTGTGTAGGCGTTGTCCGAATATGCAGGGAATGTCGACTTCGAGAACTTGAAGTCATGGCGGCATTTGGGATCGCCATCGATGTTGAGACGCTGACGGAGTGCATAGCCGCGCGGACCGCTTAGACCGAGCTTCCTCGCGAGCTCGGTTGCTGTCATGTAGTAAGTCCGCTGCAAATCGACTTCTCGGACCGCAGCCGCACTTGGGTCGTCTACAGGCACAAACGTGACCGGTGTGCCCTCTTTCTTCGTGAAGCGGACTGTAACTGCGATTCCGGAGCCGCCAACATCGGTGCCGAGTACACCAAGCCGAGGAAACACCACTGTGCGCGGTTTGCCCGACTTAATAGCGCGCTCAACGCGGTCAACGTCTTTCTGGCTGACAAGCACGCCCTCACTAACATGCGCCTCCATTGCCAGTAGGGTTCGGATCCGAGCTCTCGCATCTGGTCGCTTACGACTACCTGGAGCGAGCAGCTTCTTAACCTGCGAGTACTCTCGGTCGATAAGCAACTGGATTTCAACCGGCGGTTCAGTGGAAATCGGCAAAACCCGTATTGGGAGATGGTCGGCCAACCTCTCGCTGAAGATCCGGTACAGCACGTCATCGAAAGTTGTTACCGCGCCTCGGACATGGGCGTATAGAAGGGCCTCTTCGGCTTCAGCGAACCAATGCTGCTCCTCGTCGCGCATGGCATCGATGGTCCTGATAAGCCCGGCCTCCGATATCGTCAGCTTTAGTGCTTCTGTAGCTAGGTTCACGCACTTTCCGATGCCGTAGCTCTTGCCATCTCCCGGGTCAAATACTTTGATGCCTCTTTGAATCAGGGCAGCCTTGAGCAGCATCTCGAACGAATGCTGCAGATGAAGCAACACCGAGGTAGTGCGACCATCCTCGTCGAGGTCATTGAATGATCGCGCCGCCCTCCTAATTGAGGCCAATGCCTTCTTCTTGAGAATTGCTGCCTCGCGTCTGAGCTTCATTCCGATACGCCTCTATTTCGATCACCTAGTACCGTCTGGTTCGCAGTCAAAGTCACGTGGCGCTAATAACGAGAACTATGTCTTGATCTCACTTCGCCCGCAAGTCGGAATAGGCAATCCAAAGGAGCGTAGCGACGACTCATGCCGCGCTCGGGGGCTCGCAATTACTACTCGCGATAGGGCGGCAATATCGGTGGCGATCCAAACTTGGAAGGGAGGGGGCTCCAACCGGTATTTGCTACACAAACCGAATTGCGTTGCAGGGCCGGCTGGCTTTGAGGCAGGGTCACGCCATTCGAGTTAGCCGTCTCCGCCTGCGCCGTCTCGTGGACGATGACGGTACTGCTGCCGCGATTAGTCCGTGCTTCCGCGCGCTCGAGGCCACACGTGGACGGCCAAACCGCAGGACTGAAGAGGGCAGCTTCAATTTGCTGCACGCTAGTACGATTGCCCCGGGTTCGATAATCAAACCCCGAGCCTCGATGCGGGAGACGATTGGTCCGAAAAGATCCGACCCTCCCCTAACAACCGTTTCCATGTCACCAACAACCACGAGTAGCTTCTTGGCTCTCGAGACGGCCACGTTGACACGTTTGGCGTCGTTTAAGAACCCGATCAAACCTGGATCGTTACTTCTGACGAGCGAGAGGATGACCACGTCCCGCTCCTGACCCTCGAACCCGTCAACGGACTGGATGTCATCTGCTGCGACCAAGCCTTTCAACCGATGGATCAATCGCTCTACTTGGTTTCGATACATGGAGATCACCGCGATGGAAGCCGAGGCATCTTGCGCCTTTATCAAGCGCGCTAGGTCGATGCACAGCGCCACCTCGAATTCGTTGCCCAAGCTCTTCGAAGCATCCCTGTACTCCTTCTGGTCGCCGGTATTTACCCAGACGAGCTCGCGATCGAGGGGCCACTGAAGCGGCAGGCGGGCGTTCTTGGACTCATGGAGCAACTGCCCTTCATAGAACAGATCGGAGACTAGGGCACCAATCGGCTCTCGCATCCGATATTGCCGCCGCAACGTCTTTCTGGCAGTTAGTGGGACCCGGTCCCACATCCACTCGTAGAAGCTCACGTCGCGGACGAGCCTGTCGGACACATCGTTGACTTTCCAGTCTTTGGTCAGGTCCGTCTCCAGTACGGGCGGGAGCTGCTTTTGGTCTCCAACAAGCACCCAACGCTTGGCTAGTGGAAGCAGCGGGAGAACCTCATGGATCTGGGCCTTGTTCGCCTCGTCGAGAATTCCCCAATCGAAGATCTCATGACGGAGCCGGTGGGTGACGGCAATCTTGTTGCACGTCGCAAGCACCAGGTTCAAACCAGTTAGAGACTTGTCTCCGATGAGCGTGTGCCTCAGCGTGGTCGCCACCTTGCGCGCCTCGGCGAAGCGGCCTTGCCGGACCTCCGGGAAGGCCAATAGTCTCTCCTGAGCCGTGTCGACGGCATCGTTCGAATGCGATGACATGAGGACGCGATGACTTCGGTCCAATGAAGTGGTTTGGCGAATAGCCTCAACGATTGCCGTGGTCTTGCCCGTGCCTGGCGGACCTTGGACCAGCATCAGCTGCCCGACCTCCAGCCCGAGGATTCTTCTCACGACCTCCTGTTGCTCATCATTGAGCACCGGATCCAGTTCGGAGCCTGGGCGCACGGCGGCGATCACCGGCCCTCCTAGCCAGCCAGGATCCTCAATGAGGGACGCTGCAGGTCCCCAGTTTCCTACCTGCTTCTGAATCTCTTCAAGGCTGAACTCTTGGCGCTTGAGGGAACCGATCTGAGCTTCCTTGAACACCTCGCCCGTTGGAGGGACTGAGCCGTCGGCGCTCACTTCGAAGTCGCGTGGATGGTGGCTCAGAACAGTTCCTTGGCGGGTCACCGTCCAGCCCGGACCCATCAGCGTTAGAGCGTCGCCTGGCGCAAGCTTGAGGCGCCGCGAGTTGGCCCCAAGTAGCTTGATCCGTGCCGAATACGGTTCATCCCCGACGAAGGCGCCGCATCCTCGACAGGACTCGTTCCTCGCCGTCTCGTACTTGCGCTTGCATTTCCGACAGTACACCCACTGATTGAGAACCTCGTATTCCGCCATCTGGTCGCGCTCCTGTTGCTTCTTGGCAGAGGCAAGGTGAGCGGCAAATCGTTTGGCCGACTGGATGACCGGATTGCGTCGACCACGGTCTCTGAGGTCAAAGAACTCGATTGGGCCTAGTTGTGGCTCGCCATCGGCCAGTTCCGCCTCCTTGAATCGAAGGGCGAATCTAGAAGCGCCTTCGCTTTCGGGACGGGGCGCGATCTTGTCGATTGCCAGCGTCAGACGGCCCACCGCGAGTCCGAGCCGACCCTCGATGTCTGCACCTCCAGCGCCGGCCCAAACCTCTAGCGGTTGGCCTTCAGTCCAGACGTAGTCACCATCTAGGCGTCCGACGGCAGTGAGCTGTTCGATAAATGGGTCGGTGCCTCCGAGGAGCGACACCATCGCCGCGACAGGGCCATCCTTCGGAAACCAAATCTGGATCCTGGCGATGTCGATGCACTCCGCGCCATGGACTTCCCATTTACTTCCCTCGTCGGCTGGTTGCGGCTCCCAAATCGAGACTATCGGCAACTGCCACCTCCCTCATCGTCGAACATGCCAAACCAGGCCGCTCTTAGGAACATAGTGTATGGGAACATGCGTTCGACCGGCATCCAACTCACCTAGCGCCCAAATCGGCGATCGGGGGCGTGGCGACCAAAGGGATCTATGGGCCACCGACAATGGGTCATTCCCAAATCGGCCTCACGATGAATACTTACTCACACGTGATCCCGGACCTACGCCGCGAGGCCGCCAGGCGAATGGACGACCTGATTCACGACCGGTAGGCGGGAATAGAACAGGAAACGGACCGGGGCCGCCACAGGGGCACTCGCGACGACATTGAGAATGTCAGGTTGGACTCAACCACCTACCGCCGCCAATACCGGTTGAACGTTGATCTTGAACGCGGTTTCGGGCGCGGACACCTCGAAGACTGAAAAGCTGTGGGGGGGCAAAAGTCAATCTGCAGAGCCTGGTCGGACTTTTGCCCCAGCTTGATCTCGGTCAAGCCACTTCCCGATCTACCGAGCGCTGAATGCCGGAGGCACGAACGTGCTGTTCGCTACTCCTGATCTCTGATCGCTGAAGCCTAGAACAAGTTCCAGAGGTACTGGTTGGTGACCTCATGGTGGAACTGGACCTCGGCCACCTTGATCTGCGAGCCGAGGGCCGTGGGGCAACGCTCGGCGGAGGCCAGCTTGAGCTCGGCGAACCTGGCGTGGACTTCCTCGCCCAGCACCTGGCTCGCGAACTCGCTGGCCTTGAAGATGCGCAGGGCGTCATGGATGTTATCGGGGAGAAAGCGAGTGCGGCTGCGCTCGCCCTCGGCATCGGCGGCGTCGTGCTTCGGCCCTTCGAGGCCCGTCTTGAGCAAGGTGTAGATGGCCAGGTAGGGGTTGGCGTCGGGGGCGACTGAGCGAACCTCGATGCGGGCCGAGTCCTCGTTGCCGAGGGGGATGCGGATCATGGCCCCGCGGTTGATGGGTGAGGCCTCGATCCGGTTGGGCGCCTCGAAGTGCGGATCAAGGCGACGGTAGGCGTTGACGCTGGAGTTCAGAATCAGGCAGGTGTCCGGGGCGGCCGTGAGCACCCGCTCGACGAAGTCCCAGCCCAGGGCCGACAGGTTGTCCTCGCCCCTGGGATCGTAGAAGAGGTTCTTGCCCCCGCGCCTCAGCGACATGTTGGTGTGCATGCCGTTGCCGTTGACACCGGTCACCGGCTTGGGCAGGAAGCAGGCGCTCAGGTCCATGTTCTGGGCCACCTGGCGGCAGAGCAGCTTGTAGAGCTGGATCTGGTCGGCGGCGATCAGGGCCTCGGTGTACCCGTAGTTCATCTCGAACTGCGACGGCGCGACTTCTGGGTGGTCCTTCTCGTTGCCGAAGCCCATGGTCCTCTGGACCTCGGCCGCGCTGTCAATGAACCGCCGCAGCTGATCCCCGGGGAGGGAGTGATAGTAGCCGCCGGTGGAGACGAAATCGAAGCTGCCGGTCTCGTGGTAACGGCGCTCGGCGTCCTTGCCCTTGAAGATGAAGCCCTCGATCTCGACCGCCACCAGAGCCTCGGTCCCGTTCTTAGCGAACAGTGACTCGGTATAGAGCCGGAGCCGAGTGCGTATGTCGGCGGGGTAGGGCGAGCCGTCTCGAGACCTCACCTCGGCAAAGGCCAGCACCTTGCCCGGGCCGAAGACGTCGGCGGGGAGCCAGTAGAAGGCACGCCAGTCGACCACCAGGCGCAGGTCCGATTCGTGTTGCTGCGTGAAGCCGCGAACCGAGGAGCCGTCGAAGGTGAGGTTGTCGGCGGCCCTGACCAGAAACTTCTTGTCGTAGTCCAGCATGTGGAGACGGCCCTCGAGGTCCGTGAAGCAGACGGTGAGCGCCTTGATGCGTTTCTCGTCGGTCAGGTACTTGAGCCGCTGCTCTTTGGCGGCGTCAGGGGATATCCTGGCCAGGCGCTGGGCCTTGACCTCCAGGTTCATCTCCTCGAGCTTGTCGTAGGGGATCTCGAGAAACGCGCGCAGGCTACCTGGTTCCATCTCGCTTCCTCAATGCAGGCACAGGCGCGATCTTAGCCCAGGCAGTCGGATCAACTCGGGCTTGGGCAGATGATTGAGAGCACAGTGATCGCTTGGACCTGACCGTTCAAGACCATGGCGATGGGCACCGAACTGGTCTTCAGTCGCCACGACTGCGATTATGCGACGGCGCTCAGGAAGCTACTCCTTGATCGTTTCGGTGAAGATCTCCTCGTCCAGGCCGGCCACGGCCGCGACGCTCGCCCGGCGGTCGGTCCAGATCGGGTGCACGGTGCCGCCAAAAGCCGCGAGGCCTTCGTAGTCGCCGTACTGGTTGCCGAAATCGGCGCCTGTCAGCGTCTCGTCCGTCGGTTGGGTCGCCACAGCGAACGCGGCCGCAAACGATGCGCCGCGGTTTTTGGAATCGGTCATGAAGTACTGGGTCGCGTCACGGGTTGGGTCGTTGCGCGAGTCGTTCCAGCTCACGATGACGTTGCCGGTCGTCGGATCCACGGCGAGCCACTGGTTGAACTGGTCGCTCACGCCGGATGGGTCGCTGGCGCGCACCGGCGTGCTCCAGGTCGAGCCGTTGTCGTCAGACGTCGACAGGAACACGCGCATGCCGCTTGACGCGGTGGCGTCCGACCACGAGCAGTACAGCCGTCCGCCGGAGTCTGCGCCGCAGGCCGGATAGATCAGCGCGCCGCGCAGAGCTTGCGCGGGAGGGAGGACCTGGAACGTGGCCAGCGTGGTGGCGATCTGGTGTGCAGGGCTGAACGACCGGCCGCCGTCGGTCGAAGCGCTGACCCGGATCGCCGGGTTGATCGCATCCTGCCAGGCGACGTAGACCGTGCCGTCAGGGGCGACGAACGGGTCGGCGCCGATCACCGCCGCCGGACCGCCCTGGCTCGGGCTCGCCTGCACCGGCTTCGAGAAGGTGACGCCGTGGTCGGTCGACTTGCTGACCAGGATCACGTCGTTGTCGGACGACTTGCCGTTCTTCGGGCTCGCGTTGTCCCACGCCACGTAGACGGTGTCGTCCGGTGCGACCGTAATCATCGGCTTGTCGTTGAACTTGCCGTTGCCCTCGTTGGGATTGAAGAAGGTGGCGTCCCAGTGCTGACCGCCGTCGCTCGAGCGGGCCACCGCCATCTCGCTGCCCTGCACCGCGTGGAAGGTCTTGTTGAAGAAGACGACGATGTAGGAGTAGTACACGGTCGTTCCGTTGGTGTCCCACGCGAGCCCGGGGTCGGAGCCGAAATCCTGGCCGTTGGTTGTGATCGCCGGCGGCAGCGGTGTGTTGCTCGCCGTCCAAGATCCGCCGCCGTCAGAGGAGAAATACGCCCGCATCGGGTCGCACACGATCTCGTTCGAGCCGCCCATGATCTGCTTCGGGTGCACGGGGTTGATCGCGATCGAGGTCTCGCTCTGGGGCGTGGCCTCGTTGCTCATGTCGATGTTGGAGCCGTCCGAGAAATTGCCGCTCGAGGTTCCGCAGGGCGGCAGCGTCGTCTGGTTGAGCAGCGTCTGCGCCTTCTGCCACCACGTCGGGTACTGATACGGCGAGTTGCCGGCCGCCGCCGACGGGGAAAGCACGACCACCGCAAGGCCGATCGCCGCGATCGCCGGCGCCACAGCCAATCGCGAGAGCTTCAACAAGTCACCCACCTCCGACACACCACCCACCGGCACCAGAAAAGCGTCCGCAGAGTGTACCCGCGGCCTGAGTCCAACGGCACTTTCGATCTGGGCGCCTCGGCATCGCTCGGCCGAACGGCTGCCCACATGGCCAGGTCGGCCAGACGGCATTGGGGTGGGCAAGCGACCCCGAAAAGCCGGCCTCCTCGCGGCGGCGAGGCTCCACTTCTTGCGGCCATGTGATAGCTCTGGCGACTGAGTTCAGGATGCTGCAGATAGTCGTCTCTTATCGATACCATCGCCGAATCCTGGGCGCGTAGCGTTGGGTGGCGGGCGTGAGGGCCTCGTCAACATTCCGGCTTACCGCAATTAATTGCGGTAAGTTCGCGGTAAGCCCATCGCGACGGACCTAAACGCACGGCCGATACGTCAGTTTTGAGATCGAATTTTGGCTCCGGGACAGGGATTCGAACCCTGAACCTTGCGGTTAACAGATCGCTGCGCCCCGTTCAGAAATGGCGTCCTGGATTCACTGCGTGACACTGAGTGTCACCAATTCGCACCGTTTAGCACCGGCGTTGCTGTACGAACGACCCCGTCGGATTGGCAAATCTGACGCGGAACTGGCCGACCACCGATTAAGAGGACGCGCGCGCGACCCCGGACAGGTGAGATCAGGTTGGAGCTCTGATTTCCCGAGCCCTCAAACGGATTTGAATACCGCGGGCCCGCCATCCACAGACTTCCGCGGGGTGGCGTTTCGCGTCTGACGCCTCGCGGCTGACCGAACGCTGTTGCTGCCTCTGTTACGGCACCTCGATGACGCTGTTTCGAATGACAGCAACCCTTCGCTTCGCGCTTCGGTGGCAGGTGTGGCGACCGCGAACGCGACTGCGCCTGATCCGCCTGCTGATGCGATGGGAACCCGACCAGGTTTCGCTGTGAATTATTTCGATCGTAATCACTCAGGCCACATCGGCCAGGAGGTGTCCACATGATCCATGCGTTACTCGTCGTAGCGGTCATTCTTTTCGTCCTCTGGTTGCTGTTCCACGCGGCCGGCGGCCTGGTCAACCTGATCTGGCTGGTGATCATCGTGCTGGTCGTGCTCTGGTTGTTTGGTTTCGTCCGAAACCGCTCCGCGCGCTGAGAAGGGCCACGCTTTCCAGGCTTAGACCTCTCACAAAGCGTCCCGCCTGAGGACGCGGAAAACTTACTGTCAGCGTGCACACGGCAACTTCTGGCATAGCAATCGTCTGCGCGCTTCTCTTCCTGGAAGAGGCCGGCCTCCCCCTCCCCGTGGCGCCCGGCGAGGCCGTGCTCATCGGGGCTGGTCTCCTCATCGCCGGTGGAGGCGCTCCCTTTTGGTTGATTGTCCCCGTCGCCTACCTGGCGGTCATCTGTGGCGTCCTGACGGGCTACGCGTGGGCGCACCGGATCGGGCCCCGGCGGGTGCACGCGCTCGCCGCGCGGCTGCATGCGGGCGGACCGTACGATCGAGCGGCGTCCAGGCTTCGAGGCGCTACCCCCCTTCAGATCGCGGCTTCCAGGCTCTTGCCGGGTCTCCGCGTCTACACATCGTTGGTCGCCGGAGCCGTCGGCGTGAATATGGGCCGATTCATGGCCGGGGTGCTGCCGGCGAGCGCGTTTTGGGTCGTGGCCTTCATTGGGCTGGGCTTCTTCGTGGGTGCGCCCGTGGAGAGGCTCCTGGGCCGCGTCGAAGCCTACGGGCTGAAGGCGGCCGTGGTCGCGGCAGTTGTCATTGTTTGGGTGTTGGCCGCGCGCCGGATGCCGCCTTCGCGAATTCATTCCGCCACCACGCCCGATCACGAGGCGCTGCGCCTCGCGGTCGCGCTCGTTATCGATCTCTTCGCCATCACGGGCGTCGCCGGCGCTCTGGTCCTGCTGACCGGCGTCGCCCTGGGCGAGTCTGGCGATCTGCCTTACGCGGCGGTGATCTTTGCGATCCTCGGCATCCTCTACCTGGTGGTGGCCCGGCAGACGGTGGGCTCCACGCTGGGCGAGGCGCTGCTCGACGTTCGCTACCACCCGCCTCGGCGACCGTGGTTGCGCCAGGCGCCCTAGACGCGCCTGACCTTGGAATCTAGAAAGTTGCGGATCTTCTTATGTCCTCTTACGGCACGGGTTTTGCATTCGTTATGGGTGACCGGCAATTGTGGGTCCCGGCTGGCGAAAGGGCGGCTTCTATGGCCGGACCTTGAGCCGAATGGAGACTTTAACTAGATGAAGCGAATAGCCCTTGGCATGGCGTTGGGCGGCCTCGCCGTCTACCTTTACGATCCCGAGTTGGGCGAGAACCGCCGCGGACGCCGCCTGGACGTGGCGGCAGATGATCGAGGCCGCGGCTTGGGGTCGGCTACCGAGGTTCCGATCCATCTAGGGGGTCGGAGCGACCGACGGGCCGAATGGCAGCGATGGGTGGGACCAAAGACCCGTGACTTCGCCTCCGACCGCTGCGCAGGCTGTGCTCTATGAGAATCGGCAGGATCCGGTTTGGGACCGCGATTGCGATCTTCCTGATTTTTTTCGGCCTCGCGCTGCTGGAGGCGGTCCGAGTCCGCGACTGGCTCGCGGCTGCGCTTTGGTTGGGGGCAGCGCTCACGTTCCTAGCCGCCGACAACCTGCACCGTGGAGTCAGCGCCGCCGGATCGGCTAAACGTTGATCGCGGGTGCCGCCAATATGCGAATCGCGACCGATGGAACCCAGCCAAGAATTGCCGATCGTATGGTCCACACCCTAAATAGGTACGGGTCGCGACCCTCCGCGTAGCGGAGCGACCGGAGGCAGTCATTCCGCGTGGAGGACCTCGACCACGTTGGTGCGCGCCGCCCAGCGGCCCGGGATGAGCGCAGCCGCGACTGCGACGCCCACGCCGGCGAGCGGGATCGCGACCAGCTCCCAGGGCGCAAAAACGTTGTAGAGGGCGGACGGCGTGTCGTCCCCGCCGAGGTTGCTGAGCAGGTCGAATAGCTGCCTGTACAGCGCGACGCCCGCCGGCACCGCCGCCAGGCCGCCCACCAGCGCGAGGAAGCCGGCAGAAGCCGCCACCATCGCGATCACCTGCCGCGGGCTCATACCGAGCGCCTTCAGAGTGGCCGTTTCACGCACGCGCTCGCGGGTGCTGAGCAACACCGTGTTGAAGATGGCGGCGACAGCGATCAGCGCGATGAGGCCCGCGATCGCGAACAGGATGCCGCCGATCGTTGCCAGGAATGCGGTGTTGCCGCTGTTGGCAGGCTGGACGTCGAGCAGGTCCGGCTGAGCGGCAGCCAGGCGCTTCACGTAGGCGTCGACGTTCGAGCCGGGCTTGAGGGTGATCAGGTAGCCGGATGGATTGAGGTCCGGCGCCACCGGCGCGACCGTCGACCAGTCGAGGAACAGCTCATGGCCGCCGGGCCCGGCGATAAAGTCGTAGACCTCTCCCACGAGTCGAAGCCTCAGAGCCGCGCCGTGAAACGTGGCGGTGAACGTTTCACCGAGCGTGAGGTGGGCGTCCTGGACCAGGCCTCTGGGAGCCACCACGTCGCCTGGAGCCTGGATCCAACGGCCCGCGGTCAGCAGGTAGCCAAGCGAAGACGAGTCCCCGCGAAAGATGTCCGAGGAGACCGGATCGGCGATCCCTGGCACAGTGATGTTGGCCGTCGTTTGCGCCACCACGCGCTCGGTCTGGGGCTGTGAGGCGAACAGCTGCGTGGCCTCGGCGTCCGCAAGTGATGGACTCTTCTTGACGGCGACGTCGACGTGCCCGACGTGTCCCTCGTAACCGTAGATCGACGCGAAGCTGCGCGTCTCTCCGAGGGCGACGACCATCGTGGCGACGCCCACGAAGACGGCGATCACAGTCAGGATCGCGCGCACGGGACGCGACACCGCATCGCCGAGACCCAGTCCGATGGCGCGCGGCAACCCGACCCGTGAGGCCAGGCTCCGGAGCCAGCGGCCACTCTGGCCGCGAGGGGCCGTGGCGTTGGCGATCACGACCGCGGGCTTGAGCAGGCCGGCCCTAAGCGCCGGGATCAGCGCGGCGACGGTCACGATGAGCAGGGCGCCGACCAGTGCCAGCACGTCGAGAGCCGGCGAGTAGGACGCCTGGTAGGCGAGCCCCAGCGCCGACGAGCTGTTGGCCAGCAGCGGCTGGCTCAGGATCGTGCCGGCGGGGATGCCGACCAGGCAGGCGGCCGCCGCGGGAACCAGGATCTGGAGTACGAAGACGCCCACCACCTGCAGCGGCGTGAACCCAACCGCCTTCATGATCCCGATCTCGCGATAGGACGAGATGACGATGCCGGTCACGAGGTTGGCCACGATCGCCGCCGTCGCCGCGAGCGCGAGGAGGCTGAAGGCGGTCAGCACGCCGGTGAGGACCTGGTCCGGGACGTTGAAAACGCTGCGGAGGAGCAGGTAGCTGGTCGAACTCGTGATGCTGCCCGGCGGAAGCGAGGCCCGAAGCGTGTCCGTAACCGCCTGCAGCTGGGCGCTGGTCGGATCGCCGGCGAAGCGATAATCCATCATCAAGAAGGACGAGTCCGGCGTGGTCAGGGGTGCGATCGCCGAACCAAGGACCCACGCACGCCCGCCGCCGACGTCGGCGCGGACTTCGTCGACGTCCACCACCAGGGCCACGACGGTGAGGACGGGCGCGGCCGGAACGCTGACGACCTTGATGAGGTCCCCGACAGAGATGTGGTTGAGGTTGGCATACGAGAGCGCCAGCGCTATCTCGTTGTCCGCGACCGGCCAGTGGCCGGCGCTCATGCGGAGCTGCTCGACTTCGCCGTTCGGATCGTTACGGCCGTAGGCGGTCACCGCGTACTTGTGCCCGCCCGACTGAAACTGGAGGGCGGTCGCGGGATAGGGGCCGCCATAGGCGGTCGCCCCGATGAGCGATGGCGTCTGGGCGAGCGTGGCGGGATCGATCCGGCTGTCGAATCCGACCTGCAGGTGGGCGCCCTTCTGCGCATCAAACGCCGCTTTGTAGGGGTCACCCGGCTGAGAGATGAGCATCAGCGCTATCGCGCCCGTGGCGACCGCGAACAGCGTGGTGACGAAGATGACGGCCGTCTGCAGCCGCCGCCGGCGCAGGTCGCGCATGGCTTTGACGAGGACGGCGGTCATCGCGACGCCTCCTCGCTGCGGACGCGGATCACGTCTGAAGGAACCCGCTCAGGGCTCTCGAGGCGCGCGTCGTCGACGATCTCTCCGTCCATAACGCTGAGCACCCGTGCAGCGTGTCGTGTCGCGAGCTTTGCGTCGTGGGTCACCAGCAGGATCGTCTGCCCGTTTCGGTGAAGCTGGCCCAGGAGCTCCATCACCTGCTCGCCGGTGTTCGTGTCGAGCGCTCCGGTCGGCTCGTCGGCGAGGAGGAGCGTCGGATTGTTGATGAGTGCGCGCGCGATCGCGACGCGCTGCTGCTGGCCACCGCTGAGGCGCTCCGGATACCTGTCCGAGATGTCTGTGATGCCGAGCTGGTCGAGTAGCTCCCGCGCCCGCCCTGGCACCGCATTGCCTTTCAGCTGCGCGGGGATGAGGACGTTCTCGAGCGCGGTCAGGTTCGGAAGTAGGTAGAAGAACTGGAAGACGAAGCCGACCTGGTCGCGCCGGAACCTCGCCAGCCCCGCCTCACCGAGTTTGCCGAGGTCTGTGTCGCCTACAACCACGTTGCCTGACGTCGGCCGATCCAGCCCGGCGACCAGATTGAGCATCGTCGACTTGCCGCTGCCCGAGGGCCCCATGATCGCGGTGAACTCGCCCTTCTCGACGGTAACCGAGACGCCGTTGAGGGCGCCGGTGATGCCGCCCTGATAGACCTTGGTGACTTCGGTGAGCCGGATCAGCTCGGTCACTCCGTTGCTCCCCCCTCCGCCCCGAATCGCTCTGAAGAGAGTTCGTCCATCCATTTGAGATCTGCCTCGGTGTGAAGTAATGCGCCGCGCACGAGCCGCGCCAAATCGATGCGGCCGTCACGGCGCGCCCGTTCTTCCAGCTGGTTGAGGTCCCGCAGGCGCTGTAGGTAGGCGCGCTTCTGGCGAGCGAGCATTGGCTTCAGGTCGCCGTTCGCGACGCGAGTCGCGAGAAGGAGCTTCACGTAGATGTCCTCGTGGAGCTGCTGTGGCCCGGTGTCAGGCTGGGCGAGCCACTGGTCGAGCGCTTTCTGGCCTTCAGGCGAAAGCTCGTAACTCTGCTTGCCGCGGTTGCCGCGACGACCGACGGGTCGGACCAGCCCGTCGCGCTCGAGGCGCTGAAGGGTCGTGTAGATCTGGCCGATATTGACTTCCCAGGTCCCACCCAGCATCGCCTCAAAGCGGTTCTTCACCTCATATCCGTGGAGGGGCTCCCCCTTCAGGAGGCCCAGGACGCCGTACTTAAGCGACAATCTCTTGTCTATCCATACTCAGTATGCATGCACAGTATGCATACTGTGCTGGGCTTGTCAAGCACGGTCACGAGTAGCCGATCTTTGTCCGCTGGTAGCGGTTGAGGCTCGGCGTCGTGTCGACGGCCGTCTACGTATAG
>Ga0207926_1000529_pt1 | contig 19179 bp, 21 predicted proteins | sample NGESurdeep072012_8_FD_184454 | JGI IMG/M metagenome (GOLD analysis project Ga0207926, IMG submission 184454) | Arctic peat soil microbial communities from Barrow, Alaska - NGEE Surface sample 210-1 deep-072012 (SPAdes) | ecosystem: Environmental > Terrestrial > Soil > Wetlands > Peat ...
GTCGCTGCGATTCCGTTTCCGGCTAGTGCTCAGTGCTGAGTGCTCAGTGCTCAGCAAGGAAGTCGGGCATATTTCTAAGCACTGAGCACCTCATCGCATGAATGAGCAGGACAAAATCCGCGCCGCATTCGCGCAGCTGACTGACGTCCTCGCCGGCATCGCGCGCACCGCCGACGAGAAGAACCTTGAGCGCTGTCCGTACAAGACCGTCGCACTGCGCTGCACGTACAGCGGCGGTTGCCAGAATCAGCGCCGCGACTCAGCAGACATGCTGTGCGGAGGAGATGAGTTCGTGCGGTGGTCCCCACCTACCGACTCCTAACTCCCATGACCTCCAAAGACCGCATGAATACCGCTATGCACCTGGGCACGCCCGACCGCGTTCCGGTGATGTGCCAACTCGCGCTCGGCCACTACTTCCTCCAAACGCCGTTCGACGAAATCGACATCTGGCACGACACCCAGACTTTCGGCAACGCTCTCATCACGCTCCAAGAGCGTTACGGCTTCGACGGCATCCTGATCAACCTGCCCGGCCGCGATCCCAACTGGCGCAAGTACATCACCAGGATCGAGGAGCGCGACGGCAATCGGTTCATCACATGGAAGAACGGCTGGTATACCGACGCGCCTCCCGACGACAATCCGCACGTGTACATGGAAGACGGCACGCGCTACTTTCCCACGTTCGAAGAGGTCGATCCGGAGCAGCTTTTTTACATGGAGCCGCACGATCTGTCTGCCATCACCTATCCCTACTCGTGGGGCTTCGATGGCGAGCCTGCACCGCGCGGCCGCGACTTCTTCCCGCCCTGGCAGATGGACACGATCAAGCACGTCCTCGCGCGCGTGGGCGATCGCGTCTCCGTGCACGGTGAAATTTTCTCGCCCTTCTCGCAGTTCATGGAGATGCTCGATTACACCAACGGCCTGATGGCGCTGATGGACGACGCCGGCAAAGCGAAGGCGTGTCTCGACGCGCTTGCCGACGGTGCGACGGAATTGGCGTTGTTGCAGGCGGAGACGGGCGTGCACGCGGTGCTGATCTCGTCGGCATTCGCGGGCGCGGGCCTGATCTCGCGCCAGCACTACAGCGATTTCGTCCTGCCGTACGAAAAGAAGATCATTGACGGCGTGAAAGCGCGCTTCCCCGATCTGCCGGTGTACACGCACACCTGCGGCGCGATCGGCGACCGCCTGGACCTGATGGGCGCTACCGGCACCAATGGCATCGACACGCTCGACCCGCCGCCGCTGGGCACGGTCGAATTGAAGGACGCAAAGCGGCAGATTGCGGGCAAGCAGTTCATCAAGGGCAATCTTGATCCGGTGAATACGATCCTGATGGGCACGCCCGAGCAGGTCACGGCGGCAGCGCGCGAGCGCATCCTGACCGGCGGCCCCGGTGGCGGATACATCCTGAGCACCGCCTGTTCTGTCTCTCCCGACGCCCCGCCGGAGAATATCGCCAAGCTGCGCGAGGCGGTGGAGGAATTCGGGAAGTACTGAATGAAGAAGTCAGAATGAAGAATGAAGAATTAAGAATGAAGAATTAAGAATGAAGAATGAAGAATGAAATAGAGGTTCCATGCGATCCCTACTCGTAGCGATCAAAGAGATGGCTCCGCTCATCGGCGACGGCGCCATGGGTACCGAACTGCAGAAGGCCGGACTCGAACCTGGCGGTTGCGGCGACGAGTGGAACCTCACTCAACCCGAGCGCGTCCTGCGCATCCAGCGAGCCTACGTCGACGCCGGCTCGCAGTGCCTGATCACCAACACCTTCGGCTCGAACCGCTTCGTTCTCGCGCGCTACGAACTGGAGAACAAAATCCGCGAGATCGCCACTGCGGGCGCCCGCATCGCGCGCCAGGCGATGGGCGAACACGGCTGGGTGCTGGGCGACGTCGGCCCCTGCGGCGGATTTCTGGAGCCGTTGGGCGAAATCACGGAAGCAGATCTGGCGGCGTCCCTGCGCGAGCAAATCGGAGGACTGCTTGCCGGCGGCGCCGACGCGATCATCCTGGAAACCATCACTGCACTCGACGAACTCGCGCTCGGCATCCGCGTGGCGCGCGAGCTCAACGCGCCATGCGTGATCGCCTCGATGGCTTACGACAAGATGAAGGACGGCAGGTATCGCACCATGATGGGCGTCACGCCCGAGCAGACGGCTGAGGCCGCGAAAGACGCCGACGTGCTCGCCGCCAACTGCGGCACCGGGCTCCAGCCGTCCGACTTCGTGGGCATTGCGCGCCGATACCGCGCCGTCAGCGACAAGCCCATCATGCTCCAGCCCAACGCCGGTCAGCCGCGACTCGAAGGCGCCGAAGTCGTGTATCCCGTATCGCCCGCCGAAATTGCGCCCGACCTGATTTCCCTGACGCGGGAGGCGCAAATCGTCGGCGCCTGCTGCGGATCTTCTCCCGCGCACATAGCGGAATTCGCAAAGCAATTAAGAATGAAGAATGGGGATTGAGCGAGTCCGCTCGCGCATTCTTCATTCTTAATTCTTCATTCTTAATTAACAAAGGCCGCCCAGGTTCGAGCGGCCTTTGCCAACTACTAAACTCTAATCGCGGATCAGTTCACTGGCACCTTATTGCGCGGGCGCAATACCTGGGCGACATGTCCGACGAAGTTTCCGATCGCGCCGCCGACCGTCTCCGCCACGCCCGGTTCGTCATCGTGCCCGGACATTACCTGCTCGATTCTTCCGGCCAGCACACCCAGCGGCTCACCCTTCTGAACGAATCCGTCGATGGCCTCGCTCGGAGCGCCTTCGGGCAGCCACGGTAGCGCCGACAGGATCAGCACCGGCACCTGCGGACGCAGGCGCTTCATCTCGACCGCCGCATCGCCACCGCTCATGCCGGGCATCTGGTAATCCATCACTACCGCATCAACGGCGTGGTTCTGGAACGTACGCAGGCCGCGCTCCGCGTCCGGTTCGGTCAATACCTTGTAGCCCATGCTCTCTAACAGGATGCCGCGAACCTTCAGGCCCTGAAGGTCGTCGTCAATGCATAGAATCTCGCGCCGACGGCTGCTCATATAAACCCCTTAGGCCCAAATCGGGTAATGACACGTATAAAGGCCGAATTTCACTCTTCATCTAGTGCAGTTTTCGGGCCACGCCGACGCCTGTGCCTTTTCATGGAGATACCGCAAATATGCAAAATCTTGCAGCGCAGGATTCCTCCTGACTGGGAAAATTCGAGGACCATGGAGGGAAATTCCCTAGAGCGCGAGTTTGCTCAGTACGGCCAGCAGGACGAACCCGGAGATCAGCCCCAGCGAGGGTAATTTCGACTCCGTCCGGTGGCTCTCCGGGATCAACTGGTCCGAGGCAACGAAGATCATCGCGCCCGCAGCCAGGGCCATCCCGAAGGAAAGCATGCCGTTGAGCATTCCGGCAAACCACACTCCGACTGCTGCCGCGAGCGGTTCGACCAGTCCGCTCAGTGACGCCCAGGCAATCGCGCGCCTTCGCGAGGCTCCCGCAGCGCGTAGGGGCATGGCTACCGCCAAGCCCTCGGGAATGTTCTGTAGCGCGATGGCGACCGCGACAATCACGCCCAGGGATTTACCTCCGCTGGCAAAGGCGACACCGATGGCCAGCCCTTCCGGGATGTGGTGCAGGGTAAGCGCGGCAGCCATCAGCAGACCGAGTTTCTTGGTGGGGCTGGCGGCAATTTCGGGCGCAAAATGCGGCTCCAGGTGCGGGACAGCGAGTTCCAGCAGATAAACCAGGGCCGCGCCTGAAATTAATCCGAGCGCGGCGGCCATGAGTCCGTTGCGTTGCAGCGCCGGCCACAGCAGTGTGATGGACCCGGCAGCGAGCATGACCCCGGCGGAGAAGCCCAGCAGCGTGTCGTACGCACGGCGGCTGACGCGCGGCACCAGCGCGATCAGCAGACCACCGAGTCCCGTCGCCAACCCGGCCAGCAGGCTGGCTATCAGCGCCGTGCGCACTGGTCACACCTCCGCGTGAGGAGAAACCTTTATTTGTACTATGCGCGGAGGGGTGCAGGATGTGACGCGGATTACATCGCGGCAGGTCGTAGGTCGGGGAAGAAAGCAAAAGGGGCGACTTCCGACTTCCGACCTACGACGCACGACCTGCGTCTTTTCAGCTCCAGCGGCGGAAGAATAGCGCGTCGCGGGCGACCGGCTGCGTCTTGTCGGCCAGCGCCGCCAATTGCGCATGGCTCATCGGCGTAAACTCGCGCGCCAGCTTCACGTTTTCTTCCAGTTGCGCGATCGTGTCCACGCCGATGATCACCGTCGAAACCGGCAGCGATAGAACGTAGTAAAGCGCATCCTTGATATTCAACGGTCCGGCCTGCTTCTTGCCGCCGGCGTATGGACCGACGGCGGGCCAGTTCGACAGCAGCCGTCCGCGCGATGGGATCTTCATCCCGATAATTCCCATCTGCTTCTCGACCGCCAGAGGCAGCAGCTTTTCCTGGAAGCTCAGGTGGTGTGGGTCGGCCGCATTCACTGCCATCAGGATCTGGTCGAATGGGAAGCGCCGCAGGCACTCGATGAGAATATCGGGATCGGTGTGGCCGGTGACGCCGAGGAAGCGCACCATCTTCTGCTCGCGCGCCTGTTGAAACGCCTCGATCGCGCCGCCCTTGGCGAAGGCGCGTTCCACGTCGTCCATGGTGGTCATGTGGTGCATCTGCCACGCATCGAGATGGTCGGTATTGAGCAGCTTGAGCGATTCGTCGAGCAGCTTGAGCGAGCCGTCGCGGGTGCGGTCGTGCGACTTGCTGGCCAGGTACGCTTCCTTGCGCCGGCGCTTCATCACCTGCCCGACATAGCGCTGGCTCCAGCGTTCGCTGCCGCCGTACTGCGCGGCGGTATCAATGTAGTTCACGCCCATGTCGAGGGCGCGCTCGATGATCGCCGCCGCTTCCGCTTCCTTGTTCGGTTGCTCGACCGTCGCCTGCCCGCCGAGGCTGAATACGCCGACGCGATAACCCGTCTTGCCCAGATTGCGCGTGGGCATGGACTCGTTGGTGGCGGCATTGACCGGCAGCGGCGGTAAAGCATGTGCGGTCTGTGGGATGGTGGAGTGGACGAGGACGCCGGCAGCGGCTGCGCCGGTGATTTTCAGGAAGTCGCGACGATCACGCATGGGAGCCTCCAAAAGCAGCTGTTATAAGTTTTCAGCGGTCAGCAAATGGAAGAGGCAAGGCCCGGGTTACGAGTACCCCATGACGCGCAAAAGCGACGCGTCATGGGGGCTCCGCTGCCGGGACACTATGATTGCCGTGTTCGGCCCATACCCTGGTTCGGCCCACCCGTGTTCGGCCCTTTTCCGTTGGTTCGGCCCTTTCCCTTGGTTCGGCCCACCCGTGTTCGGCCCAAAAATCTGGCAACTGGCAACTGACAACTGGCAACTAGTACGCGAATCCATCCGGCTGGCTCACCGGCCCGACGCGTACTTCCGCCTCGACAAACTTCCTGCCCGCCTCCAGTGCCTGGCGGTTCACTTCCAGCAGGTGCGGCTTCTTCACTTCGCTTTCGATGACCGCCATGGCCGTCTCCGGCGACATGCACTCGGTCTCCTCCAGCAGCGCGCCCAGCATAACGACGTTGGCCACCTTCGAGGAGCCCAGCTTGTCGGCGATCTCCGACGCCGGCACGCACACCACGCGCGCCTGCTCGCAGGAGAAATTCTCCGGGGGACTGTCGCGGTTGTATAGGACAAGCCCCCCGGGCGCCACGGAGGGCGCAAACTTGCGCAGCGAAATCTCGTTCATCGCCACCAGCACTTCCGGATGCGCGACCAGCGGCGAACCGATGCGCTCCGCCGACAGGCACACGTGGCAGTGCGCGCTGCCCGACCGCATTTCCGGCCCGTACGACGGCAGCCAGCTTACTTCCATGTTTTCGCGCATGCCCATCTCGGCCAGCACGATGCCGAGCAGCAGCACGCCCTGTCCGCCGAATCCCGCCACCTTGATCGAGCACGACTTGCCCTGGTGCTTCGCCGTCGCGTCATCCTCGTTCAACCCGAGTACTTCGGCGACCGTGTGCTGGGGCGCGTACACCTGCGGAATCTCCGGCTGGCGGTCGCGGAACACGTTGAGCGGGAAGGTTGGGATCATTTGCTCGGCGACCCACTTGCGCGCCTCGACCGGGTCTTTCTTCCAGATCGTCGGGCAGGGCGAGAGAATTTCCACCAGCGTGAACCCGGCGTTGTCCTTCTGCAGTTGAAGCGCTTTGCGGATGGCTTTGCGCGCCTGCATGATGTGTTTGCCGTCGCTCAGCGCCACGCGCTCGATGTATACCGGCGCTTGCAGGCTCGACAGTAACTCCGCCACGTGCAGCGGGAAGCCCTCGTTGTTCGCGCGGCGTCCCCAGGGGCTGGTGGTCGAAGTCTGCCCGAGCATGGTCGTCGGCGCCATCTGCCCGCCGGTCATGCCGTAAACCGCGTTGTTGATGAAGAAGACCGCGATCTTCTCGCCACGATTGGCGGCGTGAATGATCTCGGCGGTGCCAATGGCCGCCAGGTCGCCATCGCCCTGGTAGCTGATGACGATCTTGTCCGGGCAGGAGCGCTTGATGCCCGTCGCTGCCGCCGGCGCGCGTCCGTGCGCCACCTGCACGTTGCCGGTGTTGAAGTAGTAGTAGGCGAAGACCGAGCAGCCGACCGGACTGACAAAGATGGTCTTGTCCTGCAGCCCGAGTTCCTCGATCGCCTCGGCGATCAGTTTGTGCGCCACTCCGTGGCCGCAGCCCGGACAGTAGTGCGTCTGCTGCTGCAATTCGGATTTGCGCTCGTACCGGTCGTAAAACACCGGCGACTTTTCATGCAGGACTTCGAATTCGGCCACTTGAACCTCCGGGCGGAACTTCGTATTCCGTATCCCGTATTTCGTATTCCGTTCGCGCCGTCCCTTGCCGGACTCGCAAAACTTGGTCACGACCTCACCCGGGACTTACGTCCCGGGCTATGAACTACCGTCCCTGCGGGACGTAAACTTCCGCTCCCACGTACCGCAACAGCTCGCTGTGCACTTCCTCGACCGACGGCACGTTGCCGCCGACGCGCGAGTACAACTCCACCGGCACCTTGCCGTTTATCGCCAGCCTCACGTCTTCCACCAGCATCCCGGTGCTCATCTCGACGGTCAGCACGCGCGACGTCTTCGCCGCGCAGTGCGCCAGCGCTTCCGACGCAAACGGCCACAACGTGATGGGCCGGAACAATCCGGCGCGAATTCCCTGCGCCCGCGCCATGTCAATCACCGAGCGCAGCACGCGCGAGACGATCCCGTAACCGACCAGCAGGATTTCCGCGTCGTCCGCCATGTAGGTCTCGTAGCGCTGCTCCAGCTTCTGGGCCACCGCGTACTTCGCTTCCAGCTTGCGGATGTGCTTCTCCAGTTCGTCCGGCTCCAGGAAGATGGAACAGATCAGGTTGTTTTGTGTTTCCGGAGTTCCCTTCACCGCCCAGGGCTTGTCGATTACGGGGATTTCCTTCTCCTCGATCTCGATCGGCTCCATCATCTGTCCGATAAAGCCGTCGGCCATCACGACCACCGGGTTGCGATAGCGGTCGGCTAGTTCGAAAGCCAGTAGGGTGAGGTCGAACATCTCCTGCACCGACTCCGGCGCCAGCACCAGGTTGCGATAGCAGCCGTGGCCCCCGCCCTTGACGACGCAGAAGTAGTCGCTCTGCTCGGGCGCGATGTTGCCCAACCCGGGCCCACCGCGGACGACATCGACGATGACGCACGGCAATTCCGATCCCGCCAGATACGAGATGCCTTCCTGCATCAGGCTGAGTCCCGGTCCGGACGAGGCGGTCATCACGCGCGCGCCGGTCGAGGCCGCGCCATACACCATGTTGATGGACGCGATTTCGCTCTCCGCCTGCACGAACGTCCCGCCCACCTGCGGAATCAACAGAGCGGCGTATTCCGCGATTTCGCTCGCCGGCGTAATCGGGTAGCCGTAGTAGGCGCGGCATCCGGCCACTACCGCGGCCTTCACGATGGCGACATTTCCCTTACACAGTTGCCGCACGCGCCACCTCCGTCTTCGGCGTCTTCGCCACGCGGAACACCGTGATTGCCCCCGGCTCCGGGCAGCAGTAGAAGCAGATGCCGCATCCGGTGCAGCCCTCGCCCTTGTACTGTCCGGCGTGCACGCCGTACTGGTTCAGTTCCGGCGCCAGGAACAACGCCTTGGGAGGGCAGGACTCGACGCACAGGCCGCAGCCCTTGCACTCGTCTTTGTTGATGGTCACGTTACCGCGCGATGTTACCGCCATGTTCACCTCGTGAAACCATTTGCGATTTAGTGATTTAGTAATTGGGTGATTGCATTGACAGCCTTGCCAAATTTCGGCGCAATCGCAAATCACCAAATCACTAAATCACCAATGTCCTAAGGCCCTACTTGCGCCGCTACCTGCGGCCTCTGCAACCACTTCGTCCGTTCACAATACTCGAACAGTTGCTCGCGGAACTTCGGGTGCGCGATGTTGATGAGCGCCTCCGCCCGCTGCCGGATCGTCTTCCCGTGCAGGTAGGCGATCCCGTACTCGGTCACGACGTACCGGATCAGCCCGCGGCTGGTCACCACGCCCGCACCCGGGTCGAGCATGGGCACGATGCGCGAGATAGTGTCGTTCTTTGCCGTCGCCGGCAGCGACAGGATCGGCTTGCCGTTTTTGCTGCGCGACGCGCCCCGCAGGAAGTCCACCTGCCCGCCGATACCGCTATAAAAATAAGTTCCAATCGAATCCGAGCAGACCTGCCCGGTCAAGTCCACCTGCAGCGCCGAATTGATCGCCACCATGTTGTCGTTGGCGCCGATTCGCACCGGGTCGTTGGTGAAGGCGTTGGGACGGAACTCGAAGATCGGGTTGTCGTTGACGTAGTCGAACAACTTTCTCGATCCGAGCAGGAATCCCAGCACCACCTTGCGTGGCAGGAAGTTCTTGCGCCGCCCGTTGATGATCCCCGCCTCGATCAGCGGGATCACGCCGTCGCCCACTAATTCGGTATGAATGCCAAGGTCCTGGCGGTCGGTCAGGAACGGCAGCACCGCGTCGGGAATCCCGCCAATGCCGGTCTGCAGCACCGAGCCGTCCTCGATCAGCGTGGCAACGTGTTTCGCGATACCGCGATGGACATCGGTGATCTCCACCTTGGGCGCCTCGCACAGCGGCCGCGACGTCTCCACGAACGCATCGATCCGGCCGATGTGCACGAACGTATCGCCGTACGTGCGCGGCATCTGGTCGTTCACCTGCGCGACCACGTACTTGGCGCACTTCACCGCCGTCATCGTCGTATCCACGCCCACGCCGAGCGAGCAATAACCATGCGCGTCGGGCGGCGAAACGTGGATGAGCGCGACATCCAGCGGCATCGCGCCAGTCTCAAACAGGGCCTCGATTTCGCTCAGGAATACCGGAGTGTAATCGGCACGGCCCTCGTTCACCGCCTTGCGTACGTTGCCGCCGATGAACATGGCGTTATGACGGAAGTGCCCCTGCATCTCCGGCGCCACGTAGGGTGCGTTGCCCATGGTCATCAGGTGGACGATCTCCACGTCACGCACAAACTGCGCGCGCTCCATCAGCGCCTCCACCAGCAGCTCCGGCTCGGCGCACCCCGGATGGATGTAAACCCGCATTCCCGACTCGACGCAGCGCACCGCGTCCGCCGGCGTCATCAACTTCCGCTTGTAATCAACGTCCCACGACATGACCCATCTCCTGCGCAGTCTCCGCACTGCGCGGCGTGCTCTTACCGCTCTGTGCCTTTTCGTAACCGACCGCGGCAAAGTACGAAGCGCGATCGAAAAACTGCTCCAGCAACTGCAACATCTCCAGTTCCCCAAAGATCTCGACCGGCTTCTCGACGCCCCCCTCGTGCTTCAGGTACTCCCACAGGTGCTCGCGGGTGAGCACGATGGCGAACAGCAACTGGCTCAGCGGGATCCCTTGTGCCGCGCGGCGTGCCCCAATCTCCTCGTAGCGCCGCGCGATGTCTTCTTCCTTCTTGCCCAGCAACCACTCGCCCAGGTGGTCGTATACCTCGTAAACGCGTTGCCGGAACTCCTGGTCCGGGACCTGGTGGAAGGCCGTGCACTTGTCGCACGTCTTGAGCCGCTCCAGCAGGGTCTCCGCCAGGCGATCCGAGTGGGTCTCAATCAGCCTGACCAATCTGTATGCCAGCATCACGCCTGCCTCCTTTCCGCAGCCGTGGAGCGACCAGTCCTGGCTGGTCGTTGTTGCGGCGCCCGGGGCCCGCCAGCGCCCGCCCTCGCGGCGCGCACTGGACCGATTTTTCGCGACACCTTGTACTTGGTTCGGAATTACACCCTTTAACAAGCAAGTGTGCGGCTGGGATGGGGTTCGGGGCCGTGACCAGTGTCACAATTTGGGGTGATTTGTGACCAAAAAAGGCTTCGGGCGCCGGGCTTTGGGTTCCCGTGAAGTCGGGCAAGCCGCTTAAGAACCGGTGCATCGCGAAGTCCGAGCAGGTTTCGGCCAATCGCTGGCACCTGGAGCTGAAGGTCGCAGCGCCCGCGGAGATCGACAGGGAATTCCTGAGTTGGGTGCGGCACGCCTACGAGCTCTGCGGCGACCGTACCAAGCCTCAAGTAGGCGCACCGGCATTGCCCACTACGACTCCTCACACCTTCATGCTGTGGGGAGTCTCCACTTCGACTTCGACGGTAATGGGTACTTTGAGCGCATTGCTGATGGCACAGTTTTGCTTGGCGCGCTTGATCGCTTTATGGAATTCCGCCTCGTCCATCTCCCCGACCCCGACGCTTACCTTCATCTTCAAACCGAGGATCTTCCAGGTCCGGGCGTTCTCCACGATTTCTAGTTCCGTGTCCGTGCGCACGTGATCGGCGGGGATCTTCGCGATAGCCAGTTCTTTTGCCACCATCAACGACACGCAAGAACCCGCGGCTGCTGCCAGCATCTCCGAAGGGCAGGTGCACGGGAAATCGTCCTTGTTCGTCGTCGAAGAGGTGAACAGAACGTCGTTGAACACGCCGCTTGCCGTGCTGACCGTGCCTTCGCCGGCGCGAGGTCCACCTCTCCAGATCGCAGTCGCTAAACGTTTCATGCCAGTCTCTCCTCTGCGCCGCACGTCTTCGGGCGCTCTGGACGGATACTGCCGGCCCACTTCCGGCGCTCCCCTTCTTCATACGCCTGAAAGCCAGCGAGCAACGTGACCTAGCGCACGTCACGATGTGTTAACGGGTGATTTCGGGAAAGGCAGCGTGCCCGCGAGAATTCCCTGCGGCGACCGCGCCACGGCCGCCGCAGGATCAACCTGGCCAGACGGCTAGGCCGTCTTTCGAACGTACTGGTCGGGGTTGCGCTCGAACTCTTGCTTGCACTGGTCCGAACAGAAGTACAGGCTCTGTCCGCCATGCTCACTCTTGGCTTTCGCGGTTTTTTCATCGACCTGCATGCCACACACGGGATCGGTTTTCATGGGGTTACTCCTCCCAAGAGTGGATGGCGACAGGCGAGAGAGAGCGGCCTGCAAACTGACACCTAGTTTGTTGCGATGCGTGGGCACGAAAAAGCCCAGTCGCTGGTTGGCGACTGGGCTTTTCTCCTGGTCCGCTCAGCACGGCCCGATTGTGACTAGCTCAACAAGAACTCCTTCGCCAACTCCGCAAATTCCTTATCTTCCATCCCGGGCGTCAGGTTCGCGACCGCTACGCCGCCGTCCTGGGCGAACGCTCCGGCGGTTGCATATGCCGGAATCCGTTTCTGCAAACGGCCGCTGGCCTCTTCCATCCACCACCGCGCCAGCGCTCCGCCGAGCAGGTTGCGGAAGTTGGTCTTCGCGTCCGGAGACTGAACGGTCACCATCCAGCCTTCGCCGTACGGATCGCGCTGCGCCAGCTCGGGATTCTTGGCTACCGCTTCGTTGATGTCGGCGATGCTGCCTTCGATCGGCGATACCATGTCCACCTTCACGCCGTTGCGGAGCACGCTCCAGATCTTCTGACCCTGGCGCACCCACTGTCCGCGCTGCGGCAGCGTGACCTGGTCGATCTTGCCCACCAACTTGCTGGAGAAGTCGTCCATGCCCACCCGCACCAGGCTCGGGCTCTCGCTCAGTGCCCAGGTGTGTCCGGGGTGATAGCGCAGGTTCTCCGGGACCTTAAAACCGTTTACCAGCGAGGCGTCCAGCGGCATCGAGGGACGCGCTATGGCCGGCCGTGCTTCCGCCGCCACCATGACGGTCTTCTTGCTGAAGAAGTGATCGATAAGTAGGAATGCTACGAAGGTCGCGAGTACCAGGATGACTGTCATTGCCGTTCTCCTCTGGCGGGCCCGAAGTCGTCGGTGCTGAGCCGTTCGCCACCTTTCTATAAGGCAATCGCCATGCCAGAACGCCAAGAGAAAGCTCGGACAATCCTATGTTCATGATTCAGTTTGCTTTACGATGTTTTTGGTGAGGATTCCGCGACCTTGGTGATGATTTTCTCTACGACGTTTTGATGACAAATTCATCGACGTTTTTCGGCCGATCTCGTTCTTTCCACCGCCATCAACGAAGAATCAACAACTTAACAGCCGATGTGTTTCGCAACGGCACTGATGCATTGTTCATGGGTCGGCAACAGCCTCGCGCATTTCGCGCTGACAAAAATCTTGAAATTCTCCAGAATCTGCCGCGGAGACGACAGATGGAAACCAACGTGTACTGGGAGAGGAAGAAGCTGCTCGGCAAGTTCACCAAGACCGACATCATCATGGCGTACCGGCAGGTGGCGGTGGAAAGCGCCGTCAGCGGCGGTTAGGTTTAACTGGCGACTGGCGACTGCTCTACTGCGGCGCCTGCCCTTTGAGCACCACCGCGATCGGGAAGCTCTTCCCGTCGTCGCCCTTCAGGTTCGCCGAGAAAATCAGGTAGCTGTCGGCGTTGGTGTAGGCGCGCGGCAAGTCGCCCGGCTCCGGCCCCATCATCTCGAACACTGCCGGATGTCGCGTGCCCGAGGCGCGCGCGCTCGCCGATGACAATTGCTTGAAATCCATTTTCGCGTTCGGATCGGGATCGTCAGTCACGGGGACCATCAGCAGGAAATCCGGGTTGGGCGAGGTGCCCATGTGATCGCCGTCGTTGGGCTGGACCAGGTAGCGCATGGTGTAGAGGCCGGGCTTGACCGGGTGTCCGCGAAAATCCTTGGCGCCGTTTGGAAAACGAACCACGCCCACCATCTGCGAGAGGGCGAGCTGCGGATAGAGGACGTCGGAGGCCGCCGCCGCGTTTTTCGGGGTGCTCTTGCGCAGCCAGACCTCCGCCAGCGGAGTGCCGTCGGCAAGCAGCACACGCGATCCCGCGGGATCCAGTACGCCTTTCACTGCCGCCGGAACGGAAGCGTCGTCCAGCGCAGGCAGCTTTTCTACTTTTTGAGCGAATGCGGAAACAGCCAGCAGGAAGAGAACGATAGGAAGAAGATGACGTAGTCGCATGGGGACATTATCTACGATGGGAACGGAAAAGCGGTAGGTGGTAGGCGGTAGGTCGAAAGAACCGAATACCGACCTACCGCCTACGACGCGCGACCTACGATTATTCGCCCGCGTCGCCCTGGTGCGAGGCCATGGCGTGCGCGTCCACCGAAAACGTCCCGACGAAGGCGCTGCGCCGGTCGTGCGAGTTCCAGTTCGTACCCAGCCCGGGCCCGTCGTAGCGGTCGGTCAGCGCGACGGCGGCCATGGAGTGCGCGGTCGGCGTCAGCGGCGGATAGAACGTGGCGTCATTCCCGCAATTGTGGTCGTTCGGATTGAGGGCGCGCGTCTGTACGGTCGCGAATTGCCCGGCGCGCAGCAGGGCCGCGCCATGTTTGGTCGGCGACATCTCCAGCGCCACCGGCGCCACGATCACGCGCTCGACGGTGTCGAGCAGGCGTCCGCCCATGTGGTGCGCGAAGGCGACCAGCGCCTCGCGCTGCTGCGGGGTCGCTTGATCGTCCACGATCAACACGGCCTTCGCCGGATAGGGATTGCCATAAGGATCGCCGAGCGTTGCACGGGCGCGCACCGCGGCCGCGATGCTCAGGCCGTCCAGCGCGACTCCGTTCCAGCTTCCCTTCGACACGCGCCAGCCGAGAATGGCTTCCTTGCCGGTCAGGCCCATCTCGCCATTGGCATAGCACTGTCCGGTGAAAACGTCGGTGGAACGGGTCTCGATGTAATCGCCCTGAATCTGCGCAAACAAAGGCAGCGCGAGCAACACCATCGCGCACAAGAACATGAACTTCTTCATGGAGGACTCCTCACCCACAAACTTGCCTTGATCCTACTCCCATGAGATGCGCGGCGCGTTCTTCTCGCACCAGTCAAAATGCGGGTCGGGAGATGAAACGTTGGAGTCGCCTGGGTGGTCCAAAACAAAGAAGTCAGGATGAAGAATGAATCCAATCTCATTCTTCATCCTGACTTCTTCATTCTTCCTTGTTCTTTACTTCACCCGCACTGTCCCGTCCCGTGGCACTCGCGAAACGCGGACGAGCACATGGCCGGCTCGGCCTTGATGCCGTCCGGGCCGATGCAGGTTTGGGTGTACATGCACCAAAAGCTGGTGTCGCCGGCGCCTTGCGCGCTGGAATCGGGTTCGGAGCGGATGAACTGTCCCTTCCAGCGCAGTCCCGCGCACAGGTTCGGATGCTTCACGTCGAAGCGCGGATCGCAGGTGTTCATGCTTCACCTCTCCACATTCCCACGGCCTTCAGGATGGCGCGTTTTACGGCGACGCGGGTGAGCTGGATCTTGTACTCATTCTTGCCCAGCCCTTTCGCCTTGCTCACCGCCGCCTTTCCGGCAGCATCGGCGGTTTCTTCGGTGACCGATTTGCCGACCAGCGCCTGCGCCGCCTCTTCGGATATCCACGGAATCGGCGCCACACTGCCAAGCACAATGCGCGCCGCTTTGACCGTGTTGCCCGACATCGTCAGCGCTGCCGTTGCCGCCGCCAGCGGCCAGTCGAACTCGGCTTTCTGCCGGACGGCGTACTGCGCGCTCTTCAGGCCGGCCGGCGCCGGTGGCACCACGATCTCGGCGACGAGCTCGTTCGGCTTCAGATCGTGTTCGCGCTCCTCCTCCGACATGGGAATGACGAAGAACTTCGCCAGTTCGACTTCGCGCGCGCCATTCGGGCCCATGATGCGGACCTTCGCGCCGTGCGCGATCAGCGCGGGTGCAATCGTCGAGGGGCTGACGAAGTAGGCCGGGCCGTCGTTGCCGAGGATCGCGTGATAGCGATTGTCGCCCGCCAGCACCAGCGATTTCCCGTTCTGCTGCGCCAGCAGGCCGAAGCCGTTGCGGAACCACCAGCAGCGCGGACGCTGGCAGATGTTTCCCCCCATGGTCGCCAGGTTGCGGACCTGGGGGCTGGCGACTTCGTCAGCGGCCCAGGCAATCGTCGGATAACGCCGCTGCACGTCCACGTTGTCGGCGAAATCCTGGATGCGCACGAGCGCGCCGATGCGCATGCCGGAACTGTCGAAGGTGACCTTGTCGAGCCCGGGAATGTGCTTGATGTTGACCAGGCGCTTGGGCGCGACGATGTTGTCTTTCATCAACGCCAGCAGCTCGGTACCGCCGGCGAAGACGGCGGCCTCGTCCCACGTCTGCCCGAGCAGGCCGATGGCCTGCCGGTCGCCTTTCGGAGTGGCGTATTCGAAGGCTCTCATGCGGCACCTCCGTTGTGCCGGCTGGAAGCCGGCGGAACTGCCGGCCGGAGGCCAGCGCTACTGTTGGCGTTCAAGGCAGTTAGTACGCGGTTAGGGGTAAGCGGCAGGAAGGGCACGCGCACGCCGATCGCATTGGCGACCGCATTGGAAATACACGCGCCCGGCGAAATTACCGGGGGCTCGCCCAATCCGATGACGCCGCGCTCGTCGTAGCCGGGGCCGGTCATCATGTGCACCACCAGGTCGGGGATGTCGCCATACCCGGCCAGGCGGTAGAACTCGAAGTTCGAATTCAGCATGCGCCCGGTGCCCGGGTCCATCACACGTTCTTCAAACAGCGCGTAGCTGATGCCCATGATGAGCGCGCCGTGCACCTGCGATTCGGCGGTCTTTAAATTCACCACCAACCCGCAGTCCTGCACCGCGACCATCTTGTTGACGCGAACGATGCCGGTCTCCGTGTCCACGCTGACATCGGCCATCTGCACGCCGCCGACGCCTGCGTTGGTCAGGTCCGGCTTGTTGCGCGTCGGTTGCCGCCAGTTGACGCCCTGCGTGGTGATGCCGGCCGGGCCCAGCTTGGCGCAGGCTTGTTTCCACGTCAGGCCGTTGCCGCCGCCCTTGATGCGGACTTGCCCGTTCGCCGACTCGAGGTGCTCCGGCGTGGTCCCGAGCACGGGCGCGATTTTTTCGTACAGCGCATTGATGGCGTCCACCGAAGCGCGCCGTGCCGCCGAACTGACGCCGCCGATGGTGGTCGAACCGCCGCTGCCGCCCGATTGCGGATAGTTGGTGTCGCCGATTTTCAGCGTGATCGCTTCCACGGGAATGCCGAGCGACTCGCTGATGACCATCAGGATCGAGGTGCGCGTGCCGGTGCCGAGGTCCTGCGTGGCCATCTTCATTTCGACGGCGCCGTCGGAGTGGATGGTCAGGTCGCAGTGGCTTTCGTGCCCGCGCCCGCCCCAGGTGTGGATGGAGAGTCCCAAGCCGCGCTTGATCGGCCCCTGCGTTTTATCGCCGCGCGGATGCCAGCGCTTCTTCCAGCCCATCAGTTGGTCGGCTATGGGCAGCTCGTCGCGATACTCCTTGGCGCGCTGCGTCAGGTCGAGGTTGCGCAGGATCAGGTCATACGGATCCATGTTGAGTTTGGCGGCAAGGTCTTCCAGCGCCGTCATAGTCAACGCCGCGGCCTGCGGATGGTTGGGCGCCCGCCATGCGCGCGACGGCCCGGTATTGGTGTCCACCGAGGTATGCTGAGTACGCAGGTTGGGAATATCGCGGAACACGTACGGGATCGGCATGGCGCCGCCGCCCGTCGGACCGCCGGTACTCCAGGACCGTGAATCCCACGCCACGAGTTTGCCGTCCTTGTCGGCCGCGACCTTGACCCGCGCGTAAGCCGAGGGACGAGCGCCGGCAACTTCGAGTTCGGCGCGGCGGTCGAGCATGATCTTCACCGGCGCACCGCCCGCTTTCTTCGACAGCAGCGCCGCCGCGGAACTCCAGCGGTCGGCCGAGAACTTGCTGCCGAAGCCGCCGCCCATGTGTTGCTGGTGCATGTGGATGTTGGTCGGCGGGATGGCGACCTCGTAATTCTTGAGGCCGTCGGAGACCTGGCCCGGCATATCGCTCACGCTCTGCGTCGAAATCTGCACGTCGAGGTGATCGGGATCGGACCACATTGCGACCGCTCCGTGCGACTCCATGCAGCAGTGCGCGATCGTCGGCACGCCGTAGATTCCTTCGCTCACCGCGGCGGCGGACTTGAAGGCCTCGTCGGGAGTGCCGGTGACGGTCGCCTGCGTCGGATGATAGGGGACCTTGGGACCGGTGGAGGCAGGCTTCACCTGCGCGTTTTGCAGCGCCGTGACGAGTGGTCCGCCCGCTCCGGCGCCTTGCGCACGCTTTAGCAGTTCCGGCGTGACTGGGAAATCTACGCCGCGCTTGTTGATGGCAGCAGCCATTTGCACTTCCGGCATCTGGTTGCTGAACATACCGGTGAGATCTTCCAGGCTGAGCGGGCCCGTGTCCTCGGGAAGGTCGGTGGGCGGCTCGGAGAAGTCGTCCACGAAGTGCGGCAGCACTTCCCAACGAACCTTGATCGCGCTTAAAGCATCGGCTGCGGTGCCTTCGTTCACGGCGGCCACGGCGACCACTTCGTCGCCGGCCCAGCGGATGGTGGCGCTGCCCGGCTTTTGCAGGACGGCGACCGCCTTCACTCCGGGCATTTTCTCGGCCGCGCTGGTATCAACGCTGATGAGCCGGGCATGCGCGTGCGGCGAGCGCAGGATCGCTCCCGCGAGCAGGCCTGGAGGCGTGGCGTCGTAGGTGTACTTGGCGCGGCCGGAGGATTTATCCGGACCATCCACGCGCGCGTGACGGGTGCCGATGACTTTCCGTTGTGCGGCATCGGGCCATTTATATTCCGCCATGGCTACTCGCCTCCCTTCGTCACATGAGGTGGCTGCGCCCCGAGTTGGCTCATGGCGCCGCGCATCCCGTAGTAGGTGCCGCAACGGCAGAAGTTTCCGGCCAGCCCTTTGGCCACCTGTTCATGCGTCGGGTGGGGATGGCGGTCGAACAGCGCCTTGCTGGCGACGATGAAGCCCGGGGTGCAGAAGCCGCACTGCTGGGCGTCGTTGGCGACGAAGGCGCGCGAAACCGGGTGCAGCTCGGGACCGGCCGTGAAACCTTCGATGGTCGTGATCTGGTGCCCTTGTGCGTCGATGGCCAGGACCGAGCAGGCGTACACCGGCTTGTTGTCCATGAGCACGGTGCAGGAGCCGCAGGCCCCGCGGTCGCAGACGCGCTTGGCCCCGGTCAGTTCGAAGTTGTCGCGCAGCGCGTCGAGCAGGGTCACGCGCGGTTCGAACTCGCCTTTGAGGCTCTTGCCGTTGACGGTGAGCGTGACCGGCGTCTTACCCGGACCGTACATCGGCACGTCCTGGCCCTCGACGGTGAGTACCGTGGGCCCGATCACCGCAGGTACGGCAACGGCAACGGCGCCGAGCTTGAGGAAGTCGCGGCGAGATACGCCTTCGCGCGGCTGCCCGCCTTCTTCCAGGATGGGAGTGTCTTCTTCTCGCATTACCCCTCCGCGCATACAGCGGACGTCCGGCCACACGCCGGACGAGTTCACGATTACCAGGAGGACGTTGTCATCGCCAGGCAAGCCTGGCGGCTACACGTCCACATCGGGACGACTGCGAAATCCGAAGCAGTATAAATCGCCGTGGCAAGTTTGCGCTTGCCGGAGGGCGACGTTTACAAATTATTTCAAGCAATAAAAACCGGCCGGGAATTCCGGCCGGTTTCAAATCCGCGAAACTATTGGTTTGTCATTCCGAGCGCAGCGAGGAATCCGCTGTTCTCTGCTGCTTACTTCTTCAGGCTGCGGACGAACTTCACCAACCCTTCGATCTGTTCATGGCTGAGCTTGCCGCCGAAGGCGATCATCATGCCCTT
>Ga0207926_1000534_pt1 | contig 18995 bp, 16 predicted proteins | sample NGESurdeep072012_8_FD_184454 | JGI IMG/M metagenome (GOLD analysis project Ga0207926, IMG submission 184454) | Arctic peat soil microbial communities from Barrow, Alaska - NGEE Surface sample 210-1 deep-072012 (SPAdes) | ecosystem: Environmental > Terrestrial > Soil > Wetlands > Peat ...
GTTGCCGAGGAACCAAACGCGCAGGGGTTTCGGAGCTTTGGTCAGATCCGGCGGGAAGGTCAGCACGTACTCGATGGGAGTGCTGAGTGGCAAAGGTCGCTCGGTGACGAAAAATGTCCCCGCGGCGCTTACATCGGCCGTTTCGCCTACCGCCCAAGAATCGCGTAGCGCCCGCATGAGTGCGAAAAAATGCAGGTCAAAACGACGGTTCCTGCGACGTTCACGGGAGTGGATCGGTGAACCCGAGGGCAGTCTGTTAGTAACGGAACTCGAATCCACACAAATCTCTTAACCGGAATTCCCGGTTTAGCTCCCAATTGCTCGGCGGATTTTCTCTTTGGCTGTGCCCTGCGTTAAAGTGCTCCTGCCTACGCCACCCCTGCCCCATCCCTGATTACAAGTCGCCTGCGCTGCGGATTGCTGCGCAACCTCGCCATCCTCGCCTGATTACGCGCACAAATGTATATGCGAAGCACAAGAAACGGGCATCTTGCGGCTTACTGCTAGTTCGCGCACCGTAGCAAGGAAGTTCGCCAGCACATCGTGGCCTACTTCCAACAGCGTCATGGCACCATCGTCCAGGTGCGGTCGTAATGGGGTGACTCAGAAACCGATCGAAGGCGTGAGCATGGTGTACACCTTCGACTCTGCGACGGCGCCCTCCACTCATCGCACTCAATATTTCGAAATGTTCGCGAATCGCGCCATCTACAACGACGGATGGGTGGCCGCCACAACTCCTCCATTGCCACCGTGGGCGAGCGGTAAAACAATTCCCATCGACGACTACAAGTGGGAACTTTACGACGTGACCAAGGACTTCAGCGAAGCGAACAACCTGGCCGCGCAGAACCCGAAAAAACTGCGAGAGTTGCAGGAACTGTTCTGGATTGAAGCTGCCAAGAATAACGTACTCCCTCTGGACAACAGCAAGATCGAACGCATGAACGTCGACAACCGACCTAGCCTTACGCGCGGGCGCAGTGAGTTTACTTTTTATCCTGGTATGAACCGTATCCCGGAAGGGACTGCACCGAGCATCTTGAACAAATCGTTCCGTGTCACGGCGAACGTAAGCATCCCCTCGAATGGTGCCGAAGGGGTGATCGTTACGCAAGGCGGGCGGTTCAACGGTTGGGGCCTCTATCTTCTGGATGGCAAACCGGTTTTCCATTACAACCTGGTGGGTGCCCAACGCTATGACGTGGCTGGACCAGATAAGCTCTCTCCCGGCACGCACACGGTGGTGGTTGACTTCAAATACGGCGGTGGCGGCGTCGGCAAGGGAGGCCTCGCCACGCTCTCAGTGGACGGGAAGAAGGTAACCGAGGTGACATTCGCCCGGACTATTCCGTTCCGCATTTCTGCGGACGAAACACTCGACATCGGCGAAGATACCGGCACACCAGTCAGCGAGGACTATCACGTACCGTTCAAATTCACCGGGACTATAGCGAAGGTCGTCATCCTGCTCGGGGATGAAAAAATGACGGAGGCCGACCAAAAAGCCAAGGAACAGGCCGCGGAGAACTTCGCTGTAAGCGAATAGCCTGCGCGCTCGGGAGATAAATACAAAGGAGGGTGAGCCCGACAAAGGTTCACCCCGTAATACCCTTTCACAACTTGAACCATTTGCGCTGCCATCCGAACTGCTCGTCGTCAAGAATCGGAAGTTAAGCGAAATCGCAACTGTAGGCAATTTTGTAACTGTCAAAGCCACAGAGAACCGCAAGATTCAACAGACTTCCACTATCGGCTTGTAACTATTTCAATATCAATCACTTAGAATCAACAGATTTCAACAAGTTTCACCAAGCAATGGAATCTGGTTCGGGACCAGGGGGTCGGAGGTTCAAATCCTCTCTCCCCGACCAATCTTTCTCTCGCCTTTCCAATGAGTTACGCAGCGTTTGGTTGTTTCAAGTTGCGCTGCTTTTTCGGTACATTCGGTACAAATGAGACCGCGGACGGTATTTCAAAGCCGATTCCGTACTCTTCAGCCTTCTTCTTCCGAAGCGCGGTGTTGTCTTTCACCATGTCGTAGAGATCGTCCATAGAGCTTCCCGCGTGCCCCAACCAGTAATCCCGAAGTCCCTTGGGACATGCAGTTTCGTTCTTCAGGTACGTGTTCCGGAAACGCCGGAACGCATGACTTCCTGCCTTGTGATCTCCAGTACTCGGGTTGATGTATCCAAGTTTCTTCAGTGCCGCGTGCAAATGGCGACGAAGAATGTTCGTGAGTGAGAGCGGGTTTCCGTTCTTCGTTTGGAACAGGAGCCCGGTAGTGCGCGTGCCGATGAACTGAAGCGGGAGCTTCAAAGCCGTGTATGGCACCTGCCCATCGCTCCCTTTGAGCAGTGCCTGTGTCTTGTTTGCCGGTGACCTCCTTTTTTCTGTTCCGAATGTGAATCAGTTAATTGCGTCTACCGAAGTGTTGCGGCGGACTTTTTCTACTCCGGCATCCGGCTGTAGAGCTTCGCAAGTGGGTCGGCGATTCCGATCGATTCGTTCGTCACCTATTAGCCCAACCAACTCGCTGGGCTTGAACTTCCAGCAATACTTGCCTTCATGCCGCAGCATGTGGGCGGGCACGCAACCGCGCTCCGCACGATTCCACAGCTCGACGCGGCTGATGCCCAGAAAAGCTGCCGCCTGGTCGATATCCCAATAGCGTTCAAGTTCCTGACCGACGGGGTCCGTCGAACTCCTGGGAGTTTGAATTTCCATTAATGCTCTCTTTCCGCCACGTCCTGGTGCCTTTGACTTTAGGACTCGTTCACTCCAGCGGCCAGATCACTTTGGGACAATGGACCCGATTGAATTAACCTCTGTCGGAGTCGGCGCGGTCAGGAGTCCAGCCAACGACTCCGTGATTGTTTGCCGTTTCACCTCCGCATCTTCGAATTTGCTCCCACCAACAACTCGAACCAAAGGGTTCCCTGAAATTTCCTTCTGGCGCTCTGGTTTCGCGTGCCGGTGACCTTGTTTAGCCGGGCGTATCAAAAGGCTGCAGCCGCCTTCAGGGCCACGCTAAACACACCTGCAACAAGCGGTTGCGGGCTGTTACACGCTTCGTCCTGATCGTGTCAGAAAGGTTGGCTGCACCAAAGAGTAGGCAGGAAAATACGGTGGTTGAATCGCCCTGAGGCGGGCCGACTCATCGGTAAGTTACTGAAAATAATTCATTTAACTTTTGCTTGCTTCTTGATTTGCTTGCCCAATTCCTTCAGTGCCTGAGACTGGGCCTCCAGACGGGCGGCTTCGAAACTCGCCTTCAGCCACCGAAAGGCTTCGCCGCCGAGACTGCCCGCTATCCCCTGCAGTTGATTGGCCTCGGCCAGACGGGTAGCTGCAGCATTCTTCAGGTTGGTGGACGATGAGTCGATGAAGTCCATTAGCTCGCCCTGTCGGCCGAGTGCCCAGGCCAAGTACGTGATTCGCAGCGTTGCGTCAGGATCGGTGGGCCGTGAGGCGAGAAGATCACGCCAACCCGATTCCAGAGTCTTAGTCCCGGACTTGGTAATCGAGAACTGCTGACGCTTCCTGACGCCAGGTGGGGAACCTTTTATCAGTTGAGACTGTTCCAGCCTTTCAAGCACGGGAGCGCTGCTACCCACAGAAATGCCAGCCTGCGATTTGAGATCGTAAGGATTGGCACAACCTCGTTGAACGAGGGCGAGGACGAACAGATCCAGGTCAGTCGAGTTCGGCGGCATTCGATAGAACTATACCAGCGATAGATCCGCAATCCACGATGTGCGAGTCAAGGAAACTCAGGCAGCGGATGGAATAGGCGCGATTGCTTGCGTCATTGGTGATCGCTCCGCACGAGAGCGGCGAGATGTTCTGGGTCACTTGCCGGAGATGGCGACCATTCGCTGAAGTGGATGGCCGCTGCGAAATGCGCCTAATGGCATTCCTAGACCTTAGGTCGTTTCTCGTTCCTGATTCGCGAAAATCAACAACGAGGAAGCCAGTTCGGCGGTTTGGGCGTTTTACGTCCAAGTGGCGGTGCCAATGCGGTTGCCGGATGCTGGCCGACTTATGGGAAGTAATCTCCCACAAGCCGGCTTCGGGCCAATGAGACAAGCGGCATCAGCTTTGCGATCAGAAGTCCTGTGCGGACGCCTTGCAACACCTTGCCCGCCCCCTGTGGCGGTGAAAACGCGGACGTCAGAATTCGTCTTCGTTGCCGGCACAACGGCAATCTCTTTCTTGCCCTGAGTAAATATGACTTTCGTATCCGGCCCAGGTTCTGCCCAAGCGACTTTGTATTCGCCCGCTTTGATCGTGGACGAACCCACCGTCACCGATTGGTCGAGCCTGACGGTTGCGGACTTCTCTGAGGCTGCAAAACAGCGATTTGGAAGATGAGTAGAGCAGTGAGTGACAATGCAACTTTCTTCATAGACTCTCCTTTGTAACCCACGTTGGCGGGTGCCGACGACTGTATTGAAGCAGCCCGAAGGGATCGTTGAGACTTAAGTATTCTTAGTTTTGAATCACGCGAGAACTGGGGGCACTGTCGCTGCCGGGCACTCCGCGAATCAAAGTGAGAAGTTCGATCACGACGAGCAGTCCGGGGTCCACGTTGTGGGCAGAAATCAGGCCGCCGTGAATTTGCACGGCCCGCTTTGCAATGGATAGTCCAAGCCCTATCCCCCCGCTGTCGGAGTCTCGTGCTACTTGTGTCCGAAAGAAGGAATCGAAAACTCGTTCCAGGAACTCCGCAGGAATCCCCGGTCCGTAGTCGCGAATGGCAATGCATGCGGTTTGCTCATGAAATGCGAGTTCCACGTCGATCGGGCTGTTTTCGGGGGAATGCTGAATCGCGTTCCGCAAAACGTTCTCCACAGCGCGGCGCAGCAACTCAGGGTTGCCATTCACCACAATTCCCGGCGGACCAGAGACCTGAATTCGACCGCCGCGTGCCTCCACTTCGACGCTCGCGTCGCGAATTGTCTCAGCAACAAGTTCGTTTACGTCCACCTCTTCGAAGTCGCAACCTGCATGACTGCCCTCGGCCCGGGCCATTTCAACAAGGCTCGAGACCAGTGTCGATAGTCGATCCACATCGCGCTTCACACGATCGAGAGCAGCATTGCGGTCCGCGGCGTTGCGGGCCAGCTTCACTGAGAAATGGAGTCGTGCCAGCGGAGACCTCAGTTCATGCGAGACATCAGCTAGCAGACGCTGCTCGCTCAGAAAAAGCGTTTGGATACGCTCTGCCATACTGTTAAACGCGTTGGCCAGGGTCCCGATTTCGTCATTGCGGCTCATCGGAAGTCGAACAGACAAATCGCCTTCCCCAAAGCGACCGATGCCGGCGGCAATCTTCCGGATAGGCGAGACCACGAATACGGCCGCAAGCCAGCACAGCAGCATACTGGCGCCAGCCACGAGAAGATAGAAGCGGTAGAGCGGTGGTGTCTTTGGTCTCAGCGGAGACATGACTACAAACCAATACCGTCCGTCGCTGGATCGATGGGCAATGATGTGCCTTCCGTCCTTCTCTCCACGGAATTTGGTGAGCGGGGCTTGGGGAAGAAGTTCCGCGTGGCTTTGCTCGCTCACCACATCGTTCCCATCCGCATCGAGCAAATAGTGCACGCCGCCAAATACGGAATCCAAACGATGCATGTAGGTCGTAACCGCATCAGGCCCCGTAGTCTGCAGCATCTCCGCCGCTTCCTGCACTGAAACTTCATCCATGTCATCGAAAATAGGATTGAAATAACTGTCTTCCATTGATTTTGTGATGGCGAGAAACACCACGACGGAGAGGGCCAGGATGACCACCATGGCGAGAACGATTGCCAGGTAAAGTGATTTCACGGGATTTGTCTGCGGTTGCTGGTGAAGAGGTAGCCCACTCCGCGGATGGTCTGGATCTGCCGTCCGATCGGCTCCAGTTTCTTGCGCAAATGGCTGATGTGCACATCGAGGGAGCGATCAAAAGGCGTGAGGCTGCGCTCCAGGGTTGCCGTGGACAGCTCTTCGCGTGTGAGCACGCGGCCCGCTGAACAGACCAACAGATACAAGATATCGAACTCCACCGCGGTGAGATCGACGGGCTCCGACTTAAGCCAGACCTGACGAGTCTGGCCGTTGATTCGCAATTCGTCGGATGCAAAATGCAGCAGCCAATCAGAATTCGTCTTGCCCGCCCGCCTTAGCACGGCACGCACGCGCGCCAGCAGTTCATCGGGATCAAACGGCTTCGGTAGGTAGTCGTCGGCTCCCGCCTCCAATCCCTGGACACGATCGTGCGAGTCTGTCCTCGCGGTCAGCATGATAACCGGCACTTCCCGGCGCCGTCGCAACTGGGCGAGGAGCATGAACCCGTTCATTCCAGGCAGCATGACGTCCAGAATCACCAAATCATAGCGATGCTCGATGGCGCGTTCCAGACCGTCAATGCCGTTGCGCACGCAATCCAGAGCATGTCCATTCTGCTCAAGGAACTCACGCATCATCTCACAGAGTTCGGCGTCGTCGTCCACCAAAAGAATGTTCAGGCTTTTCGATTCGTCAACAGACACCATTAACAACCTTTGGAAACCACAAGTCTTGCACTATGGTCCCCTGCAGTTCAACCGCGCAGGGCACAACTTAAGAAAACTTAAGATTCGGTATTCAGCAGAACCGATATTGTATTAGCTATTGCAGTCCATAGCCCCATACGGCGCATGGGAATGTATCTCAACCTTGCGGGGCCCGGAGACCAAATGCAGAATCGCACGCATTCTTACCTCTTTCTTTCCCTCGTTACAACCATGACACTCATCGTCTCAGCCGTTAGTGCTGTTGCTCAGGATCCGGACCGACCATGGATGAATAAGTCACTCTCGGCGGGAGAACGGGCCGAACTGGTACTAAAACAGATGACGCTCGACGAGAAGTTGGCGCTCCTGCATGGGAACGGGATGGCTAACAATCCAACTTGGACCATGCCTCTCACACCAGGTGCGAATGGCGGCGCCGGCTATGTCGAAGGAGTCAAGCGTCTCGGCATACCGCCCCTTGTCATCTCCGACGCGGCCTACGGAGTGCGCGACAGCGGTGTGAATGGGAGATATGCGACCGCCATGCCATCCAATGTAGGAGCGGCCTCGGCTTGGGACCCGCAATCGGCCTGCGAATACGGCGAGGTGATTGGTCGCGAGCTTAGGGCTCAGGGATTCAATATGACGTTGGGAGGCGGCGTGAATCTCACTCGTGAGCCCAGAAACGGGCGCACATTTGAATATGCGGGTGAAGATCCACTGCTGGCGGGAACGCTCGTCGGGAATATGATGAAGTGCGAACAGGCGCAACATGTCGTCGGCGACATCAAGCACTTCGTAATGAATGACCAGGAGACTGGGCGCTTCGTTGTGAATGCCATCATCTCGAAGCGCGCCATGCAGGAATCCGACCTGCTGGCCTTTCACATTGCGATCGGTATTGCCAATCCTGGCGCAGTAATGTGCTCCTACAACCGGATCAACGGCGACTTCGGCTGCGAGAATTCATACACGCTCACCGATGTGCTGAAGAAGGAATGGGGATTTCAAGGCTTCGTGATCTCAGATTGGGCTGGAACTCACAGCACGATTAAGGCGTCTGCGGCGGGGCTTGACCAGGAACAGCCGATGGCTGACTACTTTGGCCCTAAGCTCAAGGAAGCGGTCGATGCCGGGAAGGTGCCGCTGTCACAGATCGACGAGCACGCCCGTAGAGTCCTGTACGCCGCATTCATGTCTGGCGTCGTCGACGATCCGCCCCAGAAAGGTGTGGTCGATGCTGCCAACGGAGTGGAGGTCGCACAACGAGTTGAGGAGAAGAGTATCGTTCTCCTGAAGAACAACCAGTCGGTGCTGCCAATCGATCCATCCAAGACCCACAGCATTGCGATCATTGGCGGGCATGCCGATGTGGGAATGATCTCCGGTGGAGGATCGGCGCAGGTGGACCCGCCGGGCGGCAACGCCATTATGCCTCCGGGCAAGGGCGCAACCCACTGGCAGGATCACATTTGGTTCCCGACCTCTCCGCTGAAGGCCCTACGAGCCAAACTGCCGAGCACGAAGATTGAGTTTGATGCCGGAACCAACCTGAAATCAGCCGCGGACCTGGCGAAGAATTCGGACATCGCAATCGTCTTTGCGTACCAATGGTTGGCAGAGGATATGGACTTGCCGAGTCTGTCGCTGCCTGACAACCAGGACGTCTTGATCGAGCAGGTTGTAGCAGCGAATCCCCGAACGGTCGTTGTGCTGGAAACCGGTACGGCTGTCACTATGCCTTGGATCGACAAAGTGGCCGGGGTGGTCGAGGCATGGTACGCGGGTAGCGCTGGCCATAAAGCGCTAGCGAACATTTTGGTTGGCGACGTCAATCCGTCCGGTAAACTCCCAATGACATTCCCGAAGAGCGAGAAGGACCTTCCACGTCCTGTCATTCCACCGCTGCCGGCAGAGGACCAAGGGTTGCAAACGGGGAATTCCAGTACGCATGTTTCGAGCTACGCCGTTCACTACGATGAAGGTCCAGAAGTTGGCTACAAGTGGTATGAAGCGCAGCACAAGCAACCGCTGTTTCCATTCGGGTTCGGGATGTCCTACACAACTTACGCATATTCCGGACTGAGCGTCGATCCAACAGCGAAGACCGTAACTTTCACAGTCAAGAACACCGGTAAACAGACAGGCACAGAAATTGCAGAGGTTTACGCGAAGCTTCCGAAGGGAGCAGACGAATCATTCAAACGCCTGGCAGGGTGGAGTCGCGTCACGCTCGCTCCCGGCGAATCAAAGACGGTGACTGTTGCCATTGATCCAAGAGTCCTCAAGACGTTCAACGAAGTGGACAACCGTTGGAACCTAGCGTCAGGCGAATATGGAGTATTCGTCGGATCATCCTCCGATAAGACGGTTCTCACGGGAAGTCTCCTGCTTCCATGAGGTCTCGCCTTACCCGGCTCAGCAGAAACAGTGGCCTCTATGTGGGAGCTTCTTCACGCGACATCCGACTCAGCAAGAATTGAAACCGCGAGTGTATACGCGTGAAGTAATCCGTACTGATTCTTCTCGGCATGAGGTCGAGATACTGCAATGCGCCGAAGAGAGATCCTTCAATGAAAATTAAGTCGGCGTTTTCACTCGTTCACTTGTTGCACTTGCCCCGATTGCCCGCGACTGTACTGGTGTTGGCGGCACTACTGTGCTTACGTGTTTTAGCGTCAGCCGCGCCTCCGGAAGCCTCTTGGTCTGGCGTGCTGCGGGACAACACGGGGACGCCAATCGTTGGAATCACCGTAACCCTTTCAGACGGTTCCGGCAAAGGTGCTTACACGGCAAGAACGCAGGCCGACGGAGAGTTCGCGTTTTCAGCGATTGCGCCTGCGACCTATAAAGTCGCGGTGGTTACGCAGCAAGGGATCTACCAGGCACCGCAATCCCTGGTCGTCACGGAAGGCGCCACACTCAAAACCAACTTGCAGTTGTCCATAGCGGATGCCAGTCTCGTTCTGGGGCAGGCGCAAACTGCGGCAACTTCTCAGGGAAGCGGCGGCGAGCACCTCTCTCGATCGGAAGTATCGAGTTTGCCGCTCAACTCCCGCGATTTTAGCAAGCTGCTCTTGCTGGCGGCGGGCACCATGACCGATACCAACGGAGCTGCGAATTTTACGCAGCAGTTTGCCGTCAACGGTCAGCGCGGCGTGACCTCTGTCTTTGCCATGGACGGAGCCGACACCACTGATCCTGAAATGGGTGGCGCTACATTCTCAACCTTCAATGTCGATGCCATCCAGGAAGTGCAATCGAGTTCCGGCGTGATGTTGCCCGAAATCGGTCACGGCGCCGCAAGTTTTACCAACGTGGTGACGAAGTCGGGAACGAATGCGATCCATGGCAGCCTGTTCGAGTTCTTCCGCAACGCTGCACTCGACGCCCGCAATTACTTCGACCACGTTGAGCTGAACGGTCGCCGCATACCGCCGTTCAATCGCAATGAGTTCGGCGGGACGGTCGGAGGTCCGGTCGTGCTGCCGGGCTACGACGGACGAAATCGCACCTACTTCTTCGGCGAATACCAAGGGTTCCGGCAGGTCCTTGGAACAACGCAGGTGCTGTCGGTACCCACGTTGGCGGAACGCCAGGGGATCGACACAACGAGTTTCCCCGGAGATACGCTCATCGTTCCAGTGAATCCGGCGATCAAACCGATACTCGATGCTTACCCTCTGCCGAACAATCCGACCGGGCCCTATGGCGCACGCACCTATGAAGCATCGTCGAAGGTTTCGACGGATTACGACCAATTGTCGGTGCGTTTGGACCAAACCCTCTCCAGCAAGTCACGGCTATTTGGGCGTTTCAGTTATAACCAGATCGCTGGTCCGGTTACCAATCCTGATCAAACCGCCATCAACCCGAGCTTCGGCATTCAGTTCTTTGATCACCAGCGCAGCGCGGACTTGAGTTACGCGCGCGAGATCAATCCTCACCTGACCTTGCAGGCAATGCTGGGGTATATCCGCAGTACTCCCAATTTCCCTGCTGCTAATCACACACAACCGGGCATCCTCTTTGGTGACGGTTTGTTTGAGGCATACGGCGCTCCCGCGGGATCGATCTTTGGATCCTACGGCAATCTTTATCAGTTCCGTTTCAACATGACGGGTCTGCGCGGAAATCACGCGATGAAATGGGGCGCGGAGGTCCGCATAAACCGCGACACTACGGTTTTCGGCACTGCTCCGAATGGCGCTTACTCTTTTGGAGGCGGAACGGCGTATTCGCCGGTTGCGATTCAGTCGTTGAGCGGCAAGCACAACATCAACGTTGGCGATCCGCTGCCCGATTCGCTCACTGGCCTGCTCACTGCCACACCCTACTCTTACAACATCAGCCTTCCAGCCGAATTCACTCCCGTTGGCAGCAAGTTCGACGCGGCGGGAGTCCGTCGCCAGGCCTACAACTTCTACTTTCAGGACGCGTGGAAAGCCACGTCGCGCCTGACGCTTTCCTATGGCCTGCGCTATGAAGTCGACAGTCGCATCGCTGAAGCCACCAAGCGCACCTCGTTACCCGAGTTTTTCGCCGACGGCCAACGGACTTCGTACTGGAACCATCAGGCCAACATGATTTTCGTCGTGAACCCGCAACCGCCGTACCAGTTCGACTGGAACGGATGGGGTCCTCGATTGGCGGCGGATTATGCTCTTGCCAAGAACACGGTGGTACACGCGGGCGGAGCGATCACCACTGGCCTCATGAACCTTTGGCAAGAAAACTTTCTAACGGCTTCGGTACCGTATCTGTTCAATCCCTTTATCACCGCGCAGCCGGGCAGCGCAGTCCCGTTCCAGAACAGCGTTGCCGTCATACCCCTGCCGCCGGCTTACGACATCTCCGGCAACCTCATCTTTCCCAACGGGCAGAGCACAGACGCCAAGCCCAACACCGTGATGGATCTCCAGCGCTACCAGGATGCCGTCGCCGCCGAGGTTCCAGGCCATCAGACGCAACTGCCGGCGTTGTCTGCGGTGGCCAACAATTTCCGCAACGGCTACATCGCCAGCTGGACTCTCTCCGTTGAGCACAACTTTCGCGATTTCGACGCAACCCTGGCATACGTGGGTACTGCGGGAATACATCTTCCCTATGTCTTCTATCCCAACAGCTACACCGGCGCCGATCCCGCGTTTGCTCCGTTCACCAAGTTCGACGCTGCCGGAAAACCCGTCGGAGGCGCCAGTACAATCTACGTAGTTTCCACCGAATCGCATTCGTCCTACAACGCGTTGCAGGCCAGTCTGAGCAAGAATTCGGCACGTTGGGGCACGGGTCTGCAAGTCAGCTACACCTACTCGAAGTCGCTCGACGATACCAGCTCGGTTCAGGGAGGACAGATCGCAGGCGCCGGCGTCATCTTGCAGACATCTCCTCAGGACCCGTGGAATCCGGCAGCGGAAAAGGGACTATCGACCTTCGACGAGACACAGGTATTCACCTTTAGTTGGATCCAAGTGCTCCCGCTCAACCAGGTCAGCTTTCTGCGCTCGGCGCCACGTTCGTTGACCTACGGTTGGCAGTTTCTGGATATTACGACCTTTACCACTGGTCCTCCCTTCACCGTCTATTCCGGAGTGCAGCAGACGGGGGCAGGCGCCAGCGGAGCCGATCGCCCTGACTTAATGTCGATGCCGAAGCTTTCGACCAGCGGCGCTGTGCCCGCCGACTACTTCGGCCGGGGAGCTGACAACGCTTCATTCTTTAGCATCCCGATCAACCTGCCAGGCGGTACGGGACCGAACCAAGGTTATTTCGGAACGCTCGGTCGCAACACTTTTCGCGGGCCCGGTTATCGCAATTTCGATATCGCGCTGATCAAGGACACTCCATTCGGCAGTCGCGGCGGCGCCGAGCTTGGCACCTTGGAGTTTCGTGCCGAGTTCTTCAACGTCTTCAATTTCGTGAACTTCGGTCTGCCTTCGAATGTCCTGCGCGGCAGCGGATTCGGCTACATCAGCAAAACTTCAGGCACGTCGCGACAGATCCAGTTCTCACTGAAAGTGCTCTTCTGATTCTCTTATCTTGAGAGCAACTCTGCGCGGAACACTAGTCGCAACGCTTGGTCTGGAGCTTAGGTGGGAACCAACTTCTGGGTACTCATGCCTCTGCCCCGGGACGGCGCGCTAAACTGGGATTGTCCGGGGCCAGAAGTCTTCTTCTGGGAAGTCTGCCCCCGACAATCGATGGGATTCCTCCCGAGCGGCGGGCAATGCACCAGCAAAGCGCCCAGGAAGTCGGTATTTGGGCAGGGCGCGGCTGCGCAGCCCGCCTCGTGTCCGGCAATCTGTGGTATTGAGAAAGGTGACGGTCGAATCAAGCGCCTGAGTCGCTGGGCGCCAAGGTAGCATTCGATGGACAATCCCGAGAAGAACCGCTTAGCCAAGCGGTAGTAGATCGATGGTGCTTTTTCCAGGAGGCGCTTTGCGGAACGAAGCGGAAGTATCCGACGCGAGAATTCCTTTCGTTCGCAGAGGCCGCCCGAAGCTACATCAACTTGACGCGGCATGATCAACTCATACACAGAGACGTCGCCAACGCCATAAACGGCTTGACGGAGTTTCTCCAGCTGGAGAGAAAGCGAGTGCCAGGCAGAATTCTCTCTGAGGCGGACCGGTTGGAGTGCTTATTCTTCGGCGGGTACGATCCGCACTTCAAAGGCGACGAGCCTGCGGGCTTGTAGAGCGGGAAGACTGCTCGCCGGAACTTCGGCCGCTAATGCGTAATACGTTTTTGTGCTGAACAGCGACGCGATCGCTCACAAGTGGTTCTGCCAGAAGACAAATCGGCTTCTGCGTCCGAATACTCCCCATAAACGCCTCAGCATCGAGGGACCCTCGCCCGGCACCAGCTGCCGGATTCCCGCCGCCATGCCGACTTCCCAGGCTTTGCTGCTTGACTATCCGAGGTCGTCCTGCCTTTCCGGCAAGGAGCACTGGAAGGTGCGAATTTCATGCTAAACTTCGATGCGAAGGATCCCTCAACACAACATGTAATGGCGAGACAAGTAAAGTAGAATCAGAAACGTGGGAGCCCATTATTGCCGATGGTTGACGAGCCTCTGCTCGAGATCGATGGTGTACCAACTTGGCTGGAAACGCCGGTCACAGATGTTCCTCCTACCTCTCCGCCTGTTCAATCACGACCACAGGTGCTTCCGCTAAACGAGCTCTCGTGGAAACATTTTGAACGGCTCTGTCTGCGTTACGTACGTAGCCGTGCTTTAGTCGTGATGACCCAACTGTATGGCATTCGTGGACAGAAGCAGCACGGGAGTGATCTCTATGTGAGACTCACCGAACCTACGCTGATGAATGCTCGCCTCAGTTGGGTCACCGCAGCGCTTCTCTTTCTCGTCATTCTGACTGGCTCGAAATTGTGGGCGCAGGGACCGCCGTACCAGACCGACGATCCCGTGCCCGTGGACCTGCACCATTACGAGTTCTACATCTTTGGCTCGGCAGACGGGACGCCGGTGGAAATGGACTCTTCGGGACCAGCCTTCGAGTTCAACTGGGGCGCGCTGCCGAGAGTGCAAGTGCACGCGATCTTGCCGTGGGGCATGGTGGCGCCGCTCAACAATCCTGCCTATCTACCGAGCGGAAGCGGGCCTACCGAGTTTGGGCTCACGGACATGGAACTGGGCGTCAAGATTGCATTTATCAAAGAGGGTAAACACATTCCGCAGATTGGCAGCTTCACCATGTTTGAAATGCCCACGGGGAACGCGGACAAAGGCCTGGGTGTAGGCAAGGTCTGGTACAAGCTACCGATCTGGCTGCAAAAGAACTTTGGGGCATGGACTTTTGACGGCGGCGCTGGCTATGAGGTGGTGCCGCAAACCGGGTACCGCAACTTTTTCTACACCGGATGGCTTGTAAAGAAAAAACTCAACGACAGGCTCGAGCTGGGTGCGGAGGTGTTCGCGCATGGACGGGAAGGTAGCGCAGCGCCGCAGACAAAGGCCTCCACGTTGGTCGACGTAGGGGGACACTACCACTTCAAACAACACCCGGACCGGCAGTTCCTGTTCTGCTACGGTCACTCTGTTGCCGGGCAAACGGAGAACTACGCCTACGTGGGCATGTACTGGACGTGGAGAAAAGATAAGGACGACAAGAAGGACGGCCCAAACGCGGGATATGTTCCCGAACAATTGAATGGCCGCACATTTTGACGATTGGAGTTCGATTCTGTTGGCGCCAACTGGTGTGACATCGCCCTGTTGTAAATAATTCCAGCAGGGCGGCCCGTTCGGGTCAGATTGCGAGTTGTCGTGTGCACGACAGCTTATCGACGCGGGCCCGAAGTCTGGTTCTGGGAAGTTTGCCAGATGGGCACCTGGGGAATTCTCATGCATGCGGAAAGACGCACTCGGTTGGGGGCCGAAGCCCTCGCCATCCATCTGATCCGGCGCATCGCCGCATCGATCTCGTTGAGGGAAGACTCGCGATCTGCAACGGGACACCCGATCTTAACGTTTTGTGGAGGGCAGATTTTCGGTATAACTCGGTACAATTGGAAGGCGAGAAAGATTGGCTTGCCGGCTCCTAAGCGACACCAGCTGAAGCACTTAGATTGTGAATTGCCCTTGGTTCGGGACCAGGGGTCGGAGGTTCAAATCCTCTCTCCCCGACCAACTAATCCCACGGAATCAATGAATTAGAGTACTCGTCACTTTGGCCGCTTCTGCAACTTGGGTCCATTTGGGTCCAATCAGAAGTTCCTCGACCTTTTCCACCGCGCTGCGCGCATCCGCAGGTACGGAGTGCAAATAGATCTCCCGTGTGACCTCTGCGGAAGAGTGCCCCAGTAGGGCCTGCACCGTTCCCAACGGCGTGCCGACGGCGTCGAGCAGCGTCGCGTTCGCTTGGCGCACCCAATGCCAAGTGACACCCTCGATGCCGAGCTTCTCGCACGTCGGCGCAAGCTGACGATTGAGAAGATTTCTTCGACTGAAAGGCGTGCCGCGCCTGGTTGCAAACACGAGCGCTTCCGGATCGATGCACTGCGGCTCGAAAGCCGACAGCACCTCGATTCCTTTTGCACCGAGCGGTACCACCGTCGCGGATGGCAGTGAAGAGATTATTCGCGTGAAACTGTTCAAGCATGGGGTCCGAAGAGAGCGTGAACGCGCCACGTATCTAGATATCTTGAATCTTGGTGCCGATAATCTTCACCTGCATTGGCTCTGGCGCAGTCGTCTTGCAGATTACGACCGTCACGCCCGAGTTTTTCAGAGATGGCTTGGGCGTACTGTGTTGTTGCGGACTCGTGTCCAATGCGACGTCGGTGATAAGTGGAACAAGGGTTTTGAGATCTATGACGCAATCGATCGTTGCGATCGTAGTATCCTTGGTGGCAAGCCGCTAGAGAGCTTGTCGGCGTTTGCCCGTCGTTGCGACGTCCTCGTAGCTGAGCTACGCGATGCGACTCTGGGCTCAAATTGGCCGGTTCACCGAAGTTAGTCACGTCTACCCTAACGCTCGGCTATTCGGTGAGTTTCGGGCTCTCCGGGCAGGTTCTGATCGCTTTTTGTACGTAAAGGTACGTCGTTTACCGCGGCTCCAATCATTGCGGCTGTTTTCTGATCTTAGCGTTGCCAAAACCCACAGATTCTGGACCGGCACGGATCAAGCGACCACCTGACCCACACACCGCCGAATAGTACCTCGGCCCTTCGGATCGCCATGCTGGCAGCCCCGGGCGTAGATCACGACCAACCCTTGGGGCGTTGATACGCAAGTCGGGCTGCGATGCATTCTTCGTGACCCCAGTGGCCCGCCAAACTTGAGTTGCGGCAGATCGGCAACCTGATCGTTGTTGGCTGCATTGCCAAATACTGTGTTGACACTTCAGTCCGAAGGGCTGTCAGCCCCAGCTATGACATGACTCCAATTGCAGACAGACTTCCCAGCAGTTTTACTGGGCTCTGGCTGAGGAGATCACAAACCACGACGAGTCCGTCACCGGTCGGCGTGATCTGGCTCACTGAGTTATTAGAGTGATCAGACGAGTCTCATTAAGTAGTTGCTTGTTCATACCAAGGCGGTGAGCATTCGACCTCTAGGCACGCCCCACAGTACGGAGTCGTACGCTGTCTAGCGCAGTGACGCTGTATGAGGCGTATGCGGGCGCTGTCTGTATGGCCCAAAACCGGCTACTTGGTTACACGGCTTACGCAGCTTTATCTTTTTTGGACGAACTTATGCACGTTAAAAGCAGTGATAATTCGGTGTTCGTTGCGATATTTCTTAACAGTTTGAAGAACGTCAGGTTCGCATGTAGATTCCGGGCATTATATTCACGCTCTGCTGTAAATCGACATCATGGAACCAGCGCGGGCTTCCGCCTGACGGGCGCGCTCCTGATCGTGATGGCAGCCATGATCGTAGGACAGACGCGTTCTCAGGCCCAAGGTATACCGACGAGCATGGGTCCTGGGATGCCAGGGACTGCGATTGCTACGCGAAGTGGGGCGAGCCTCCACGTCACCATTCTTGACGAAAACAAGAAGCCTCTGAAACAGCAGTCTCTGATCAGGCTTACAGACCAAGAGACGGGCAGGGTGTTGTTCCAAGCCACGCGCGGGTCCGAGGCGACATTCACGGATCTTTCTGCGGCTAAATACTTTCTCGAGGTGGGTGCTGCCGGGTATTTAGGAATGCATGAAGAGGTTGCTATCACCGATATCGCCTACGACTTAAATGAGACGGTGATATTGGCGCTCGATCCGGTGTCCGTCGACCTCAGGTTGAAAGATGCGGGGCAGCTTCCGTCCAAAGCACGCAAAGAAGCCGAAAAGGGGATACAGGCGCTGGAACTCTCAAATTTTGTCGAGGCGCGCAGGCATCTAGAAGCTGCAAATCGTCAATATCCCTCTAGTTCTTCGATCAACTTTCTCTTGGGATATTTAGCCCTCCAACAAAAGTCCCAAGACCAGGAATTGGCCTACCTGACCGCCGCGACGAAGCTTGACCCACATAACGTGCAAGCACAAAACCTGCTCGGACAACTCTATTACCAGCGCGGTGATTATGCGCGCGCTGCTGAAGCTGAAGAGATCGTGGTTGCGAGCAGCGGAGATTCTTTGATCGCGAGAAAAATACTCGCGAATTCCTGTTTGAAACTGAAGCAATTCGAGAAAGCTCGCGAGAGTTCGCAATGGATCGTAGATAAAGGGGGAAGTGAGGGGCGTCGGCCCGGCTCGTTTTGGGACAGGCGCTCGCCGGGTTGCAGAAGAACGAGGCTGCCATCCAAATGCTGAAGGCCTACCTTGACGGCGAACCCAAGAGTTCGGTGTCCCCTCAAATTCGGGAATTGCTTGTCCAGTTGGAGAAACAGGTGTCGGAGGGCGGCGCCAATGCCAAAGTAGACATCGGAATTGGCGAAACGGAACTCATGGCGGAAAGTGAATCCTCCGCCGGAAGTGCGGGAATGCCATTGGACGTAGACGCAAGGAAGCCATCCGTGGCCGCCGGCGTTCAGTGTCCCTCGAACATTCTGGAATTGACCGCGAACCCCTCAAAGGCGTTGGTCGATAGCGTCGCACAGTTCTCAGCGGTCGAGCACATGGTTCATGAGAATCTTTCCCCGCAGGGAACTCCTGGAAGTCGCGAAACGCGACAATTCAACTACGTGGTTTCCATCAGCGAGCCCGCACCAGGTACGTTGATCGTTCAGGAATATCGCGATGCCGACAACTTGGATATGCCGGGCAAAATAGCGACCACCGGACTGGCAATTCTGGCCATTGCCTTCCATCCCCTTTTCCGCGACGACTTCGAAATGAATTGCGAAGGTCTTGGCGATTGGGAAGGGCAGGCGGCGTGGTTAGTGCACTTTCGACAGTCGGACGATAAGCCCAATCGGCTGCGATCCTACGTGGTGAATAAGAGCAACTATCCGATCCGGTTGAAGGGGCGGGCATGGATTCGCGCCGACAACCTCCAGATCATTCATCTGGAAACGGATCTGGTAAGGTCGATTCCCGAAATTCACCTGATGACCGAACACACCAATGTCAGCTACGGCCCAGTGCAATTCAGAAAGAGTGGTACCGACTTGTGGCTGCCGAAGAGTGCGGAACTCTATGTGCACTTCGGGAAGCGACGCTTCTACCGCAGTGAGAGCTTTGACCATTTCATGCTTTTCGCGACGGACGCTGTCGAGAAAGCAAAGCTACCGAATATCGACTCGAGTCAAGATCCGGCCGCCAACACTGGAGTTGGACTATACAAGTAGTCTGCGGCCCACTTATCGATCGCGTCCGATGCCAACCGGGCCGGCGTTAAACGCGCGTTTGGCTGGTCTCTTACAAACCCACTGTTTGTGAGACTAGAGCATTTTCAATCAAGGTGTATAGTTGATGCCGCAATGACGGAACCAAGCTCGAGCGTTGTCTGCGGTGATGCAAGGAAGAGCCTGCGTAACCGC
>Ga0207926_1000535_pt1 | contig 18980 bp, 11 predicted proteins | sample NGESurdeep072012_8_FD_184454 | JGI IMG/M metagenome (GOLD analysis project Ga0207926, IMG submission 184454) | Arctic peat soil microbial communities from Barrow, Alaska - NGEE Surface sample 210-1 deep-072012 (SPAdes) | ecosystem: Environmental > Terrestrial > Soil > Wetlands > Peat ...
AACACCCAGCGCGCCGCACGTTCATCGGCAATGCGCCACGCCAGCGCCGCGACCAGGAAACATGTTCCCAAATCGACAAATACCTGCCCGATACATGCCGCCCCGTAGTGGTCGATTCCCGCGATCAGGAAACATATCGCGAGGTATGCTGGATACCCCGGCAGCCGGAAGTCGGCGGGAATGGGTCCGTCGGGGGACGATATTCCGTACACGTGGTACTGGATCCAGGTTTTGGCAAAGTCGGCGTACAACAGCGAGTCCGGCGTGTACATCAGGAAGCGGAAGACGAACAGAAAACGCAGGATCAGCGCGGCCCCGGCGAAGGCCAGGAACCAGACGCGGTGCGCACGGACCACCTCGCCGAACCCGCGAAGAACACGCCATTTGATGGTATTCTGCATCTGAATTAACAGGATTCCTCCTGCCAAAAATCGCTGCGACTTCCGCAGCACATTCTAGGACGAAAGCCGCAGTTCGCCATGGCCAAACCGATTTTCTACGACCCGCAGCGTAAGCGCTGGAAGCACGTGCGCCGCCTGCTCGACATCGTCGGTTTGGTCACCACGGTCCTCATCGTCTTCTTTATCGTTTCGGTTTTTCGCAGCGTCACGCTCGCCAACCTGGCGCTGACCGAGCCGCACCGTCCTTACCGAGCGCTGAAAGAAAAGGAGCGCAAGAAGGCCAATCCGCGTGCCTCCCACAAGAAGCCCAGCAAGCCGCCCACGCAGGTCAAGTTCAACTCCGGCGAGGGCATCCGCGCCGCGTTCTACGTTACATGGGATGCGGCCAGCTTCGCATCCTTGCGCGAGTACGTGCACCAGATCGATATCCTCTACCCCGAGTGGCTCCACGTCCTCACGCCCGACGGAAAGACCCAGGCCATCACTCCCGAAAATCGTCTCTTTCCCCTCGTCGAAGGCGGTGTGGTTCACGCCGCCGACGACAAGGTGATGACCTTCCTCAAGCAGGAAAACGCGCAGACGGAAGTAATGCCGCTGGTGAACAACTTCGATCCCACCAAGAACCAGTGGATCGAGCACATCGACGCGTTCCTCAACAGTGCCGAGGCGCGCGCCAGTTTCCGCCGCGACATGGCTAAGTTCCTCGCCAGCGACAACTATAAGGGACTGACCCTCGACTTCGAGGGCTTTCCCACCGCGTCGCAACCGGGCTTCAACGCGCTGGTGAATGAGCTTAGCTCCGACCTTCATGCGCGCGGACTGAAGCTGCACATCGCCGTCCCCGTCAACGACAACGATTTCGACTACACCTACCTCGCCGCACACTCCGACGGCCTCATCCTGATGAATTACGACGAGCACTTCCAGGGCGGCGACGTCGGGCCCATTGCCTCGCAGAATTGGTTCAACAAGAACCTGGTCGATGCGCTCAAGGTCATTCCCAAGGACAAGATCATCTGCGCCATCGGCAGCTATGGCTACGACTGGTCGCTGGTCGAGCAGAAGCGCGGCAAGGCCAAGATCGACAGCGCCCGCTCCATCAGTAACCAGGAAGCGTGGCTGAGCGCGTCCGACTCCGAAGCCGACATCGACTTCGACGACGTTTCCATGAACCCGCACGTCTCCTTCGAGGAGGACAACGGCAAGCGTCACGACATCTGGTTCCTCGACGCCGTGACCGCGCTCAACCAGATGCGCGCCGCCGTGAAACTGGGCATCAACACCTTCGCGCTCTGGCGCCTGGGGTCGGAAGACCGGAGCCTGTGGCCGATCTGGGACTTGCCGGGCAAGGACGGAATCGATAAGGAACTGGCTGTCGTCCCGCCCGGCCAGGATGTGGACGTGGAGGGTGCGGGCGAGATCATCCGCATCGGGGGAATGCCCGCCGACGGCAAGCGCACCTACACGCTCGATCCTGAGACCGGCCTCATCACCGACGAGATCATGCAAGTGCTGCCCACGCCGTACAAGATCGACCAGTACGGCGCGCACCCGAAGAAGATCGTCATCACCTTTGACGATGGCCCCGACCCCGAGTGGACGCCCAGGATCCTCGACGTGCTCAAGCAGGAGCACGTGCCCGCAGCATTCTTCGTCGTCGGCAGCGAGGCGGAAAAGTACTCTGGGCTGGTCCAGCGCATGTACGCCGAGGGCCATGAAATCGGCAACCACACCTGGACGCACCCGGACATCAGCAACATCCGGCGCAGCTTCATGCGCTTTGAGTTGAACCTCCCGGAGCGATTCTTCGAGTCGACGCTTGGTGTGCGCAGTATTCTTTTCCGGCCGCCGTATTCGATCGATCAGGAACCCGACACCGCCGACCAGGTGCGCCCGCTGGAAATCGTGCAGTCTCTCGGCTACACCACGGTGGGCGACAAGCTCGATCCCAACGACTGGAAGGACAACCCACGGCCCAGCGCCGAGCAGGTCACGCTCAACGTGATGCAGCACTTGCCGCCATGCGACAGCGACGATCAGCGCTGCGGCAACATCATGTTGCTGCACGACGGCGGTGGAAACCGCAGCGAAACCGTGCGCGCGCTTCCGATGATCATCCGCGACCTGCGCGCCCACGGATACGAACTGGTTTCGGTGTCGAACCTGCTGGGCAAGACGCGCGACGATGTGATGCCCCCCATCTCGGCAAACGAACAGTGGTCGGCGCGGCTGGACAGCTTCGGGTTCTGGCTCTATGGCTTTATTCAGAACTCGATTATCGTGCTCTTCTTCATCGGCGACGTGCTCATGTCCGGCCGCCTGTTCCTGGTCGGCACGCTCGCCATCATCGACCGCTTCCATCGGCGCAAGCTGCTCGAATCAAGCGCTGCGGCCGACTTCAAGCCTGCGGTTGCCGTGCTCATCCCCGCATTTAACGAGGAGAAGGTCATCGAGCGAACGGTGCGCGCGGCGCTCAATTCCGATTACCCGCACCTGCGCGTCATCGTCATTGACGACGGTTCGATCGATCGCACGCTCGACATCGCGCGCCGCGTCTTCGCCGCCGACCCGCGCGTGGTCATTCTGACCAAGCCGAATTCCGGCAAGGCGGCCGCGCTGAACTACGGCCTCGAATTCGTGACCGAGGAGATCTTCGTCGGCATTGACGCGGACACCGTGATCGAGCGCCATGCGATTTCCATGCTCGTGCCGCACTTCCTCGACGCGCGTATCGGCGCGCTCGCCGGCAACGCCAAGGTCGGAAACCGCGTGAACCTGTGGACGCGCTGGCAGGCGCTGGAGTACGTCACCAGCCAGAACTTCGAGCGGCGCGCGCTCGACCTGCTGGGTGCGGTCAGCGTGGTGCCGGGCGCGATCGGCGCGTGGCGAACTTCGGTCGTGCGCGAAGCGGGCGAGTTCCACCTCGACACCGTCGCCGAAGATGCCGACCTCACCATGGCGCTTTTGCAAGCGGGGTATCGCGTCGAGTACGAAGACCGCGCGCTCGCCTTCACCGAAGCCCCGATCAACGCGCGCGGCCTGATGCGGCAGCGCTTCCGCTGGTCCTTCGGCATTCTCCAGGCGGTGTTCAAGCACAAGAGCGCGTTCGTGCGCAAAGGCGTGCTCGGCTGGGTGGCGCTGCCCAACATCATCATCTTCCAGATCCTGCTGCCGCTGGTTTCGCCGTTTATCGACATCATGTTCGCCTTCGGCGCGATCAGCTACGGCATCAACCGGTACTTCCATCCGGAATCGGCCGACCCGCGCAGCTTCGAGAAGCTGGTCACTTTCTTCCTGGCGTTCATGATCATCGACTTCATCGCCTCGACGCTTGCCTTCCTGCTCGAGCGTCGAACGGCCAACAATCGCGAAGACCCGCGCTTGCTGCTACACGTCTGGCTGCAACGCTTCGCCTATCGCCAACTCTTCTCCATCGTTCTATTCAGGACACTCAAACGCGCGTTGACTGGACACGCCTTCGCCTGGGACAAACTGGAGCGAACGGCGGAGATGCCGTACGCGAAGGTGGGGAGTTAGGCATTGGGCTTTAGGTATTGGGCTTTAGGTTGCGAAGTGAAAACCCGAATCTTTGTACTCATACTCGCGCTCGTCTCCTGCGCGCAGGCTGCCGAGCGACCCGCGCTCACCACGGTCATGTACATGGTCAATCGTCCGGCGGCGATTGCCAGTTTCGAAAACAACTGGAAAGGCGTTTCCATCATCGCTCCGCAAAGCTTCACCATGGACGCGCAGGGGTTTATCGGCGGCGAGGTTCCCCCGGCGGTGATGGACATCGCGCGGAAACACAAGATCGCGGTGATGCCGCTGGTCACCAACCAGGGCTTCGACCAACCTCTCATGCATACGTTTCTCGATACGCAAGAAGCGCGCGCGCGGGCCATCCGCTATCTTCTTTATTACGCGCTGCGCGATGGCTACATCGGATTCCAGTTCGACTACGAAAATATCAAGTACTTCTACCGCAACCGCTTCTCCTTGTTCTTCCACGAAGCCGCGGTCGAATTCCACAAACACGGCCTGCTGCTGAGCGCGGCGGTGGTGGGCAAGGACTCCGACGACCGCAAAGCCGAAGCGCCCGGCGGCTACGACGACTGGAGCGGCGTGTACGACTATCCGAAGCTGGCGCGCGACGCCGACTTCCTCAGCATCATGGCCTATCCGCAGCACGCGGGGTTTTCCGGTCCGGGACCGATCGCCGGATTGCCGTGGGTACAGAAGATCGTGGACTTCACCCGTTCGGTCATGCCGGCGCGGAAGATCTCGCTCGGCGTTCCGCTCTACGGATTTCACTGGATCGCGCTGGCGCCGGGAGAAAAGCCCGCCGCTGGGTTCGTCCAGGACAACGCCGGCGCGGCGGTAAAGAAGTGGAAGGGACATTCGACGGTTTACGCGGCGAGTGCGGAAGTGATCGCGAAATACCCGCCGGAGTGGAACGATACCGAACGCGCCTACCGCGCAACATTCACCGACGCCGAAGGCCGGCACGAAGTCTGGTACGAGGACGCGCGCAGCCTCGCGCCCAAGATCGAGCTTGCCGCATCAGAGAAGCTGCACGGAATTTCCGCGTGGGCGCTGGGCCAGGAAGATCCGGCGCTGTGGGAGTTGCTGACGCGCGACTACCGCATCCTGCACCCGAAGGCGCCGCTGGCGAAGGGGAGCTTCGAAGAGAGGACGAAGAAGGCGGCGAGGAAGGTGGAATCGAAAGGGTAGGTCACGCGCCGATGAATTGCATATGCCGAACAACGCTCTGTCTTGTGCTTCTGCTGTCGTCTACTGTTTGGGGACAGTGGCGGCGCCAGATGTTCAGTGGAAAGGGCGGGAGGACAGACGTGCCCACGCCGCATTCACTGCGCTATTTCACGGACGATCCTTTCCTTCGAGATGATGGAGGGGACTTTTGTCTCACCTGCAATCCCTCGGATGCCGTGAACGTCGTTGCTACCAGCGAACTACATCCGGTTGGCATAGTGCATAGTTTTCCCGTCATCGAAATTCTGTATCGATTCCGTGACAAGCAGGACCCAGGACCGGCGCCCGTCAAATGGAAGTCGATCCTCGTAAAAACTGGGCCTGATCGTTACATCGAGATCTGGCATCTTCAGGCTTCCTTCACGAATGTTCCGTTAAAGCCGTCCTGGATCGAACATGTAGGGACAGAACCGGTGTTGGCAACCATGGATACTGACGGGGGCAATGGTGGAGGATGCTGGGAAGAGTACTGGTGGTTTGATGCCTCCGGACCTCATGAACTCGACTTCTCTGCCGTTGCATCGGCAATTGCCAAGCGTATCCCTGCTCGTGCACATTTTCAAACGGGTTGCTATGCATTGCACTTGGACCAGCAGATGATACAAAGCTGGGTGCAAGCGAAAAACGCTGAATGCCACTCCTGTGGCGGCTTGGGGACAGTGTCGGCAAAGTTTCGTCTGCGGAGATGGCGCGCAGAACCCCTCAGTGTGGAGTATGTAGCGGAATCACACTAAGAAACGGTCGCATGTTGTGCGCTTGTATGTGACCAAATCGTTAGGTGCGCATCCAACAGCTGGCTATTACTGCTCGGTCGCGGAGGTCATTCATCATGCCCCACGAATTCTCCACCTCTTACATCGCGGATTCGCTGGTGCTTTTTCGTAAATATAAGTCGCTGGCGGAAAAAGCCATGGCCCAGGTGAGCGACGAACAATTACATCTCGCGCTCGATCCGGAAGCGAACTCCATTGCCGTGATCGTGAAACACATTACGGGCAACATGCGCTCGCGCTGGCGGGACTTCCTCACTACGGACGGCGAGAAGGCGGACCGCCATCGCGACACCGAATTCGAGATGCCAGAGCGGCTCACGCGCGCCCAGATCATGGAAATGTGGGAGCGCGGCTGGAAATACGTGTTCGACGCCCTGGAGCCGTTGAGGAACGCCGATCTCGACCGCAAAATATCGATCTGCAGCGAGCCACACTCGGTGATGCAGGCCATCAGCCGACAGTTGGCGCATTACGCCAGTCACATCGGCCAGATCATCTTTTTGGCGAAACACTTCCGGTCCTCGGAGTGGAAGTCGGTTTCCATCCCGCGCGGCAAGTCGGAAGAATACTTGGGCAAGGTCCAGAAGGGCGGAGCGAGCCAACGGTGAACGTACCGAACATCCCCACCCTAGCAAGACCGGCCAGGGTGGGCCACCCGTCCGAACATCCCCACCCTAGCAAAACCAGCTAGGGTGGGCCACCCGTCGTCCAGGGAGTGAGATTGCCGGAACACGGTGAGCGATTCTGCACAGACGCGCAAGTTTCTCGAATGTACGGTCGGAGCGGAACGCAATCGCCGACGAGTCACAAGTGGGACCCAATCAGCATGCGTCTGCGAATCCGGTAGTAAGCCTGTGTCACACGAAGACCAAAAAGAGTCGCGTACTGGCTCGCACCCGATGGGAGACATTCACATGAAGTGGTCGATGCTTTGTATCGTCGTATTACTGTGTCTAGCCCTGGCAGGGCAGGCCGGAGCTCAAAACGCGGCGGCGTATTTCACCGGCAACACGGCATTGGCATCGTCCCCGACGCTTGCGGTGGCCGCGCCTGAATTCGCGGCATCGACGTTCCAAGGCACTGCGGACCCGGCCATGCCGATGGAAGAGATCGCGCGCCGGTTGATCCGCAAGAGGATTCAAGGGCTGCCCGACAATCATCCCGCGCGCGTCACCATTACCAGCCTGCAGGTAATTCCGCAAGGGACCGACAACTACGTGGTGAACGCGACGTATACGATGCGCATCTACTATACGACACGCACCCACGTGCTTGACTACGACCATCACTTCCTGCTGCTCAAGCAAGCGGGCCGCTGGAAACTCCAATCGAGTTCCTTTTCCCATCTCGCTGACCGCAATGATGCGCAGTCGACGCCACCTCCGGCCGAAGAGACTGAGGTACCAGCGCCCGGCGACGCGGCATCAGCATCGTTCGCGGCGCCTTCGGTTTCGCAGGTTGCTCTAGTAACGACGCCCCCGGCGCAGGCGAGCGGACAGCGGAAGTATAAGGTCGGTCAACGGGTTGAGTATCACTACAATGGCAAGTGGTTCAAGGCGATCATCACCAAAATACGCGATAACGACAGGTATCAATACCGCGTCCATCCGCTCGGTTATGAGGACGTTATGGACACGTGGGTGCCGGAAGAGGAATCGTGGATCCGTTCTGCCGGTTCCGGCCCGACTGAGCCTGTACCTGGTGGCGAAGCGAACGACCCGACGCTGAAGGCAATGCGTGGCGCCACAGCAGCGGCGCCGGCTCAGCCAGTATCTGGCAAAGGCACAGTGCCGGCGAGACCATACCACTGCGTGTTTTTTGTCGGAGACCATCTGGAGGACGCGGCGCCGTTCACCATCACAGGCAACGGCACTTACACCGACAGCGAGGGCAAGCGCGGCACCTATAGCTTGAACTCGTCGAGCTTGACTTTCCACGGCGGTAATTACGACGGGCAGCGCGCCGAGTACGATACCAGCGGCGGCCAGCCGCAGCTTCACATTCTCGGTCCGAGCGGGAGACGCGTTATCGATTGCGATTAACGCGCGGTCGAGGATGATCGGTAGACATCATCAAAACTCAACCGGAGTGTATCTGCGTTTTATCCAGGACACGCTTCCAGGCAGTTGCTCGAATATTTGAAGCTGGGTGACGGGTGGCCCGCCCTTCGCACCGCAGTTGAGGCTGCTTTTTCGTGATCTTATACTGACATGGGTGCCCCACTCAGCCGACGTCACTGGCGCGATGGGGATTTCACCTAAATACGCTTCCCTGGAATGACTCATGCTGGCTTGGACAACAAAGTGCGCGATCTCGGTCCTGATGGCCGTTCCCCTTCTCGTCGCAGTCCCTGCCGGCCGCGAACAAAAAAAGGAAGAACACGCCGCCGGCAAGATTCCCCCGGTGCTGTGGCGGGACCCGGGCGTCGTCGCGACGCGCAATCTTCTTTACGGGCCGGGAGGCAGCGAAAACGCGCCGCGAGGGAAGTATTCATTTGTGAAAGAAGCTATGTCCGGAACCGGCGCTAAGTTTGAAGCCACGGACGAGCGCGGCGTCACTTGGACGGTGAAGCTGGGGGGAGAAGTTCAGTCCGAAACCGCGGCAACGCGCCTGCTGTGGAGCGTGGGCTACTTCACGAATGAGGACTACTACCTGCCGGAGATACGTGTCGAAGGCATGCGGGCACTGCGCCGGGGCCAGGAGTTTGTTTCGGCGGGCGGCGTTATCCACGGCGTAAGACTGAAGCGCCACCTGGATACCGAAAAGGAATCGGGCAACTGGAGTTGGTTCAAGAACCCTTTTCTCGGCAGCAGGGAATTCGACGGCTTGAAGGTGGTAATGGCGCTCATTGGCAATTGGGACCTCAAAGACGACAACAACAAGATCTATGCGCAACCGGACGGCGAACCGCGCTACATGGTGGGCGACCTGGGAGAATCTTTTGGCGATCCCGCGGGCGAAACGCGCGGCGACCTGCGCGGTTACAGCCGTTTGGAGTTCCTGTACGAGGTCGGAGCCCAGGACGTGAGTTTCTACCTCCCGAACCGCCCGCCGTGGTACGTGCTCATCTTTGAATACCGTAAGTACCAGGGGCGCCGCACCATGGAGCAGATCGTCCAGCACATCCCACGCGCGCACGTGAAATGGATAGGAAACATGCTGGGCCAGCTTTCGCCGGAGCAAGTACGCGACTGCTTTCGTGCCGCCGGCTATTCGCCCGCTGAGGTGGACGGATTCGCCAGGGTCGTGCTGGAGCGGATCGCGCGCCTGAAAAAACTCTAGACCGTTGCCGGGCGCGCTCGGTCCGCCCTGCTTTCAGCGAGCAAAATAAAAGCCGGAGCTGACTGGCAGCCCCGGCCACTGTTCCGCGTTCTGGTTGGAGCGCGGTTAAACCCACCCTAGCAAAACCGGCTAGGGTGGGCCACCCAATTGCTACTTCTTGCCTTTGCCATTGTGCCCGGCGACGGCGAGGCTCTTGGATGCCTTGCCGACCTTCAGGTCGCCGCTTACGCTCAGCATTGCGTCGGCCTGCTTCTTGTCGATGTCCATCACGTACTCGATGCCGCTGACGCGGGTGGCTTCGGGCGTGAGGGTGGCGATGTCGTCGCGGGTGATGTACTTGGTCGCAAACTTGCGTGCGCCCGCCATGAATTGCCGCAGGCCCTGCGCCAGCCGCTGGTTGTAGGTGTAGACGCCGATGGCGCCGACCGGCAGCTTATTGAAGCGGTCGCCCAGTTCCTCGCGCAGCTCGTGCGCGGTGACGAAGACTTCGTCCACGCCCATGCCGAAGCGCTGGATGTAGATGGGCAGGTTCTGCGCCTCGATGGCCTTGCCGATGTTCTTGGCCACCATCGCCGCCGCCAACGGAGCGCGTGCGTAAGCGATCAGCTTGCAGTACGGCGCACCGAGGGCGAGACCCTTGAACATCTGGTCTTCGAAGGTGAAGCCGCCGGCAAACGCCAAGTCGGGTAGGAAGCATTTCTTGGCCGCCAGCTTCTGGTAGTACTGATAGACAAGCGAGTGAATCTCGACGGACGGGATGCCCCACTCATTCATCATGCGCCACGGGCTCATGCCGGTGCCGCCGCCCGCGCCGTCGACCGTCAGCAGGTCGAGTTCGCAGATGCTGGCGTACTTGACCGCGCGCGCGGTGTCTTCCGGACGATAAGCGCCGGTCTTCAGGGTGACGTGCTTGGCGCCACACTTGCGCAGTTGCTCGACGCGCTGCATGAAGCCGTCGAGGGTGACCATGCCGACGCGCGAGTGGCGCTCGAATTCGTGGAACGCGCCCTTGTTGAAGGACTCGATGACGCCCGGATTGCTCGGGTCGGGCAGCACGACATAGCCGCGCTTCTGCAGTTCCTGCGCCTTTTTCAGGTCGCGGATTTTGACTTCGCCGCCGATGTCCTTGGCGCCCTGTCCCCACTTCAACTCGACGGCGGTGACGCCGAGGTTCTTGAGCGCATATTCCTGCACGCCAAGCTTGGTGTCCTCAACGTTGGCCTGGAGGATGACTTCGCCGAAGCCGTCGCGCTGCCAATCGCGGTAGCAGTCCACGCGCCACTTCAGCTCCGGCCCGGAGACGAGTTTGCCGTTCTCGAACTTCGACTCCATGTCCATGCCGGAGACGTTTTCGCCGATCGCCATGGGTACGCCGCTGAGAGCGAGTCCGCCGGCATACTCAGGCCAGCTGTTTTTGGCGACGTTGGTGGAACCCATCGCCGCGCCGGTGAAGGGGAGCTTGCAGCGGATCGGGTTCTTCTTGTTGGCGCCAATTTCGACGGTGAGGTCGACGTTGGGAAAGATGGCCACTTCGGAGTCAGCGGCGATGCCCCACGCGCCCGCGCACCGGCCCAGGACGGTGAAGTGCGACAGGTCAACCGGGTAGTCTTTCTGCGAGGCCGTGGTGATGATGCCGAAGGGCTGCGGATAAATCATCTCGGCACCGCGATAGGCACTCTTGCCGATCTCGCACATGCCGATGCAGCCGTCAATACAGGTTGTACACATACCGCTGAAGGGGCTGACGGAGCCCTCCGTCCGGTTCTTCGTCAGCGTGGCAGCGGAAGCATTCAGGCGCGTATAGGTCATTGCTCTTCTCCTATTATTTTTCCGCCCGCAACTTGACGTTGACGTCGGGGCGTATTGGCCCGCCCAATTCACAGGCATGGCACGGGTCGAGGAAACACATCGCGTCGTTGTAGCTTTGGAAACAAACGGTCGCGAAATTCAGACAGCCGTTACAGAGTGCGGTCTTCTGGGTGGAACCCTGGCACCGCTGCTCGCAAACGGGGCAGACGTACAGGCAGGCGCCGCACTGGCGGCAACTTTCGTCGGTGATATCGAAAGGACGCGATACCTTGCGGTGATGGCCGCGGCCGGCAAAGCCGATGGCGCCCGCCATCATCTGCTGCTCGCACATGCGCACGCACAGGCCGCACTGGATGCAGTTTTCGTGCTTGGTGCTGTAGCGCACCTCGCGCACACCCATCGCCGACGCCATGTCCTGGAGGCGCTTGGAGTCGGGGCAGGTGGCGACGTACATCTCCACCAGCAACCGCCGCGCCTTTTCCACGCGCGCCGAGTGCGTGTGCACCACCATGCCCTCTTCGACGGGCAACGTACACGACGACAGCAGCTTCGTCCGGCTGTTGCCGTTGCCATTGCTGGAGCCGACTTCGACCACGCAGAGGCGGCAGGCGCCCGCGGGCGTCAGGCCGTCCATGTCGCACAGGGTAGGAATCGGCAGCCCGAGAAAACGCGCTGCCTCGAGCACGGTGGTTCCGTTTTCGACTTCGACCTTGATGCCGTTAATCAGTAGTTTCGGCACGATAGCTCCTCAAGAAACCAGCACTGCATTGGGTTGGCAGACTTCCAGGCAGGCGCCGCACTTGGTGCACTTCGCCTGGTCAATTTTGTGAGGCTTGCTCTTTTCGCCCAGAATTGCCGTCCCGGCGCAAACCGCCACGCAGGCGCCGCAACCGTTGCACATGGTGGGCTGGATCTCGTACATGATGAGTTTCTTGCAGACCTTCGCCGGGCAGACTTCGTCGCGGATGTGAGCCAGATACTCATTGCGGAAGTAGCGTAGCGTGGTAAGCACCGGGTTCGCCGCCGTCTGGCCGAGTCCGCACAGCGACGTCTCTTTCATCACCCAACCGAGGTCTTCCAGGGTTTGCAGGTCGTCCTCGTGCCCGCCACCTTCGCAGATGCGCGTGAGGATCTCCTTCATGCGTTGCGTGCCTTCGCGACAGGGGAAACACAGGCCGCACGACTCGTCCTCAAGGAACTCCATGAAGTAGCGGGCGAGGTCCACCATGCAGGTGCTGTCGTCCATTACCACCATGCCGCCGGAGCCCATCATCGAACCGGCCTTGGTGAGTTGCTCGTAGTCGATGGGAAGGTCAATCAAATCGGCGGGAATGCAACCGCCGGAGGGTCCGCCGATCTGTACCGCCTTCAGCTCGCGCCCGTTCGGGATTCCGCCGCCAATCTCGTAGATCATTTCGCGGAGCGTGATTCCCATCGGCACTTCGACCAAGCCGGTGTTGTTGATCTTGCCGACGAGCGAGAACACCATCGTGCCCTTGCTCTTCTCGGTGCCGATCGACGAGTACCACTCCCAGCCGCGGCCGATAATGTGTCCGACGCTGGCCCAGGTCTTAACGTTGTTGATAATTGTGGGCTTGCCGTACAAGCCCTTTTGCGCCGGGTAAGGCGGCCGCGGATGCGGTTCGCCGACGCGCCCTTCAATGGATGCGATCAGCGCCGTCTCCTCGCCGCAGACGAATGCTCCCGCGCCTTGCACGATTTTCAGGCGGAAGCCCATGCCTGAACCGAGGACGCTATCGCCGAGAATGCCGTGCTCCTCCGCCTGTTGGATGGCGACCTTGAGGTGCTCGACCGCGAGCGGGTACTCGGCGCGGACGTACACATAGCCTTCCTTCGCGCCCAGCGCGAATGCCCCGATGAGCATGCCTTCGATGACGCTGTGCGGATTGCCTTCCAACAGCGAGCGATCCATGAAAGCGCCCGGATCGCCCTCGTCGGCGTTGCAGATCACGTAGCGTTCGATTTCGCCGTGGCCGTTGGGCTTGCCGTTCTTGCGGCACAGGCTCCACTTCATGCCGGTAGGAAATCCGGCGCCGCCGCGGCCGCGCAGACCGGAGCGCGTGATGCTGTCGACGACATCGTCCGGCGTCATCTTGGAGAGCACCTTGGCGAGAGACTGGTAGCCGCCGACGCGCAGGTAGTCGGTAATGTCCTTCGGATCGATCCGGCCGTTATTCCCGAAGAGCACGCGCTGCTGGTGGGCGTAGAACGGCACTTCATGTTCGTGCTCGTATTTCTTGCCGGTAGTCGGATCCTTGTAGAGCAGCGCTTCCACCGGTTTGTGGCCGTTGGAAACGCTGTTGACGATGTCCACCACGTTTTTCGCGGCCACCTGGTTGTAGAAAGTCCCTTCGGGCCACACGATCATGACCGGGCCGCGTTCGCAGAACCCATGGCAGCCGGTGCTCTTTACGTCGATCTGGCCTTCCAGCCCGCGCTTGTTCACTTCCGCGCGCAGTTTTTCGAGCACGGTGAGCGAGCCTGCGGCCACGCAACCGCTGCCCGCGCATACGGTCAGGCAGGGTTTGTTCGCATCGCGGCCCGCCAGGCACGTGGCGCGGAAATCTTCCATTTCTTTTACCGAGTTCAGCCTTGGCATCTTGATCTCCTCGCCTTAGCCAGAGGTGCGGGCCGCTTGCTTGCTGTAGTACTTCTTCAGCATGCCCTTCACCTTCGCCTGGTTCATGTGCGGGTGGGTGTTGTCGTTGACGCGCACTACCGGAGCCAAGCCGCAGCAACCGATGCAGCGCACGGTACGGACCGTATATTCGCAGTCGCCGGTGGTGCCGGGTTGCGACAGTTTCAGGTCGCTGAGCACACGGTCCAGCACCTTCGGTGCGCCGCGCACGTGACATGCGGTCCCCAGGCATACCTGCACCAGGTTCTTGCCCACCGGCTGCAGGGTGAAGCAGTTGTAGAACGTCGCCACGTGGTACACGTCCGCCAGCGGCAGGTGCAACCGCACGCTGATCTGCTTCAATACCGGTTGCGGAAGATAGCGGTAGTTGTTCTGGACTTCCTGGAGAATGGGAATCAGGCTGGAACGTCGCTCTTCAAACTGCGCCAGCAGGCCTGTGACAGCTTCGGTATCCACTTGGGGCATAGATCCTCTCTCGACTTGCTCCTCGACCAACTTTGCTCCTGCGCTCGTCGTTATTCCTTATTCCTTGGGGCTGCGGCGCCACAGGAAGTGCGTGCAGTTCCACGCGTCCACATGGCGCTGGAAGTCGGTGGAGCCGGCTTCTGCCTTCTCGTCGGCGATGACGATGTTTTCCACATACGACGAGAGCTTGCGCCCCAGGTCTTTCTCGGAGAGGCGGTTGAACATTTCGTCGTCTTCCAGCTCTCCGCGGCCTTCGCACAGCGGACACTTCACGACCTTTTTCGTACCGCTATCGCTCATGAGAACCTCGTGGCGGCCTTGCGGCTCGGCGATGGCCGCCCGGATGTGGGCCCCGGTTCCGGCCCGTTTTGGGCACGGTGACATGGGCCCGGTGCAACGCGTGATTACAAGCCCTGAGGAAGAATTTGGCTGTGAGCCCTATCACCACGTGTCGTGACGAGGCCGGAATCACCGAACATCCCGCCGGTGATGCCGCGCACCAGCTGCCGTGACATGGGATTTTGGCTGCACTCGCTAGCCCCGTGCGGGGCGCGGAGTTAGGAGGAATATCCTGAATTTTGTATCTGCATGGGAAGCGGTTCCGCAGAACTGGAGGTCGCCCTGTGGAAAACTAGGCTAAGTAGCTGAATTTACGAAGATATAACTGGCCCTCTGACTGCTTTGTAAAGCCTGGGGTGAGCACCCATCCATTTTTTCAGGTTTTCGATTTGCCTCTTGCAGGTGGATGGGGCAAATACTCCGCCTATTCACTGGAGGTTTTCACGTGCGCAATCTGAGAATGAGAGCAGTTGCCGCTACGCTTCTCTTCCTGCTAGCGATTGTTCTGCCCACGAACACATTCGCGCAACAGGCGACCGCCCGCATCGTCGGAACTATTACCGACCCGGCCGGCGCCGTCGTGCCGGGCGTGAAGGTCACGGTTATCAGCGTGGCCACGCAAGAAAAAAGTGAAACAATCACCGATAAAGACGGTGCGTACCAGGTTTTGAACCTGCCCATCGGCACGTATCGTGTCGTGGCGGAAAAGGCCGGCTTCCGTACGGTGACGACCACTACTCCGTCACTGCAGATTAACCAGGCACTACACATAGATGTTCACCTGCTCGTCGGTGGGCGTGAAGAAACGGTAACGGTCGAGGGCGCGGCATCGGCGGTCGAAACAGTGAACCCGACGCTGGGCGCTTCGATTACCAGCCGCCCGATCATTGATATGCCGCTCAACGGCCGCAACGTTCTTTCGCTCGCCATGTTGCAACCGGGCGTGACGGAAACCAACACCTCGTCGAACGGCACTTCGAACGGCCAAGCCGGTACGTTCAGCATTTCCGGCGGCAAGTCGGACTCGGTCACCTTCCTGCTCGACGGCGGGATGAACAACAACCTGCTGAGCAACGGCGTGGTTTACAACCCGAATCCTGACACGGTAGCCGAGTTCCGCATCCTGAAGAGCGACTACACGGCGGAATACGGCCGCAATGCCGGCGGCATCATCAGCGTGGTGACCAAGTCGGGCGGGAACACCCTGCATGGCAGCGCGTACGAATACCTGCGCAACGACTACTTCAACGCCAATTCTTATTTCAACAAAGAAACCGGCACTCCTCGCGAAGTGTTGAAGCGCAACCAGTTCGGTGCCACCATCGGCGGTCCAATCGTGAAAGACAAGCTGTTCTGGTTCTTCGGTTACCAGGGACAGCGGCAGACGGCACAAAGAACCAGCGAGTCGAATTTTTCGGTATTCACGCCGGCCGAGTTGACGGGTGACTTCTCACATTCCGGACCGGGCGGCACGGTGGACCCGAATGTCGCTGCCTACCTGCTTGCGAACCCTTACTACCAGGCGAACGCCGTGCTGGCGGCACGGGGCATCATGGATCCGACGAAGATTGACGCGGTGGCCAAGAAGTACATCGCGGCCGGCCTGATTCCCAGTTCGGCAACCGGAAAACTGACCACCCAGAGCGGCGCAATCGACAACAACAACGACTTTACCGTCAAGGTCGATTACAACGTGACGCAGAAGGACCGCGTAAGCGTGACGCTCGGCATGTTGAAGTATCCCAGCACCACGCCGTTCAGCGGCGGGTCGTATATTCCGGGACAGGGCATTACTGGGCGCAGCGACCGCTACTTCTCTAACATCAGCTACACGCGGGCGTTTTCGCCGAGGCTGATCAATGAGTTCCACTTCACCGCGCAACGTCAAAATCAGTTCCAGGCGGTCCCGCAGACCAAGCAGCCGACCGCCTCGGATCTCGGCATCAAGACTACTCCCGACGATCCGACCGGCCCACCGATCCTCGGCTTCGACAGAGGCCTAACCAGCGGTTTCAGCCCCCAGGGTCCGACCCACCTGGTGGACAACAGTTTTCTCTTCTCCGACACGGTGAGCTGGGTGAAGGGCAAACACACCTTGAAGTTCGGCGGCCTGTACTCGCCGTACTATAACAACACCGTTTACGACTTCTACGTGAACGGCGAGTTCTTCTTTTACGGCGCGAGCGGGAGCAGCTTTTCCGGTAACGACTTTGCCGACTTCATGATGGGCAACCCCGACGAATACCTCCAGTTCGGCAAGGCGCCATCGAACATCCGTACGCACAGCTACGGCGTATTCGCGCAGGACGAATGGCGTATCGGCCGCAACCTCGTCCTGACTTACGGCTTACGCTACGAGTACAACTCGCCGAAAACGGATACGCAGGGCCGTTCCTTCTCGATCATTCCGGGACAGCAGTCCACGCGCTTCCCGAACGCTCCGCTCGGCCTGGTTTTCCCGGGTGATAAAGGAGCTCCCACGGGCGCGAACTTCCCCGACCGCAACGACTTTGCTCCACGCTTCGGATTTGCGTGGGACCCGAAGGGCAACGGTAAGATGTCGATTCGCGGCGGGATTGGCGTGTTTTATGACGTCCTGAAGGGCGAAGACAACCTGCAGTTCAACGGGCAGGCCCCGTTCTTCGGCTACTCCGATCTCTTTCCCGGACCGCTGGCCAACGGGACGAGCAACGGCCTGGCCGATCCATATGGATCGACGGGTTCGCCAAATCCGTTCCCGTCGAAGCCCCCGGCCCAGAACATCAACTTCGACCTGTCAGGCTTCCTGCCCTTCGGTGGCGGTGGCGTGTACTTCGTGAATCCGCACATGCGCACGCCGTACACGTACCAGTACAACCTGAACCTGCAGCGGCAGCTGCCCTGGGGAATGGTGCTCGAAACCGGGTACGTGGGCAGCAATACGCACAAGCAGACCGCACTGTACGATTCCAACCCGTTCAACCCCGGAGCGCCGAAGCGGGTGCTCAACCTGCAGCCGGGTATCCAGACGTTCACTACGACCTCGCGCGCGTTCAGCTACCTGGATACGTTCGGCAACGTGGTAAACGCCCACTTCAATAGCTGGCAGACGAGCTTGACGAAGCAGATCAGTGACTCCCGCTGGCTCGGCCACACCTACTTCACCCTGGGCTACACCTGGGGCCAGTCGATTGATAACGCGTCTGGTTTCCGCAACACCGGCAGCCGCGTCCCGGTCAGCAATACGAATATGTTCCAGGCGGTGAGCGATTACGACATCACGCATCGCCTCACCTTCAGCGGCGGCTGGGACCTGCCGATTAACGAATTGGTGGGCGCCAGTAACCGCCTGACCAAGGGGTGGAGCGTTTATCCGATCTTCACCCACCGTAGCGGGTTCCCGCTTAACGTCTCCGCCGGGCTCAACCGCTCGTCGTCGTCGAGCAATGCGGGCCCCTCGGGCTATGGTGACCAGACCTTGATCCACCCGATGCTGATCGGACCACTGACGACGTTCGATCCGCACCAGATCCAGACCATCAACAGCCTGACTGGCAATTTCTGGTTCAACATTGCCTCCCTGACGAACACCGGCCTGACTGGTTACGGCACGTTGCCGCGCAATGCGATCCGTGGCCCGGGCCGTACCAACCTGGACTTCGCGCTGGCGAAGGATACGCCGATCACCGAACGCATCAGCACCGAGTTCCGTGCCGAAGCGTTCAACATCTTCAACCACGCCGAGTGGAACAACCCGGTCACCAGTTTCACCAGTGGGCAGTTCGGACAGATCGTGACCACTGCGGATCCACGCATTCTGCAGTTTGCGATCCGCATTAAGTTTTAATCGCGTAACCGCAGAAAGACTTTGGGCTGGATGCGAGGGCATCCAGCCCGTTTTCATTGCGTGAATCGGTGACTACACCGTAGCCAGCTTCGCCACTTCCACGCCCGGGAAGAAGCACATCGGCGTGTCCTTTGACGTCCGCAAGCCGGGACGCATTTCGAACAGCGCGGGAATGCAGTTCACGGTGATGGCGGCGGTCGCCAGGTCGCCGTGAATTCCGCCGGGAACGGTGAGCGTCAGGTCGGGCGTTCCCTTGATGGTTAAGGTGTCAATCGAATCCGGCGCCCCCAGATACATTTCCAGCTTCAGGTTCACGAGTTCGTTGCCGTCGGCATCGGTACCGAGCGCCACCTGGCGCACGCCGACCACTTTGCCGGCAGGAACGTCGAAGTAGTCGGTGACGACGCGCTCGGCGGCCACGACCGGCTCGATCACTTCGGTGATGTTGTCCACCGGAAGCGCGAGCGCATCGGCAACCATCCCCACCGACTCCGGAAGCCCGTGGTGCTTGATGATTCCGTCCTTCACCTTCTGGTGGAACTCTTCGAGCGTGAGCCCGCTGCCGATCTTGGCCTGGAGCGGCTGGCGGCGCTTGCTGGCGTTCACAATGCGGTGCCCGCCGGCATAGCTGACGCTCTGACAGGCAGTCGCCAGGG
>Ga0207926_1000543_pt1 | contig 18878 bp, 20 predicted proteins | sample NGESurdeep072012_8_FD_184454 | JGI IMG/M metagenome (GOLD analysis project Ga0207926, IMG submission 184454) | Arctic peat soil microbial communities from Barrow, Alaska - NGEE Surface sample 210-1 deep-072012 (SPAdes) | ecosystem: Environmental > Terrestrial > Soil > Wetlands > Peat ...
CGCCCATTTTATGCGTGCTTCAGAGCATCGAAGAGGACGCCAATTTCGCCGAAAACGCCAACCAACTGATTCTGTTCGACTTTTAACCGGACAGCAGTGGAACGCTACGAAAACGGTGGAGCAACAATGGATACTCCTTGCGGTGCGTTATGGCTTCTTACTCATTAACTAATCACGGCTCCTCAGTAGGGTGTTCTGCCTCACGTACCACCTCCGCCAAAACTTTGCTATGAGGTCCATAAATGGAAATGACAACCCGAGGAGCATTTGGTTTAGTTTCTAGCCACTTTTTAAAATATTCCACTACCAACTCAGAGGCCTTCTTTATCGCATAAACTCCCATGGCGGAATCCGTGGCGGAACGGAAGTTGCGAAAACCTTGGTATGTCTCAACGTTGATGTCGTAATTAGGAAGACTATCATGAAGGTCCTTGACAATACGGTCGATATCATCCTCGTACGCTGTCGCCACAATTGTGACATGTATCTGGAACGGATTCTTATCCTTCGTGGTTGACATAGCGCGACACGTTAGCACAAGGCAAAACAATTAATCAAGAACAAAATGAATCTAGACTTAAGACATTTGCGTGTTCTTTTTGTGTCCGGGCTCTGATGGATTTCCGAGCGTCTTCGCCTGTGATACTCTTACGGTCACCCGCACTATCATCGATGCCGTGTCGCTCAAGATGTGTCCCCTTGGCCTCGAAGCGGCGCTTCTGCTGGACACTCAAAGATCGCTTCTATGCGTCCTTCCCGTATCCGCACCTTCATTCTTGTAATCGTCTCTTTGGCATTTGTCGCTTAATGTACTATCGAGCGATCTCCGCTTTTAGGGCGACCTTTCTAGCGACGCGTGGCTGCATTCGCCCAACTGGCGAACCACTCTATTCCTACCGCGTGGCCAAAGACGAATTCCTTAGCCTTCAATCCGGACTTCGCACATTTGTATTCGAGGAGTCGAAGCTATATAAAGATCTGGAAAAGACGGGCTACGCACCGTGGATGGACCTTGAGAACAAGCCCAGCCGCGGTCGCTCGCTTCCCAGAGAGGTAATGCAACGGGCCTCGTTTCAGTATTGAACGGAAACGGACGATGATAGGGACAGATCTTCCGAAATAAGCTTGTGTTAGATAAGAACGGCTTTGGAGATCCTCCCGGAGCTTCTGCAAGGCTTCGTTTTCCTGAGCCTTGTCCGGATCGCCGGTAAAGATGAACTCCAAGTACACGGTGTCGATGACGTTGCGTAATTCATACAGCTTGGATCTAATCTCTCGCAATATGGGATTTTCAACCTGCTGGCTCTTCGCATCAAACACGCGTGCCAAGCCTGCAGTAATGAGCCGTTGCATGGAGCCGATGAATTGATCTGCAGATTTGGAGAACTTGAATTGCAGCAGGTGAAGGTTTTTGGCCTGTCGGTCAACGTGATAGCCATCAATGCCAAAATCGTTGCCGCCGTAGGCAATCTGCTCACACGCGTCCTCGCGAGAAAGTTTGAATTCCTTTTCCAAAAAGAGAAGGCCAAAGTAGTCATTGTCTACGCCGCCCCGGCGTGATTTAAGCTCGCCGGCGACCTGCGCCACTTGCCCTTCCGTAATTACCATGGAATCGTTCTCCTGGAAGATGAATGCGCTGATTATAGCGCCGAGGTTTGAGCGGTAAAGCCTGATGAGCCTGGAGGACTGAAGGAGGTTATGAGTTGCATGCCTCTACGTCCTGCTCTTTCGGATTGATGTGTCTGATAAATTCTGTTATCAGACAACCGCTCGGCATCGTTTGCCAAGGCGAGCGGGCTACTTCTTCTTGAGCCAGGGTAACGTTGCCGCTTGGTGGTTGCCGAATTCTTTTACAAACGCTTCTGCCCAAACGGCGGCCTGCTTGACGGCGTTTTCGAGCTCGTCGTCCTTGTATTCGAGTTTGTGCCAGTGTTTGTGCTTGGCATACGCATCCTCAAACATCCAGGTAGCACCTTTACCTTCCTCTTGCAGGACTACGGTCGCGCATTCGGCCGCCTTGGTCACGTGTGGGATCTCGTAAAGATGGCCAGACGTCTGCTTGACCATTCCGACCCTGAAGTTGGAAGAGAAATCCGTGCGAAGAGACGGGAAACCGCCCTTGCACGCTGCCGCCAGTTGCTCGGCGCAGTTGCTGGCGCCGATCGCCCCGAACCAACCAACCAGCTGCGTTGTCCCGCCTGCTCAGGCACTATGCTGGTCATCGAACGGATGACGCGTGCTCAACTTTACTCCCGGTTAGACCTGGGCATCCCTACCCTACAGAGGTGCTACGTTGACAGCTCATAGCACATCCAGGGTCCCCGACGTCTCTACCCCTGTCGCTCGAGGGCATGCTCGCACATGCAAGGGCGTCGTCCGCCCAAAAGCTGTTCAAGTCCTCTCCATACGGCGCCTGCTTACGCATGGCACAGGGCAGTTCTCCTCATCTACGCCACTCCCATCACTCTGTCAGTCGAGCTTTGCGCCCAAAACACTCCCAATCAGCCGGTCGACGCCATTGAAAATGCATAGGTAGATCACCGCATCCGCCGCCAACGCCGGCGGCTCACTTCAAACGACTCTATCGAAACTGCCCCCGTCGAAAGAACCCGGCTCAATCCTGCCTCGTCTGTCGGGGCAGTCCCGATAGAGACCTAACGTTTATGGGGAGCTTCCGGCTGGCCGATTAACTGCGTCCGGTCTGCTGTGACGAGTCCCAGTCCTAACCTTGATACCCCGAAATGCAGATTTTTCGAATTCAGATGTTCTCGTCGTGGCTCGTGGGATAAGGATTCGCGATAGAGATGCGCGACTCGCGGGAAACTCGCCTTTCAGATGCCGGCGTACCAGGCATAGCCCGTTTCTGGAGCCGCGGAGCCCAGACCCTTACCGAACCCTTTCAGATTGTCGGTGACCGTCAGATGGGTGATGAATTTCACGCTCTTGTAGCCGAGTTGACGGGGGAGCCGCAGGCGCAGCGGCCCGCCGTTGCCCACAGGAAGTTCATCGCCATTCATGCCATAGGCAAGAAAAGTCTGCGGATGTAATGCGTCAGCCATGTCGATGCTTTCCCACCAGTCGGGATCGATCGAGAAGTAGACAACGTATCGGGCTTGCGGAAGGGTTCCCACGAGTCCCAGGACGTGAGAAAGAGGCACACCATTCCACTCGGCTATATACGACCAGCCCTCTTCACATTGCAGCATGGTGATCTGGCTGTGAGACGGGTAGCTCTTGAGCTGGGCAAGCGAAAACGAATCGGGCCGCGCGACCATGCCGTCGACTGCGAGCCGCCAGTCAGCGAAACCTCCGGCCTGAAGCCGCTTGAACGCATCATTCAAGGGCGGCATTTCGTTGGCCAGCGGAGGGTTAGAAATCTGGCTCCGAGGGAACTCACGGGCTAACGAGTGCCTCGTCAGCAGTCGCTGCGAGGCGTAGGTCAAAGTTTCACCGAGGCCGTAGATTCCGCCGTGATCGGGCGGGACCAATCCATACCTTTGCGCAACGCGCTCGGCCACGCCGAGACCCATAACGCCCGCTGCAGCCGCAAGTCCGGTGGTGATCAGTTTGCGGCGTGAGATATCGCCCATATGCGCTCCATATATCTACCGAACGCGGCCCGTGATCATCGCTCGCATGCGGCTCCTGAATCCCGCGAAACAAACCATCACGACGTGCACTAGCAGGAAGAACACGAGAGCCAGGGTGACGAAAAAGTGAAGCGTGCGCGCCGATTGCTGGCCGCCCAACACCGTGACGGTCGCCGGAAACGCCGAAACAAATCCGGGAGACATCGCCAGGCCCGTCCAGATTACTAACGGAAACAGAATAAAGATCACGAACAAGTAGGTGAGCCGCTGGAGCAAGTTATACGACCAGGCTTCTGCCTCACTCGGCCGCTGGAAGCGCAAATGGTTAACGATTGCGCTCGAGAACGCCCTCCACGAGCGATCGGCCGCACTCGGAAGCAAGCCTTCGCGGAAATGGCCCGTCAACAAACCCCAGATTGTGTACAGTAAGCCGGTCAACACCAGCACCCATGCAGCCTGAAAGTGGAGATACCGGCTCCAGCCGTTCTGGTCGGGCAGTACGTAGCCGTAGCCTGACGGCACCAACGACCTCGAGGACGGGATCGGCAGTTTGAACAACGTGGGTGTCAATACATTGCCGGTTTCGCCCCAATAGAAGCGAGGGTGCGAGACCACAATTTCAAAACCGCTGACGAGCAAAGCAAGAAAGCACAGGGCGGTGACCCAGTGGGTGACGCGGACGAGGCCGGAGTGTCGCGAAGTAACCGTCGTGGCTGGGACGGCCGAGGTAGAATTTGCGACGTAAGTCGAATCGCCCACGCGGGAATCGTATCATGTGGCGCGCACGTTGCGAACGCTGGGTGGAACGCGGCAATCCCGAAGTCGAAGCAATAGGGAATGGAAAGTCGGCATACAGGTTGTGACCCCGAAAGCGAAGCGCACTGCCAACGAATAGTAGTCGCGATGGGCGTTTCTCATTATCAATAAACTGCCGGCTTCCGATTGATCAATGATCGAGAAGCGGCAGGCAGAGTAGCCATCGCGTCCTCGCTCAGCTCAACTACGCTTCATTTCATGCGAGGGCGATTTTGCGCCAACTGACGGGTTGGAGCTTGGCACCACTTCCGGATCGCTGAACAATGCCTCAGCAATAATGGCATCGACTAGCAATCTCGCATGCTCTGCCGCCACTTCAAACGGCAGTCGCTTCATCGTCGTCCTGGAGTTGAACAGCACTCAGCATGCGATGCTGCAGAAGCTTCTTGGCCGTTAAGCCGGCCAGTTCGACACGAAGCTGCTGTACACGTTCGACAGCAAGGTGCTTGCGGGTAGCTTAATGGACATGATTCTGCCCAAGCGGGGCGCGCGAATCGCCGTCGTGCTCTCCGGTCAGGCGAAGAGACTTATAGATTCCAAGTAGTACAGCGCGAGAGTGACATCCTGACAGGGGCAGCGACTTCGTTCTGCGCATGCAAAAGTGACAGCGCGAACAACGCGATTTGGGACTCGACAGGGAGAGGCTGGCAGAACATGGGCTGCCAGGCTACCTCACTCGTATCTGTGACTCATGTCACCGCGCGGTTCCGCGGAATAGTGGCATAAGAGCGCAATGCAAAGAGTGGGGAAAGTTTCCAAAACGCTGAAGGGATCGGCTGCATTCTGTCAGTGCTTAGCAGCAGGGAGTTCGACCAGCCACGTGGCGTCTGGATGTTGCTTGTTCGAAGTCGGCAACAGTAACACTGGTGTTTTTCTAGTGCGGAGAGGGAAGGTCGCATTACTGGTTGAAGGCCTTCCGAACTTGGACCGGGTCTTCTCGGCTGGATCGGCGCTGGGGTTACCGTCCACCTTTACGGGAAACCCTTACTGTCTGACGGCGCAGGCGCTAGTCGATTCCGAGGTCGGACATGTTCCGCGAGAAGACTTCCTGGAGCTCATGCGTCAGGATCCGACTTTGTGCCGGGAAGCGACCGAAATGCTGACCCGAGAAATATCCTTCATCCAGGCAGCCCTGGCACAACGCAAGAGGCAAGGCACTCGACAGGAAAGCCCGGTGAGCCCGGTGGCGACTCCACAACTGGTTGGTTCTCCGTCTGCCGGCGGCCCGCAGCGGCTTCAGCACCCCTGGACAAATGGTCGAAGACACAAAGATCGGCCCCGGGCTTAAGTCGGGGTCGAAGTGTTTTCAGCGGTTTCCTTCACCGCCGCACTTGGACGGCACGGACGTCGCATGGTCGATCGTTTCGATGAATTGGGTATGGCATCGCCGACCCTGCGGGTCAACGACGTTGGTGATCTGGTGAGTTTCCTTATCGCACCGGCTAGCCCGAAGCGGGTGACTGGAGAGCGGCCGAGAATGCGGCCGGAAAGAATCTTGGAGCGAGAAGCAGCGCTAAATCGGAAATTCCCGACAAGTCGGAAATCCGAGCTTATTGCCTTCGCAATAGTTTGCGCGAATGGGTGACAAGCCGGTCGGCGCCCGACGCGCATCCGGCCCAAGGGCCAAGAATAAGCAGGGCGATCAAGGAGGATGCATGAGTTCCCGGCGGCAGAAGATAGCACTGATTGTTGCAGGTACCGCAGTTCTGCTCTTTCTGTTCTGCATTCTGGTCTGGCAGCGGCTCGGTTCAGCCGAACGATGGAACACCTTTCTGGCCGGCGACCCACGAATTGGCGCGCAAGTCTTCCAGCAAAAAGGTTGCAGCGGATGCCATTCCGTTGGCGGCGCTGGAGCAAAGCTAGCCCCCGATCTGGCTTTGCAAGGGGCGGCAGGCTCCAGCATGAACGAGTTAGTCACCCAGATGTGGAACCACGCGCCACGCATGTGGGATCAATTGAAAGTCAGCCGTGTGAGTTTCCCCCAGTTTACCCCCGAAGATATGGCCAACCTATTTGCCTATCTCTATGTCACCTGCTACGACGACGAATCGGGAGACCGGACTCGCGGAGAGTTCCTGTTCAAACAGAAGGGATGCATCCGCTGCCATTCCATCGGCGTGATACAGGGCGGCAGCGTCGGGCCCAACCTGAGGGACCTCGGTCCTGTCGTGACACCAATTTTCTGGACGCAAACGATGTGGAACCATGCCCCGGCGATGGAAAGCCACATGCGCGAACTCAACATCGCCTGGCCGATATTTGAGGGTGAGCAGATGAACGATTTGTTGGCCTTTGTGCGCTACGTCCGCGGAGGGCCCGAGCTGGAGTCCGACCTGCTTCCAGCGGACCCGCACCGAGGTTGGGTTCTATTTCGCGAAAAGGGATGTATCGCCTGTCATGCCATTCGCGGCGAAGGCGGGACCGTAGGCCCGGACCTCGGATCGGACCGCCCCTTGCCCCGCACTCTGACTCAGATGGCAGGCCGGATGTGGAACCACTCTCCGCAGATGTACGCAGCCATGAAGGCCAAGGGCATCCAACGCCCCACCTTTGAAGGCAAGGAGATGGCCGATCTGATCGCATTCCTTTATAGCGTGCGCTATTTCGAGCTTGGAGGTTCTCCCATTGTCGGGCAGCAGCTATTCGAGGAGCGCAAGTGCAGTCAGTGTCATGGACGCGACGCGGGTGGGGGACAAATCGGCCCCAACCTGAGGAAGGCTGGCCAAGTTTATACACCGGTGAACTTCGCCCTGGCCCTTTGGTCTCACGGACCCACCATGTACGCGAAGGCCGAGGGGCTGGGTCTGGGGTGGCCCACTTTGAACGAGGGCGACCTGAGCCACTTGTTGGCTTTCTTGAACAGCTCGCCCATGAAGGATAAGAGATAAGTCTCGACTTCTGTGCCTGGCATGAACCTTGGCCACCCAGCAACAAGATAAGATAAGTCAGCTACCAGACTTGTCTTGTGCACGGTAGGCCCCCGGTGACCCTGGTGGGTACGGAATCGGCGTTCCTCTTGGTCCTCACCGGCAGTGTCGATGTGGGCCTGCTCAACCCTCCGGCCTGCACTCTTCGTCCACACATTCTCACTCGTCCTAGTGATTTAGATCACAGAGTTCTGGGTTGCCCCACGGTATCGTAGCCCGTCCCTGAACGTCGCAGGTAGAAGCGACCTTGGGGCGGCGGGATTTTCTGCGTGTCGTCCATGCGAGGCGGATACGGATATCGTCTGACTGCTCCTGACCAACGTCTGGAGAGACGCGAATTTCTCACTCTTGAGCCGCGGATCGACGAGGTGGTAGTAGAGGTTGCCGGCTGCGGAGTCTGCCATACCGATGTCGGCTTCGCATACGGCGGAGTACCCACGCGCGCACCTCTCCCACTCACTCTTGGACACGAGATCTCGGGCCGCGTTGTGGCCGCTGGTGAGCGCGCCAGTCAGTGGGAGCGGCGAAGTGTAATCGTTCCCGCTGTGATCCCCTGCGGCGACTGTGGTCCATGTCGGGCGAGCCAACCGACGATCTGCCGGCAGCAGTTCATGCCCGGCAACGATGGGGATGGAGGCTTTGCGACTCACGTCCGCGTTCCCGCGCGGGGCCTTTGCCCCGTCCCCGAAAAACTGCCGCCAGGCATCACTCTTGATCTCCTATCGGTGGTCGCCGATGCGGTCACTACCCCTTTCGAGGCGATTCGACGGGCTGGCTTAGGGGCGGATGACGTAGCGGTGTTTGTGGGCGCGGGAGGAGTGGGCGGATTCGGCGTACAAATCGCTGCTGCCATGGGTGCGGCAGTTGTGGCCATTGACGTCGACCGCAGCAGGCTCGATATGGCTGCTCAACACGGCGCTGCGCTGACGTTGGATGCCAGTTCCGCGAACGAGAAGGAACTGAAGTCCGCCGTGCGCTCGTTCGTTAAAGAGTCCGGGCGAAAAGGCATCGGGCTGAAAATCTTCGAAACCAGCGGCACGCCAACAGGACAAATCACCGCGTTCGGACTGCTCGATCATGGAGGATACCTGGCCGTAGTCGGGTTCACACCTAAGAAGGTGGAACTGAGGCTCTCCAATCTGATGGCGTTCGATGCTACCGCGCGTGGCAATTGGGGTTGCCCGCCGGAGCAGTATCCGGCCGCGCTCGCGCTGGTGCTGGAAGGCAAAGTGGTGCTCGGACCTTACGTGGAGCGGCATCCCCTGGACGACGCCCCTGCTGTGTTGGAGGCAGTTGCCCGCCACGACATTCGCAAACGCGTGATTCTGGTTCCAGATCACGAGGGCCCGCAGTAAAGGAGAAATGATCGTGCATGACCACAACTTGGTGGAGTCGTTCCCAGCCCATTTCATTCAGGTAGAGCAACGCGCGATAAGAGACCGATCCAGCGCGCCAGTCGCAGGACTGCACAACGTCTGGATCACACTGAATAATCCGTCCGAACTCAACAGCTATACCACTGACATGGTGAAGGAGATCATTCTGGCGTTGCGCGCGGCCAGCAATGACCGGGCTGCGGTGGCGGTTGTACTGACTGGCGCGGGCTCACGCGCTTTCTGCGCCGGGGGAAACACGCGGGAGTACGCGGAGGTTTACGCCGGCAATCCTGGCGAGTACCGGCAGTACATGCGTCTGTTTAACGACATGGTCACCACCGTGTTGCAGTGCGACAAACCCGTGATCTGCCGAGTGAATGGCATGCGTGTCGGCGGAGGTCAGGAAGTGGGTATGGCGTGCGATTTTTCCGTGGCCAGCGATCTTGCTGTATTCAGTCAGGCCGGTCCGCGACACGGGTCCGCGCCGGATGGTGGATCCACCGATTTCCTGCCTTTATTCGTTGGGATGGAGAATGCCATGATCAGCGGCACGCTGTGTCAGTCGTGGAGCGCGCACCGCTTCTACTGGCTCGGAGGTCTGACCCAGATTGTGCCAGCGCTCAAGGTGGACGGCCAATGGATACCTAATCCGCTGGTGGTCACTGATCGTGTTCTCGATGAATATGGTCGGCTGTCGATCGGCGAAGCAAAAACCGGAGCCCAACGCGAACACGGCAAGTCCCTTCTGGCCAAGGGTTCTGTAGATTTGACCCTTCTGGATGAGGCCGTCGATGCATTGTGCACCAACTTGCTGTACACCATGCCGGATTGCCTTATCAAGACGATTGAGAGCTTGCGCAAACACAAGTTGGAACACTGGAACCGCAACCGCGAAACTAATCGCGCCTGGCTGTCGCTCAACATGATGACCGAGGCCCGCGCTGGTTTCCGTGCCTTCCATTATGGGAGCAGAGACCAGCGGGACGTGGATTTCATCTTGTTGCGCCGGCGTTTGGCGGAGGGCGTGCCTTGGAGCGACGAGTTGATTGAGGAGATTGCCCCCTGGACGGCGCAGTCGGCAGGCGCCGCGAAACACTGAGTGCTTATGAAAATCCGTTTGGAATTTGAACGCGAGGGGCAGGTGGCGTGCGTAGTTCTCGCCGCTCCCAAAGCCAATATCGTCGATCAGGCGATGATGGCCGAGTTGGAGTCGGCCTTTGATCGCCTCGCGTCCCGGCGGGACCTCAAAGCCATCGTGCTCACTGGCGAAGGCCCCAACTTTAGTTTTGGCGCCAGTGTCCAGGAGCATCTCCCGGACCAGATTTCTGGGACGCTCGCCCGGCTTCACGCCCTGCTGCGGCGAATCGCTGAGGCACCTGCGCCTACGATTGCCGCGGTGCGGGGACAGTGCTTGGGCGGTGGCCTCGAAGTTGCGTTAGCTTGCGACCTGATCCTGGCGGAAGAAACCGCGCAGCTCGGCTGCCCGGAAATCCAGCTTGGAGTGTTTCCGCCCGCAGCCTCGGCGCTGCTGCCGGTGCGCATCGGCGCTGGACCGGCTTCGAGCCTGGTATTGACCGGCGTCAGTGTGACCGGAGCTGTGGGGGCGGCACTTGGCCTGGTGGCGCGCACGGCGGGTCCCGGTCAACTGGAGGCGGTGCTCGCGGAGTGGCTGGCTGCCGATTTTCTGCCGCGCTCGCCGTCCGCTCTGCGTTACGCGGCGCTGGCTGTGCGCCGTCCTCTGATGCACGCACTGGAGCAGGACTTACCGGTACTCGAGCGGCTCTACTTGCAGGACCTTATGAGCGAACCCGACGCGGCGGAGGGAATCCGGGCCTTTCTCGAGAAGCGGTCGCCACGCTGGCGCCAGGCGGGAGTGACAGCGTGAGCCCGGAACTCGCCAACCTGATCAGGCGCGCGCAGGAGTTGAACGATGACTTCGAGCTGACAGCGGTGCGGACGTGGAAGGAAGCGGCGACCGGGCGCAAAGCCATCGGGCACATGCCCATTTATGTTCCGCGTGAGTTGATCCATGCCGCGGGAATGTTGCCGGTTGGCATTGTGGGCGCGGGTGAGCGATTGGAGATCATCCGCGGGGATGCGTACTTCCAGAGTTACATTTGCCATATTCCCCGCAGCACCATCGAACTCGCGCTCACTCGCAGGCTCGATGTGCTGGATGGCATGTTGTTTCCCTCCATCTGCGATGTAATCCGCAACTTGTCAGGCATGTGGGCCATGCTGTTTCCGGAACGCTACGTCCGCTACGTGGACTTGCCGCAGAATTTCGAGCTCCGGGCAGGCGGGGTTTACTGGCGCCGCGAACTGGAGACACTGCGCGAGGACTTTGGCCGCCTGAGCGGCCGTCCGATCGAAGATGCGGCCCTGCGGCACAGCATCGCCATCTACAACGAAAACCGCTTCACCATCCGTGAACTCTATCGCGCCCGCAGCGATCGGCCCTGGATCTATCCTACCTCTGAGGTGTATGTGCTGATGCGCGCCGGAAACGTACTTCCGCCTGAGGATCACACTGCGCTGATGCGCGAATATTTGCGGCTTGCTCCGCTGGAAGCTGACCGCCGCGATCGTGACCAGAGCCGGGTGGTACTGGTGGGAATGTTCTGCGAGCAGCCACCGCTGGGCCTGCTGCTTACCCTGGAGCGCGCGGGTTGCTGGATCGTGGATGATGACCTGCTCCTGGGGCTCAGATGGATCATGGGTGAGATCGCGTGCGACGGCGATCCCTTGCAAGCACTGGTCGAGGCCTTCCTTTCGCAGAGCGTCGAGACTGCCGCCCGCTACTTGCCTGACGGGAAACACGGAGGCGCGCTCGTAGAATCAGTCCGGCGCAATCGCGCGGAGGGGGTCATCTTTTGCGCGCCCAGTTTTTGCGACCCCGCCCTCCTGGAGCAGCCCATGTTGATAGCGGCACTCGACCGCGAAGGCATTCCCCACACGCAGTTCAAATACTCGGAAGACACCGGCCAGTTCGCCGTCATCCGTGAGCAGGCGGGAACATTCTCCGATTCCATCCGCCTGTGGAGCCAGGCATGACTGCTGCATCTCCCAGCCCTCGCGTCTCCTCTGAAACCGACAAGGAACGCAGCATGCTCCTGCAAAAGCAGATGATTGCCGGCCATTACAGCGCGCTCTCGCGGGCTCCGCAAGAGGGCCGCAAGGTCGTTTACACTTTCGTTCCCGGCAATCTTACGGAATTGTTGCGCTCCTTCGACCTGCTTCCGGTACTTCCGGAAATCAATGCGCTGCAGTCCGGTATGCGGAAGTTGTCCGGCGACTACATCGCGGAAGCGGAGAAGCATGGACACAGCGAAGACGTCTGCACCTACGTGAAGTGCGATATCGGGATGTTGAAGAAGGGCAACATCGGACCGACCGGTGAAAGGCTACCCCGACCAGACCTGCTTCTGCTCTCCTACACCGGCTGCTTCACGTTTATGAAGTGGTTCGAGTTGCTGCGCCAGGAATATGAATGTCCGGTCGCCATGCTGCATGTTCCCTACCAATCGGAAGGCCGCATTCTGCCTCATCATGTCGAGTACATTGTCGAGCAGTTGCGCACCGAGGTAATCCCCAAGCTCGAACAGGTAAGCGGGCGTCGCTACGACGAGGACCGTCTGCGTGAAATGTTGCGGCTCTCGGCGCAGGCCGAAGATGATTTGGTCTGGGTGTTGGAGTCGGCCAAGAACGTGCCCTCGCCCATCGATGCTTATTTCGGCGGTGTGTACTACATTGGGCCAATGTTTACCGCATTTCGTGGAACCGCTGAAGGCGTGTCGTACTACCGCGTCCTGCGCGAAGAAGTGGAGGCTCGTCTGCGCCAGGGTTTGGGTCCGCTGACGCCGGAAGGATCGCAGGAGAAGGAACGCTATCGCCTGGTCATGGAAGGTCCACCTAATTGGACCAGCTTCCGTGAGTTCTGGAAGATGTTCTACGACGAGGGCGCCGTAATCGTGGCCAGCAGCTATACCAAGGTTGGAGGTCTGTACGACGGCGGCTTCCGTCACGATCCTCAACGCCCATTGGAGACGCTGGCGGAATACTGCCTGGGCTGTTACACCAATCTCGGTCTGCCCACCCGCCTGGCATTGCTGGAGCGCTACATTCGCGAGTACCGTGCCGACGGATTCATGATCAACAGTATCAAGAGCTGCAATTCCTTCAGCGTGGGTCAGCTCCTGATGTTGCGCCAACTGGAGCAGAGTACCGGGGTGCCCGGCGGCTTTATCGAAAGCGACCTGGTGGACCCACGTTACTTCTCGGCCGCGAACATCAAGAACCGCATCGAGAGCTATCTGCAGATGCTTGAACAAAAGCGCACCCGCGTGAACACATGAACGCTCTACGAATTTATGTCGGAATCGACCTCGGCTCTACTACCACCAAGGCAGTCGTCTTGAACGACGCCGGCGAGGTGATCGGCCGCGGCATCACCAACAGCCGCAGCAATTATGATGTCGCCTGCCAGGTGGTACGGGAAGAAGCTCTGATCCGCACTCGTTTCACGCTCACTCGACAGGCAATCACCGGCGATCCAGATCTCGCTCAGGTCGAGAAAGCTTTCCTTTCCTCGTTGGAGCGAAATTTCCGATTCCGCCAGCATCTCGACCAACTCGCGGGACTGCGGGAAGCGCTGCTACGAGCCGCCGCCGATTCCCGCCACAACGTTCATCGCTCCGAACTAAAGGCTGCAGTCGAAATCATCCTGGACGGGATGGTCGAGCGAACCGGACTTCATTTCAGCGAACTGGCAGTGCGCAAGAGCGATTTCTTTCGCGATCTTGCGACCGCCGATTACATGCAACTGGCGGAACAACACAGCGATCCCCGAGGAATCACCTTCGACATGCTATGCGGGTTGTTCGACGCCGCGATCCTCGTGGTGGAGAACGCAACCACGCAGGGCAGCTTCGAAACCCAATTGCGCGGCGCTTTAGAGCCTACTCTGGCGGCGGCGACGCCCGCCGTGCGAGAGAAAGCCTCGCGACTGCGCGCGGTGGTGGAGGCAACCTGCTGCGCTGAGATCGTAGAGGCTGGAACGGTGGGAACGGGATATGGCCGCCAGCGGCTACCTTTTCCCAAGGAGCAGATCCGGAGCGAGATTCTTTGTCACGGACTGGGCGCGCATGCCATGTTTCCCGGTACCCGGACGGTGCTGGACATTGGGGGGCAGGACACCAAGGCGATCCAGGTGGATGGCGACGGAATCGTTGTCAGCTTCCAGATGAATGACCGTTGCGCTGCCGGATGCGGGCGCTACCTGGGCTACATTGCAGACGAAATGAACCTGGGATTACATGAATTGGGACCGCTCGCTTTGCAGAGCCAATCCCGGGTCAGGATCAACAGCACATGCACGGTTTTCGCCAGCGCGGAGCTACGCGAACGCCTGTCCCTGGGACAAAGGCGCGAGGACATACTGGGCGGGCTGCATCGGGCTATCATCTTGCGTGCAATGTCGCTGCTGGCGCGCTCCGGGGGAGTCAGCGACGAATTTACGTTTACCGGCGGGGTGGCCCGCAATCCGGCGGCCGTGGGCGCTCTGCGCGAGTTGGTGCAGGAGAACTATGGCCATCGCACGCTGAACATTTCCGCGGATTCGATTTACACCGGCGCACTGGGCGCCGCTTTGTTTGCCCGGCGTTCCGCACAGGCCAACGCATGACAACCACCATCATTCCGTCGAGGACTCGATCGGTTGAGGAGCAGGTCACCGCTGGCGTCGATGTGGGCTCCAGCGCGGTGAAGATTGCCGTACTGCGCACCACCAGCGGCGGCGAGACAGAAGTTCTTACACTGCTCACCGAGCGCATACGCCGTCGCGAGTTGCGCAAGGTGGTCAATGACGGCTATCAGGCGGCCCTCGGCGCAGCCGGCGTTTTGGCAGACGAGGTTTGCTATGTAGCGAGCACCGGCGAAGGTGAGCTGGTGGATTTTCGCCGCGGGCACTTTTACGGCATGACCACCCACGCCCGGGGTGCGATCTTCCTGATGCCGGAAGTCCGCGCCGTTCTCGACGTCGGGGCCCTGCATGCGCGCGCCATGCGCATTGACGAACGCAGCCGCGTGCTCAGCTATCGCATGACCGGACAATGCGCCTCCGGCTCCGGCCAGTTTCTGGAAAATGTCGCGCGCTATCTGGGCATTGCCCTGGAGGACATAGGACCTCTGTCATGCCGCGCCAGCAATCCACAAGTGGTCAGCAGCATCTGCGCGGTGCTGGCGGAGACCGATGTGATCAACATGGTTAGCCGGGGAATCACCACGCCCGATATTCTCAAAGGCATTCATCTTTCCATGGCGGGCCGCTACACGAAGCTGCTGCGGGCGATTGGTGTACATGGCCCGGTGGCAATTACGGGCGGCCTCTCGGCAGACACCGGGTTGGCACAGGCTTTGCAGGAAAAATCGCGGGAGGACGGTCTGGACGTGGAAATTCGCACGCATCCCAATTCCATCTACGCCGGCGCGCTGGGCGCGGCTTTGTGGGGCGCCTATCGTCATCGCATGCTGGCCAGGCAGATGGAGGTATCGGCATGACCGGCGTCAACCAATTGGCGGGCAAGACTGCCGTGGTCACCGGTGGCTCGGGCGGAATCGGCAGCGCCATCGTTCGCAGTTTGCACGAAGCTGGTGCGGTAGCGACTTCTCTCGACCTATCGCCGCCACCTGACAATCACATTCCGTGGTTGCACTGCGATGTGCGCAGCGATGAATCCGTGAGCTCCGCTGTGCGGCAGTTTTTTCAGCAGAATGGGCGGCTTGATCTGGTAATTCACGCCGCTGGAATTTCCCGTGAGGCGGTCGTCTGGAAGCTTACCGTCGAGGATTGGGACATGATCCAGGCGGTCAACTTGCGCGGCGCCTTTTTGCTGTTGCGGCACGCCATTCCCCTGATGCGCCAGGGACTGGGTGGGCGCGTGGTCTTGATCGGGTCCATCAACGGATCGCGCGGCAAGTTTGGCACCTCGGCCTACTCAGCGAGCAAGGCGGGACTGCTTGGACTGGCCAAGAGCGTGGCCCGTGAAACCGGCCGCTTTGGAATTCTGGTGAACGTGATCGAGCCAGGCTGGGTGCGCACACCGCTAACGGAAGCCTTGCCAGCAGCCACCCGCCAAGCCGCGGAAGCGGAAAGCCTGTTGGGGAGCCTGCTTGAGGTTTCCGATGTTGCCTCTGCAGTGCTGTTTTTGTGCGGTCCGGGCGCAAGCCGTATCACCGGCCAAATTCTGCGCGTGGACGCGGGCCAGTTCCTGGGGGGCGCCACGTAGAGCGAGTTGGGAGGATAACCATGGCGACAGAAGGCATGGAAGAGACAGGTGTTCTGGAGACGGATGCGGTGCTGGTGCGCACCATGCGCGAGGACGATTTGCACGCGATCGTGGCGATTGATGCTGCGGCCAGCGGGCGCCGCCGTCCTAGCTACTTCGAACTCATGCTCCAGCGCAGCATAACCCAGGCAGGCCTGCAGATCTCCCTGGTGGCGGAAGTGGACAATCGAGTAGTGGGCTTCGTGATTGGGTCGCTCTTCTATGGGGAGTACGGGGTAGCGGAGCCATCGGCTTCCATTGACGCTATCTCAGTCGATCCTGGAGTCCGGGGAAAGAGTGTCGGCAAAGCGCTGATGCGGCAGTTGCGCCTCAATTTGGGCGCTCTGCGAATCGCAACCCTGCAAACCGAGGTTTCGTGGGACGACTTCGGCCTGTTGGCATTTTTTAGAAGTCAAGGATTCAGGCCCTCCAGCAGGCTCTGCCTGGAGTGCCCTCTGGATCCGACCCGGCCTGAAGACTAGGGAAATTGCTTCTCCCCCACAATGTGAGAGTTGCATGGAAAAAAAGAAAACCGCTCCAAAGGCCACGAAAGCTGTCGCACAAAAGTCAACGTCGCAGTCTCACCTTCGCTGTTCCCGCTGCGGCCGGCCCGCTGGGGTACGTGACAAGTTCTGTGCGGAATGCGGGCTGTTCCTGCGCGATGCCTTTCTCGATCACAGGCTCCTGCTGGCTCTGGTGGAAGAAAAAGACGGCCACAGCCGCGAAGCTCGTCAGCAATTGGAGCATCTGCTGCAAGCCGAACCGGACCACGTGCTGGCGAACCACATGTTAGGGACCTTTTACTTCCATCAAGGCACGCTCGACCTGGCTATCGAGCGCTATCAGCAAGCGGTGGCAGCAGCTCCTACTTTTGTAGTGGCGCATTACGATCTGGGCGTTGCCTGGTATCACCGTGGCAACATGCCGGAAGCCATCCGCGCCTTTCGTCGTTGCCTGGAGCTTGACCCGAACTACAACGCCGCACACTATCGGTTGGCATTGTCCTTGTTTCACGCCGGTCAGCTGGAAGAGGCCTGGAACCACTTCAAACAATCCATCGCACTCACGCCTGAGTACTTGATGGCGCATTATCACATTGGCGTGATTCACGAGCGCCGCGGAGAAGCGGAGGCCGCCGAGCGGGAGTTTCGGCGCGGTCTCGATGAAGCCGTGGGAGAAGTGAGTAGCCTGTTCCATCTCGCCATGATTCGGCGCAGCAAAGGGGACAAGAAGGGCGCGGACGAGCTTATCCGGCGAGCCCATGAATTCGGTCGGGCCCAAGGCACCAACTCTTGACTGGGAGCACACCATGAGCCCAGGCGAAGAAAACACACTGATCCACGACTGGGCGGAAGTTGGTCCGCGAAGGGCCCGTTATCCGAGTCACGTCATGCTCGACGACGAGACATTGCGCGACGGTCTGCAAAGTCCATCGGTCAACGATCCTTCGCTGGAGACGAAAGTCGAACTGCTGCACCTCATGGAAAGCCTGGGCATCGAGACTGCCGATGTTGGCCTGCCCGGTGCCGGCGCGCACCAGCGCGACGCTGTCTTGCGACTGTGCCGCGAGATCTCCGACCAGCGGCTGCGCATTCGGGCCAACTGCGCCGCACGAACCCTGATGGTGGACATTCAACCCATCGCGGAGGTCACGCAACTCACCGGCATGCCTATCGAGGCCTGCGTCTTTATTGGTAGCAGCCCCATCCGCCAGTACGCCGAGGAGTGGGAGTTATCGGATATTGTCCGTCACACGCGCGAGGCCATTCGGTTCGCTGTCCGCGAAGGGCTGGAGGTGATGTACGTTACCGAAGACACGGTGCGCTCTTCTCCCGAGCACCTGCGCGTCCTACTGACCGCCGCGGTGGAAACCGGAGCCAGGCGCCTTTGCCTGTGCGACACTTGCGGCGCGGCGGTTCCGCAAGGAGTGTGGAACCTGGTCTCGTGGGTGAAAGAGTTGGTCACGGAATTAGGTGCCGAGGTTGGCATCGATTGGCACGGTCACCGCGACCGCGGCTTGGATCTGGCCAACAGTCTGGCTGCGATCGAGGCCGGTGCCACCCGGGTTCATGGCACGGCGCTTGGCATCGGCGAGCGCGTGGGCAACACTCCAATGGAGCAGCTTCTGGTCAACCTCAAGCTGCTGGGCATACGCGACGACGATCTTTCGCGCTTGCCGGAATACGTGCAGACAGTCGCGTCGGCCACCGGGGTTCCCATGCCCATGAATATGCCTATCGTCGGACGCGATGCCTTCCGCACTGCTACTGGAGTCCATGCCTCTGCAGTGATCAAAGCCCAGAAGAAAGGCGACGCATGGCTGGCCGACCGGGTCTATTCGGGAGTGCCGGCTGCCTGGATTGGCCGAACCCAGGAAATCGAAGTGGGTCCCATGTCCGGGGCCTCCAACGTAGTCTGCTATCTCAGCGATCGAGGTCTTCCGAGCACACCCGAAATCGTGAAGGCCGTACTGGATCTGGCGAAACGGTCAAGCCGCGTTCTTGCAGAGCCGGAGGTACTGGATGTCCTGCGTGACATGAGTGCGTAAGACTGCGTTCGAATCACGGACTATCCGGAAGGTGACTCTCAGTTGGCGAGAACAGGGCTTAGCGTGGGTTGAGACAACAGGAGGTTCAGGTGGCGTCGGTCGCGAACGATCCTTTCCCTTCGATTAGTAATGGGAAGTCGGCTTGTCGGAAGGTTTTGCTAGCGATTGCGGCGGGTCACTCAAGTCGGTAGATATGCTCTAGCAGGCTGCTGAAAAACCTATCCTTTGTTGCGAACTCTGTCCCGCTTGGTCGGCGAGCGAGAGGGGAGAGAGTTCGTTTTGGCTTATTTCCACTA
>Ga0207926_1000558_pt1 | contig 18612 bp, 20 predicted proteins | sample NGESurdeep072012_8_FD_184454 | JGI IMG/M metagenome (GOLD analysis project Ga0207926, IMG submission 184454) | Arctic peat soil microbial communities from Barrow, Alaska - NGEE Surface sample 210-1 deep-072012 (SPAdes) | ecosystem: Environmental > Terrestrial > Soil > Wetlands > Peat ...
CCGCCAGCAGCGCGCCACTTTTGATCTGGCGATCGATAAGCTCGACGATGAGCTCGCGCAGCTGAAAGAGCAGGTCAAGTCCCATCCCTAAACGAAGTCGAATCTCCGGCACCTGGAGGGCCAAGCAGCGAGTCGATGATGCGCCGGGTTTCGGCGATATTGATCCAGTACGCAACTAAGCTTCATCACGTGCACCGGCGATTAATTCAACCGCAACTGCTGCAAAGCGGTCCTGCTCATCGTCGAAGCCAGCTGAGTAGGCGTCCCGGCGTGACCGTTGGTGGCCTCGCGGCAGACCTGCGGATCGCCTTCGTTTCTTCGAACCTGCCTCGTCGGTGCGGGATTGCAACGTTCTCGGCGGACTTGATGGCTGCCGTCAAGGCGGCCGATCCACGCGTGACGTGCCGCATCGCGGCGATCGATGAGCCAAATGCGATCCGGCTGTATGGCGACGAGGTCCGCTGGCGCATCAGGCAGGGGGACGCGAGCAGCTACCGCGCTGCAGCTGAGGCGATCAATCGCTCAAGCGTCAATATTGTCAACGTGCAGCACGAATTCGGCCTCTACGGGACATGGAACGACGGCGTGTATGAGGATCACCTGCGGCCCTTCCTCGAGGCTCTGCGGAAACCGGTTGTCACAACACTGCATACCGTTCCGCCCGAGCCGACGGCCTCGATGCGAGATGTGGTCCGCGCCGCTGCCCGAATGAGCGACGCGATCGTCGTGATGGCCGACGTGGCGGTTGGTCTCCTGGCGGACCGGTATGGCATCGCCGAGGTGCCGGTGGTGATACCGCACGGCATGCCGGCAATCCAGCCTCACGGCCGTGGCCGGATGAAGAAGAAGCTGGGCGTGCCCGGCCGGACGATCATTTCAACCTTTGGCCTCGTGGACCCTCGCAAGGGCATCGAGTACATGATCGAGGCGATGCCGGCGATCGTCGCCAGCCATCCAGCGACCCTATACGTGATCGCGGGCCAGACTCACCCGGAGTTGCGCCGCAACGATGGCGAGAAGTACCGCAATCAACTGGTCGAGACGGTCAAGCGCCTCGGAGTTCAGGATCACGTCTCCTTCATCGATGAATACATGGCGCAGCGGGACATCATCGAGCTGCTGCTCGCGAGCGATGTCTACGTCACGCCGTACCTCGACCCGCAACAGATAACGAGCGGCACCCTGGCATATGCGCTTGGAGCCGGTAAGGCGATCGTCTCCACCGCCTACCTGCATGCAACGGAAGCGCTGGCCGACGGGCGCGGAATTCTCGTTCCGTTTCGAGATCCGGCGGCCCTGGCCGAGGCCGTCATCTCACTGCTCGACCACCCAGACCGCAGGCAGGCACTCGAGCGCGCCTCGTTCGCCTACGCCAGCGACATGTCGTGGCCGCGGACTGGGGAGCACTGGCTGGCGCTGATGCGCTTGATCGCCTTCCCGTTGCCGACCACCTCACGCCGACTGGCCACGTGAGAGCCGTCCCAGCCGACGCTCTCGCGCACCGCCTCGCCACCAACCCGATCTTGACCAGCGCGGATGTGGCTCCATCGCAGGCCGCCCTCGAGGTGGTCTCGGTGTTCAACGCCGCCGCGGCGCAAGTGGGCAAGGAGACGATCCTGCTGCTGCGGGTTGGAGAGTATCCCCGCCGCATGACAGGTCTCATGTCCCCGACCGCGAGGACCCTCGACCTGGCCGCTCCACACGAGGCGCTTCAACCTCTCCCGCCTGGGACGCTTGGTGAGGACGTGATCGGGATCGCCTACCTGGATCCGGCCACTGAACCTCAGCGCGTGGTCGTAGCCTATGTTCGCAAAGATCTCCCTGGGCTCGACCTGAGTGATCCCCGGGCGGTCCGGGTCACCGTGCCTCCTGCCAAGCCGGGTGGCCGGGCCGAGGTCAGGGACTATCTCACACAGATATCGCATCTGCGAGTGGCCCGCAGCACCGACGGAGCTCACTTCGTGGTCGATCCGCTTCCCGCGGTAGTCCCCATCGATTCATTCGAGGAGTACGGATGCGAGGATCCTCGCGCGACAATGATCGATAACGCCTGGCACATCACCTATGTCTCGGTGGGCTCCGTGGGAATCACGACCAGCAGGCTGACTACGACCGACTTCAAGGCCTTCGAGCGCCGCGGACTCATGTTCCTGCCCGACCACAAGGATGTGGCGCTGTTCCCGGGCCGCGTGAGGGGTCGTTACGTCGCCCTGACCCGGCCCATGCCCTCGTCATTCAACCGCGTGCTTGGGATTTGGATCGCGTTTTCCGACGACCTGGTGGGTTGGGGCGCGCATCGACCCTTGGCGTTGCCGCGCCGGGGGATGTGGGACAGTGTTCGCACTGGCGCGGGCGCGGTTCCATTCCGCGTACCTGAGGGCTGGCTCGAGCTCTACCATGGCGTGAACTCCGACGGCCACTATGCGATGGGTGGGCTGCTCCTGGACGCCGAGGATCCAGCTCGGGTCATCGGCCGCTCGCCGGAACCGATCCTCACGGCGACCGAGGAGTACGAGCGGTCGGGCTTTTACAACAACACCGTTTTCTCGTGCGGCGTCGTCCCGCTGGACGAACGGGGCGAACGGATCCGGATGTATTACGGCGCCGCGGACTGTCGGATGGCCGCGGCCGACTTCGACGTCAGAGCGATCGTAGCCTCCCTGGCACCGTGCTGAGGCAGCTCGCCGCACTGACGCGGCGCTTGCCGGCAGCCGGGCCACACGCCCTGGCGCTCGCTGTCTATTCCGGCTCGAGGGGCGAGCACTTCGAAGCCCGTGAGCGCGGGGTGGAAGGCGTCGCCTGCGTGGACGACGCTGCGCGTGCATGTGTCCTTCTGTGCAAGCTCTGGGCCGCCACCGGGAATGACGCACTTAGGCGGTGGGCTGACGGGCTCTTTGATTTCGTGCTCTGGATGCACGCCGGCGACGGCCGCTGGAACAACTTCGTCTATGACTGGCAGGGCACTCGAAACACCGACGGTCCGACGTCGGCAGCCGGGATCAACTTCTGGCAGGCACGCGCCACGTGTGCGCTCGCAGAAATGAACCTGCACGTGGTCCACGACTGCGCACGAGCCATCCTGACCGAGGCTCTCGCCACAGCTGCGTCTTCATCGCCCCCATCAGATGTTCGCGCCATCCACGCACTGGGCGCGTTGGCCCTTCTCCAGCGAGCACCCGACCCCTGGCTCTCCCTGCACCTCACCGCCTGGTGCGAGGAGCTCGCCGATTGCCGCCGTGACGGGATGCTGATGAACTCACCCGACGAGCGTGACCGGCCCCACCTCTGGGGACACGTGCAGGAAGCGGTGCTGGCCGATGCCTCCGTTGTGCTGGACAGGAAGGATCTACGCGCTCTCGCGGTCGCCAGCGCCGAAGCAGTGTTTGCGGAGGTCATCGAGTCTGGTTTCGACCTCCCGCACGTCCACGGCTACGACGTGCAGTCGGCGGTGTTCGTCATGGACCGGCTTGCGGCGGTCACCGGCGAACCACGGTATGGGGAGTTGGCCCGAAAGGCCCGGAGCTGGTTTGACGGCCGCAACCCCGCCGGCGCCGTGATTTTTGACCGAGCTGCCGGTCGCGTCGCCGACGGGCTCGACTATGGCCGCCTGAACGATCGTTCAGGGGCGGAGGCGAACATCTCAGCGGGCCTTGCGCTGCTGGACGATCCGGTGGCACTTTCCAGGGCTAAAAGCTGGTCGGGCGTCTGGTAGCCGGCGCCTACCAACACTTGAGCGTCCTGCAGCCCAACGCACCGCGACAGGTGCCAAAGGTCCCGATTTGCGCAGGCCGTTTGCACCTCGATCGGATTACCTCGCGGTGCATCCTGTAAGGATGGACAGGCGCGTGCCACTGGATCAGTCGGTCGAGGTGCTGTCGCCGGATGAATGCGATCTTCTGCTTAGATCTCGCGACCTGGGTCGGATCGCGTTCGACGTCGAGGGCCAGCCTGAGGTTTTTCCGATCAACTACGCGATGGAGGGCCAGATTGTGGTTTTCCGCACCGCTCCGGGGACCAAGCTCGACTTTGTCCCAAAGGCCAGGCTCGCCTTCGAAGTGGACGACTGGGACCCCAAGCTGGGCATAGGCTGGAGCGTCGTGGTCAAAGGCCTCGCCGAAGAGGTCACCGGAAATCTGGGGCGCACCGCGGAGCATCTTCGAGAAGTGCCAGTGCATCCGGTCGCGCCCGGCGAGCGCTGGCACTGGCTGGCCATCCGGCCCTTGGAGGTGTCGGGTCGGCGCTTCCAGGTGCGGGCGGGGCTGCAACGCCGAGCTCGGGACTGGCATCGCCCCCCTCGTGGAGACTACAGGCGACACTGAGGTCCATCGATCCACGCCACCGGTGGTCCGAGAACAGGACAGTGGGTCGCGAATCGGGTGCCTGGTCCTTGTCCAACCCGGTTGCACGGGCCGTTAGGACCCTAGAAGGTCGGACATCAGACCCTGGCGGGTCGGCGGGATGGCCGGTAGGCTGAGGTTGGTTCCGGGAGCCGATGGGCAAGGGCCGGGGCGAACCCCTGCAAGGGAGGGATGCTTGAGCCTCAAACCCACGACTACCCGGGACTTACCGCGAATCCGAGGCGATTCGCCATTTCGTGGTGCGAAGGGATCGGCGGAACGGTCCGTATAGGAACTCGGCCTCGGGCGCGAGTTCGAGAGTGCCACAGCCTTCCCCGGTGCGGCGCCGCCGCAACCAAACCCCGAACGGACCAAGGAGGTGTTGACCGCGTGGTTAAACTACGGTCAATGCCCAAGACCGCTCCTTCGGCCGCGCCTGCCGGCGCCCCGGATCGCAGGGTCGACTTGATCCGTACCGCCTACCGGCTGTTCAGCGAAAAAGGAGTGCATCGCGTACCGCTGGACGAAATCGCGGCCGGGACCGGCCTCAGCAAAGGGCTGGTGCTCTACTACTTCAAGACCAAGGAGAACCTGGTCCTGGCGACCATGCGCTGGGCGCTTGACATCACCGCCGAACGGGTCCGGCAGGCGATGGCGAAGGCCACCACGCCGCAAGGGAAAGTGCTGGCGATGATCGATGGGATCTGGTCCGGCCCCGAGACCAACCGCCGCTTCTATCTCCTCTATCTCGATCTCGCGGGTCACGCCGCCAGGGTCAAGCACTTCACCGAGCTCAGCGCCACTTTCCATTCTGTCGTCAACGCTCTGTACGCCGAGGTCATCGTGCAGGGCGTCGCGGAAGGGGCCTTCGCCGTCGCGGATCCGGAGGAAGGGGCGGTGGCGTTGCGGGCGATCATCGACGGGCTCTTCTTGCAGTGGCTGCAAGAGGCCGACTGGGAGCGCCTCCACCCGTGGTACCGCGACACCTGCAAGCGCGCCGCGCTCGCGTACCTGGCCCGGACGCCCGGCTCCCCGGCAGCCTGAGCAGCCTTCCCGCACGGCCAGGCTGGCCTCGTTCTGGCACTTGACTTGACTGACCAGTCAGTCTAAGCTCCAGGTGTCGCCGGAGCGCCTGGCAACCAAACGGTCACAAAAGGAGCGCTGTCCATGGCGGTCGCGGTCCGGTCCGAGTTCGGGGCGATCCTCGAGGAGTGCTCAACTCTGGCGGAGGACGTTACCTACCCCAGCGTGAAGCGTTGGCGCGAGGAACACCCCGGCGGACATGCCGTGGGCCACTTCCAGGTCTACTTCCCGGAGGAGCTCATTCACGCCGCCGGGATGCTGCCGGTCACTCTGATGGGCGCCGGCTCCCGGCTCGAAGCAAAGCAGGCCGACTCACACATCGGCTCGTTCATCTGCTCGATCTGCCGCACCTCGCTCGAGCTCGGCTTCAGCGGTCGGGTCGGCTTCCTGGACGCTTTCTACACGACGCCGATCTGCGACGTCGCGCGCAACCTCGCCGGCATCTGGGGCCGCAACTTCAAGGGGATGACCGCGGAGATTCTTTACCTGCCGCAGAACGCCAACGCCAAGCAGGCGGTCCCTTACCTCCGCAACGAGTACGCACGAGTGTTGGCTGAGCTGGAGCGCATTGCCGGCCGGCCCATCGAGGAGGCCGACCTTCGGCGCAGCATCGGTATCTACAACGAGAACCGGCGCCTGTTGCGCGAGCTCTATCGCTTCAAGCGGGAGACGCCGTGGCTGCTTTCCACCACTGAGGCCTATGTGCTTGCCAAGGCGGGCACCGTCATGCCTCGGGAAGAGCACAACGAGATCCTTCGGAAGGCGCTGGCCGAGATCCCGAACCGGGACGGTCGCCGCCAGGACCGGGTCCGCGTGGTGTTCGAGGGCGGCTTCTGCGAACAGCCTCCGCTGGACATGCTGCAGTTGATCGAGGAGGCCTGCTACATCGTCGATGACGACCTCCTCATCGGGATGCGCTGGATCGTCGAGGACGTCCCCGAGACCGGCGATCCGCTCTTCGCCCTTGCGGAGAGCTACCTGGAGCGCTCCAGCTACAGCTGCGTGCAGCACGACGACCGCAAGCCCAAAGAGGAGATGCTCCTGCGCCGCCTCGCCGAGTCCGGCGCACAGGCCGTCATCCTCGCCGCGGCCAAGATGTGCGAACCCGGGCTCGACGAGCAGGTCGCCTACTCAAAGGCCCTCGAGGAAAAGAAGATCCCGTTCCTGCTGCTCGACTTCGAGGAGAAGATGACCGCTTTCGAGCGGATGCGAATGGAGGTCGAGACCTTCGTGGAATCGATCCTGTTCGACTGAAAGGAGAAACCAAGAAATGTCCGTCAAACAGGCTCATGCGCCGCAGCTGGAAGGCGAGCTCGTCGGCCGTGGCCGGCGCGACGGCAATCGCCTCTTCAAGGAGTGGTACGCGGAGCTCGACGCGGCCGCCGCCGCCGGCGATCCCACGGCCTATGTGTTCGTGATGGGCTCGGCGGCCGAGGTTCTCAAGGCTTTCGACCTGAATCTCGTCTTCCCCGAGATCAACTCGCTCCAGATGGCCGTCCGCAAGGTGTCTCTCGACTACCTCAACAAGGCCGAGGACTACGGCTATTCGACCGATGTCTGCGGCTACGTCAAGGCCGATGTCGGCATGCACCTCGACGCTCGCAAGCATCCGAACGGCCGGATCCCAAAGCCCTCGATCGTGGTCGCGACCAACATGTGCAACACCTATGTCAAATGGGTTGAGATCTGGCAGCGGATGTACGGCTGTAAGGTCTTCGTCCTCGACATCCCCGGCCAGCGCGGCCTCGGCTGGAGCACAGAGCCGGGCAGCGAGCAGTTCGAGAACGACCGCCGCTACGTGCAGAGCCAGCTCGAGGAGCTGATCGAAGCCTGCGTCGCGGTCACGGGCAGACCGTTCAGGATCGAGCGACTCCAGGAGAACCTCGCCCACGTCAACCGGATGGCCGCCGACTGGAAGGCTGTCCTCGAGCTCAACCAGAACATCCCGGCGCCTTTCAACGCGATGGCCGACGGCCTGACCTACATGGGCGTGCTCAGCGCTTACCGAGGCACCGAGACCGGGGCCCGCTACATGGCCGAGCTGCGTGAGGAGATGGAGCACAAGGTGCGGCTCGGGATCGGCACCATCGCGGAGGAGCGCTTCCGCCTTCACGGGGTCGGCCCGGCCTGTTACCCCTACTTCCGCCGCTTCCTCGAGCTGTTCCAGGACTGGGGCGCTGTATTCGTCAGCACCGAATACCTCGCCTACGCCGGCGGCGGACTGGACCTTGGCATCCAGTTCGACGTTGAGCGGCCCCTGGAGAGCCTGGCCGAGCAGCTGCTGATAACCGGCCGGCGCTCGATGTCGAACATGTTCTTCAGCCAGGACCAGCTCGCCGACACCGTCCGCGATTGGAAAGCGGACGGCATCGTCTACCACTCCGTCAAGAGCTGCCGGACCGTGAGCACGGGGATGGCCGACAGCCGCGAGTACCTCACCCGCATCAAGGACGTTCCGTCGCTCTTCGTCGAATCCGACCTCGTCGACCCGCGGATCTGGTCGGAGGCTCAGTTCAAGAACCGGATCGACGCGTACTTCGAGGCGCTCGGAGCCCGTAAGGCGGCCGCACTGAATGCCCACGAGCTCGGAGGCCTCGCCGCGAGCTCGCGGGGGCCCCGGCAAGTGGCGGCGAAGGGGTGAAGCGATGCTGGTAGGGGGCGTTGACGTCGGATCCACCCAGACCAAGGCGGTCGTCATGGACGACCAGCGCCGCGTGCTGGGCCGCTCGTTGATCGACACCGGGGGCATCGTCACGGCCGCCGCCGAGAACGCGTTCGAGCTGGCCTGCGCGGACGCCCGCGTGCGGCGCTCCGATGTGGTCTACGTCGTCGGAACCGGCTACGGGCGCTACAAGGTCACCTTCGGCGACACGCAAGTCACCGAGATCAGCTGCCACGCGCGCGGCGGGCAGTACCTGTTCCCGAAAACCCGCACCGTCCTCGACATCGGCGGCCAGGACACGAAGGCGATCAAGATCGGGCCGGAGGGCCAGGTCCTCGACTTCTCCATGAACGACAAGTGCGCCGCGGGGACGGGGCGGTTCCTCGGCGCAGCCGCGATGGCGCTTGACATCCCGCTCGGCGAGCTGGGTCCTCTGGCGCTGGCCGCGAAGAACCCGGTCAAGATCACGACCACCTGCACCGTCTTTGCCGAGACGGAGATCATCAACTGGCTCGCGCGCGGCAAGAAGGTCGAGGACGTGCTGATGGGAGTCCACCAGGCGATCGCGACGCGCAGCATCTCGCTGTTGCGACGGGTTGGCGTCGAGGACGAGCTCACCTTCACGGGCGGCGTCACACGGAACATCGCGATGGTGCAGATCCTCGGGGAGATGCTGGAGACCCACCTGAACGTCAGCGAGGAGGCGCACTACATGGGCGCCATCGGCGCATCGCTTTTTGCTCTGGAGAAGGCGCTGTCCGGAGCCGCCGGGGCCGTCGAGGCGATGACGGTCGGTGCCCGGCTCGACGCCACCCGCGCGGCCGGAGGCGACTGCGAGATCTGCCCCGAGCTGCCCGATCGAAAGTTCAACGACGCCCAGGAACGCCTGGCCAAGCCTCCCCAGCTGATCCAGATCGGCCGGATGGGGGAGGTGGCGAAGACATGATCAGGGTTGTCGGCATCGATGTCGGTGCGACCTACACCAAGGCCCTCGCGCTCGATGAGGAGAGGAACGTCGTCGGCCGCTCGATGGTCAAGACGGGCTTCAACCTGGCCGGGGCCGCCGAGCGCGGCTACGCCGAGGTGCTTGCGTCGGCGGGCCTGGTCGAAGAGGAGGTCGATTATGTCGCCTCGACGGGCTACGGTCGATACGTCGTTCCCATGCGGGACCTCCAGATCACGGAGCTGACCTGTCACGCAAAGGGCGCTTGGTTCCAGTTTCCGAACACCAGGACTGTGCTCGACGTCGGCGGTCAGACGGTCAAAGCGATCAAGCTCGACGAGCGCGGCAAGGTTCGCTCCTTCCGCCTCAACGACAAGTGCGCTGCCGGCACCGGCGCGTTTCTCGAGAAGACCGCCCGCTACATGGGCCTCGACCCAGCCGAGATCGGCTCGCTGGCGATGGTCTCCACGCAGCCCGTGACCATCTCGAGCGTCTGCGCAGTTTTCGCCGAGTCCGAGGTCATCAACCACCTGACGAGCGGCACGAAGCCGGAGGACATCATGTACGGCGCGGTGCTCTCGCTGGCCGGCCGCGCGCACCAGCTGATGAAGCGTGTCGGTATGGAACCCGAGTTCACATTCTGTGGCGGGATGAGCCGCAACGAGGCCTTCGTCAAGGCGATCAAGCACGAGCTGGGAGCTCCCGTCAACGTGCCCGACGGCGACAAAGGGCACTTCAACGGTGCCCTCGGCGCCGGCCTGCTCGCCCTCGACCGGGTACATAAGCTGCAGGCGGCCGGGGAATGGACAAATCGCAGCCACCGAGCTGCACAAGGAGTTTCCGCATGAGCACGTTCAAGCCTCGGCCGGCAGCCGATTTTGGTTTCGAACAGATCCTGTACGAGAAGGGCGATTGGGTCGCCCGCGTCACGATCAACCGGCCCGAGGTCTACAACTGCTACTCGGCAAAGACGCTCCAGGAGATGACGCTGGCGTTCCGCGATGCCGCGTGGGACGACTCTGTCGCGGTGGTCGTGTTGACTGGGGCGGGCGAAAAGGCCTTCTGCACCGGCGGCGATGTCGCCGAGTACCAGTCGAAATACCTGAAGCGGCCCCGCGACTACTGGAAGTACATGGGGCTGTTCCACGATTGCCACGACCAGCTCCGCAAGATCGGCAAACCTGTCATAGCGCGCATCAATGGGATCGTGGCAGGCGGAGGCAACGAGTTCAACATGGGATGCGATCTCGCCGTGATGGCGGACCACGCGACGATCCGTCAGGTCGGCACAAAGGTCGGCAGCGTCGCCGCGGGCGGCGCGACACAGTGGCTTCCCCTCATGGTCGGCGACCGCCGGGCTCGGGAGATGCTGTTCACCTGTGACCCGATCGACGCCGCGACCGCGCTCGACTGGGGCCTGGTCAACCGCGTCGTGCCCTATGCAGAACTGGACGCGGCCGTCGACGCCCTGGCGCAGAAGCTGATCGACAAATTCCCCGAGTGCACCCGCTACACGAAGGAGTCGGTCAACTACTGGAAGGACCAGGCATGGTCGGCCACGATCGGACATGCCCGCGACTGGCTGAGCCTGCACTTCGCGACTCTGGAGCCCTGGGAAGGCATGACCGCTTTCGTCGAAAAGCGGCAGCCGGACTATCGAGGCATCCGCCGGAAGGCGGCCCAAGGTGGCTCGAGCGAGTTCGTCTGGGGTCCTTACGTCGGGGCTTGCGGCGCGTGCGGAGCCAAGGGAATCCCGGGCGACTTCGAATTCTGCGGCAAATGTGGCGCGCCCCTGCAGAAGGTTCCCGTGGGCGCCGCGGCCGGCGCATCCAACGGGCGCTAGGCGAATCATGTTTCTCAGCTCGGCCGAGGCGATCGAGAGACTGGTGCCGGAGGGTACCGGTCTCCTCGCCGTCGGTGGCATGCACATGCACAACAATCCGATGGAACTTGTTCGCGAGCTGGTGCGGCGGCGCCATCGCGCGCGACGCCTCATCACCAGCCCCTCCGCCTCGTTGGCCGCCGACCTTTTGATCGGCGCGGGCCTGGTCGACGAAGTGGCAACTGCCTACATCGGGTTCGAGCATCTCGGCCTGGCCCCGGCTTACCGCCGCGCAGCCGAGTCGGGAACGGTCACGGTGCTCGAGCTCTGTGAGGCGGCCATCGTCCACGGCCTTTACGCCGGAGCCGGCGGGCTTCCGTTCACGGCTTTGCCGGCGGGGCTCGAGCTGTCCGACGTCAGCAGCGCCAACCCAGAGCACTTCCACACCATCACCGACCCTTTCACGGGCGTTCGAGTTCTGGTGGCGGCGCCTCTGCGCCCGGACGTGGCGCTGATTCACGCGCTCGCTGCGGACAAACTTGGAAACGTCTTCTTTGCCGGCGCGCACTTCACCGACCGACTGATGGCGATGGCGGCGAAGACCGTGATCGTCCAGGTCGAGCGAATGGCGAATGCGGGCGAGATCGCCGCTCAACCGGCGGAGAGCGTGCTGCCCGGCTTCCTGGTCACCGCTGTCGTCGTGGCTCCGCGCGGTTGCCTGCCCACGGCCTCGCATGGTGCGTACGGTTACGACGAGGGAGCGCTTCGCGCTTACCTGAAGATTGCCCGCACCGAAGATGGCTTCGCCGAGTACCTGCAGATCAACGGAATGGCGGCGACGGGAGTGACGGCATGAGCGTCACCGTCGAGTACGCCACCGGAGAGCTGATGGCCGCCGTGATGGCGCGTCAGCTGCGGCCAGGTGAGGTCGCGATCATGGGCGCCGTGAGCGCACTGCCGCAGGCGGCCTGCCGGCTGGCGCAGCTGACCACAGCGCCAGGACTCTGGTTCATCGCCGGCGGCAGCGGTGCGGTCAACCCGCACCTCGAGCCGCTCGTCGCCTCGAGCTGCGACGAGCGGCTGCTGAACGCCGATACGGTCATGGCTCTCCCCGATGTGATCCTGGTTGAGGGCCGAGGTGACCTGATCGACGTCTTCTTCGCAGGCGGTCTGCAGATCGACGCACGCGGCAACTGCAACCTTGGTCCGATCGGGCACTGGACCCACCCGACACTCCGCGGACCCGGCGGCGTCGGCCTGCCCTTCGTCTCGCGTGCCGGGCGAGTCGTCATCTATTCGATGTCTCACGACCGCCGGACCTTCGTCGAGCGGGTCGATTTTGTCAGCGGGCCGGGCTTTCCGGCCGATCCGCGCGAAATGCGCGGGGGCGGTCCGTCGTTGATCGTCACACCGCTTTGCACGATGGACTTCGATCCCGGCCGGCACCTGGCGAGGCTGGCCACCCTGCATCCCGGCGTCACGCTCGACCAGGTGATGGAGGCGACCGGCTTCGCTCCGATCCTCCCGGCCAAGCTGGAGACTACCCCGGCGCCGACGCCGGAGGAACTCTCAATCCTCCGCCGCCTGGATCCGGACGGGCTGCTGCATGTGGGCGCTGAACGATGAAGCGCTTCGAGGATAAAGTCGCGATCGTCACCGGGGGCGCCAGCGGGATCGGCCAGGCGACCGCGCGCCGGTTGGCTGGTGAAGGCGCGGCGGTCGTGATCGCCGACGTCAACGGTGAAGGCGCCGGCGGCGTCGCCAGGTCGATCTCGGAGGGGGGCGGTCGGGCAATTGCTCTGCAGGTGGACGTCACGGATGCCCCCGGTGTCAGGGCGATGACCGAACAAGCCATCGCCGCGTTCGGCAAGATCGACATCCTCGTCTCCAACGCCGGCTGGGATAGGGCAGGCCCTTTTGCCGACACCGACGAGGAGCTCTGGGACCGCGTCATCGCGATCAACTACCGCGGTCACCTGGCCACCTGCCACGCCGCTCTTCCTTATATGAGGGAGCGGGGCGGAGGCAGGATCGTCACGGTTGCCTCGGATGCGGGCCGGGTGGGCTCCAGCGGCGAGGTTGTCTACTCCGGCGCCAAGGGCGCCGTGATTGCGTTCACCAAAGGCCTGGCTCGGGAGGTCGCTCGGTACGGGATCAACGTCAACTGTGTGGCGCCGGGCCTGGTGGACACCCCGCTTCTTGCCGGGATGCCCGAGAAGTTGATTGCGGCGATCGTCCGCTCCATTCCGCTTCGGCGCACTGGGGTTCCGGACGAGATCGCCGCGGCCATCTGTTTCCTGGCGTCAGACGACGCTGCCTACATCACGGGCCAGACCCTGAGCGTCAACGGCGGGTTGAACATGCCGTGAGAGTCGTCAGGGGAGGTTACTTCGACATGGAATCGATCATGGAAGAGCTCTTCCGGCAGCATCGGGACGCCGAAGGAATGCTCGTCAAGCTGGCGGCCGGAGTGAAGCGAGTCGAGCGCGAGGGCGTGAACGGAGCGGGCGTCCTCGATCACCTCCGTGATCTTCGACGCGCGATCCAGGGAGAGGTCTTGAGCCACTTTCGCGAAGAGGAGCAGGCGCTCTTCCCGGTGCTGGGCCGGCACATCGACAGCGCTTCGGGCCCGATCGCGATGTTGATGGAGGAGCACGCGATCTTCCGCCAGCTCGAGCTCCAGTTCGAGGAGGCGGTCGCGGCCCTCGAGGCCGGCTTGCGTGACGGCTGGGAGGAAAAGCTCTGCGACGCAGCCGGCTCGATCGCGCGCCTGCTGCCGCTACACATCGATAAGGAGGAGAGCGTTCTCTTCCCGATGGCCGACGACGTGCTCAGTGCGGACGAGTGGGCTCAGGTGCGGCGACTATGGAACGAGGCACTGGCCGCTGTACAGCCTGCCTGACAGCGCATGCAGCCTCGAGCGCGTCTTTTAACGTTAACGCTGCGTGTTGTGCGAAAGGTAGACATCGCTCATTCTGGCCAGACTGTTTCTGAGGCCATGGAGCAGCTGAAGGCCGAGCTCAAGAATGCTCGCCGCGATCGGGAAACTGTCGTGCTGGTTGTTCATGGCTTTGGGGCGTCAGGTGTGGGTGGTGCGATCAAGGCTGCTCTGGCGACGGAGCTGCCTGGATTGGCCAGACACTATGGGTTCAAGGCTTATGGCTTTGCCGACAAGGACCGCATACCTCGAGTACACGACGTTGACCGCCGAATCCTGAACCCAGGGTCCACGTTGCTCGTATTCCGGGAAGCCCAACCGGATAAGGATTCGAAGCAAGACTTCCGCCCTAACTTCCGGACCTTGAGGTCGACAGTCAGGATTCGTGTCCGTCCACTCGCTCCTCCCCAAGTGGCAGAGCCGTGCCAGCACGTCGAACGGCAGCTGGTGTCGCGTGGACCGGGCGGCAGCAGCTTCAAATGTCGACGTTGCGGCAAGACATTCGTGGTGCCGAGTCAAGGCGCCGATTGACTGGCCGCTGGACGATTCGCGGGCGACGATCGCAAGTGGGAACTGAGGGGACGGTGGTCTTGTTGATCCCGTAATGTCACAAATGCCCTCCCCGACGAGTGAGGGAGGATGAACTCGGGGCATTCGCAGCCGACAAAGAGGAGGTTTTCGTGGACAAGACTCGTCACGCGGGAAAGGTGGCCATCGTTACGGGAGCCGGGAGCGGCATCGGGAGGGCCACCACTTTGAGACTGGCTCAAGAGGGGGCCCAGGTCATTGGATGCGATGTGAACGCGCCGGCCCTTGATGAAACCCGCTCGATACTGGAAAAGGCAGGCCTCTCTGCCACGTTGATCGTGGCAGATGTCACCAAGCAGGCAGACATCGATCGGCTGGTCGCAGCGGCGGGTCCCCGAGTCACGATCCTCGCTAACGTCGCCGGCATCATGGATCATTTCGTCCCGCTTGGAGACCTCACGGACGACTTGTGGAACCGGGTGATTGACGTCAACCTCAATGGCGTCATGCGACTGACACGAGCTGTCCTCCCAGTCATGGAGCTCGCCGGCGGCGGTGCGGTCGTGACGGTCGCCTCAGAAGCCTCGTTGGGTGCCGGAGCGGCTGGTGTCGCCTATACGACGTCGAAGCATGCGGTCGTTGGGCTGGTCAAATCAGTCGCGTACTTCTATGGACCAAAAAACATCCGGTCGAATGCTGTGCTGCCAGGCCCCGTGGCAACAGCGATCGGTGTCAGCGCAGCCCCTGCTGTGCCGTGGGCAATGGAACGGGCCATGCTTTCGATGGCGACGATGCCGGCACCTGCTGAGCCGGATCAGATCGCCGCACTGATCTCATGGCTGGCCAGTGAAGAAGCGTCCAACGTAAACGGCGCCCAGGTGACCTCTGACGGCGGATGGTCTACCGCATAGGGAACATCGGCTATCGCTAATCGATCAAGCCGACCACATCAGCGTGGCGGACCGCGATGGGCTTTCGACAGTACTAACATCGGACAGTGATTCGGGCTGTCCACGCCGGCGGCCTCCTTGACCCGGCCACTGGGGAGACGGCGCACGAAGCGGTGGTTGTCATCGAAGACGGACGGGTCACGCATGCCGGCAGGCGTGCGACCATCCACGCGCCTCGCGATGCGGAGACGATCGATGCCTCCGGCCTGACCATCCTCCCCGGGCTCATCGATTGCCATGTCCACCTCACCTCGCTCGGCGAAGGGCTCGACTTCGCTCGTGAGCTCACCACCCCGCCGACCCTCGAGCTCATGCGGGCCGTACGGGCAGCCCGCTTGACACTGGAGGCAGGTTTCACCGCGGTACGCGACGCAGCCGGTGCGCCCGCAGGCATAAGGATGGCGATCGACGCCGGCTACTTTGCCGGCCCCCGAATGTTCGTCACGATCAGCGCCCTCAGCCAGACGGGAGGCCACACCGACTCGCATTTCATGTGCGGCGCCGACCTCGACATCCCGCTACCAGACCGGCCGTACGCGGTTGTCGACGGCGTCGAGGCGATGCGATTGCGCGTGCGCGAGGTCATCCGAGCAGGTGCCGACTGGATCAAGCTGTGCACCTCCGGCGGCGTGCTTTCGCCCGGCGACCAACCGCACCATTCCGCGCTCACCCTCGAAGAAATCCGAGCCGCCGTCGACGAAGCTGCCACGCAGGGTCGCAAGGTGATGGCTCATGCGCAGGCCAACGCCGGCATCAAGAATGCCCTCAAAGGGGGCGTCGCAACGATTGAGCATGGCATCTGGCTCGATGGCGACGCCATCGAGATGATGTTGGACGGAGGTAATGCCCTGATTCCGACCCTGGTCGCGCCGCAGTGGGTCATCAGGCACGCAGAAGCTGGAAGGATGCCGGCTTACGCCGCCATCAAGGCCCGGGACGTCGTCAACGATCACATTGCCAGCATTCGAATGGCCGTCGAGGCAGGCGTGAAGATCGCCTTCGGAACGGACACTGGGGTAGGACCGCATGGAACCAATGGCGAGGAGTTCCTGCTGATGCGGCAGTTGGGAATGGAGCCGATCGACTGCATACGGTCGGCGACCACGGTCGCAGCGCGCACCATCGGAATGGAGGGGGTAGGGACGCTGGAGCCTGGCTCCTGGGGCGACCTCATCGGCGTTCCGGGCGATCCAATCGCGGACCTGGGGTTGATTTCAAACCCCGACAAAGTTCACCTTGTGGTCAAGGGCGGCGAAGTCGTCAAGTCGATGAGGTGACGGTGACCGAGGTCTTCGTACCGGTCCGGGTCGAAGTGATGACTCTGGGGGAGGCGTGGATCGCAATCGCGACGGCGATTCTGACCGGCGGCGTCGCAGGAAGCTGGGACGGGCTGCCAATCGTCGAGGTGTTCCGCGCGACGCTCGACGTGTATTCACCGAGCCTGGACGACCCGATCATTGCCAAGCACGGCGATCCCGAACGCCTGGCCTGGATGCACGCTAACTTTACCGACCACTCCCGAGTGGCCGAACTCGGTGACGCCGACAGCTATGCGACGCGCCTGTACGACTACGCCCACGCAGGCCGCAACCAGATCCGCTGGGTGGTCGACCGACTAACCGCCAATCCATCGGCGCGCGATGCGACGGTCACGACGTTGCAGCCGCTAACCGACACCAGCTACATCCCGTGCGTCAGCCTGCTGGACTTCTGGCTCGTCAAGGGCAAGCTGCAGCTCGCCGTCTACGCTCACGCCATCGACTTCGGTACGAAGGGCTATGCCAATCTCGTTGAGCTCGCGGCGCTACAAGCTCGCGTGGCGAGCGACCTCGGCGTCGGGGTCGGCACGCTCACGATGACCGTGAAGTCGGCCCACATTTATCAGACCGAGCTTGACCTGATGCGACGCATCATCGCGGCGCAATAGGGTTACCGCCCGAAACGCGTCAGTCTCCGAGGATGTACTCGGTCGTGTGGAGGTGATGCCCGAGGGCCGCGAGAGCTCCTTCCTCGTCCCGCTCTTCAATTGCGTCGACCAGCCGTTCGTGCTCTTCGAGGACACGGAACAAATGACCTGGATCGCGCCGTGCCCTCATCTGCATCAGGCGGACGAAGCCCCGCAGCTGGTTCAAGAACTGGGGTACCAGGTAGAGCCCTGACCGCTCGGAGATCGCAATGTGCATCTCTTCGTCGCAGTCGACGAAGTTGTCGTGATCGCCCGCCTCGGCAAATCGGCGCTGGCGTCGGAGCAAGGTCCGCAAATGGTCGAAATCGTCATCGTTCATGTGCTGGCACGCATTGCTCACGGCAACCCGCTCGAGGGCCTCGCGCACCGCAACCAGCTCTGCCCGCTGCACCGGCGACAGGCTGCGCACAATCATCTGCCTCCGAGGGCCGGCTTCGAGGAGCCCTTCCTGGCGCAGTGCGTAGAGGGCGTGCCGAACCGGAGTCTTCGACATTCCCAGCGATTCGGCGAGCGACCCTTCGTTGAGAACCGTGCCGGCCTCGAGCCGCTGCCGGAGGATCTCCCGACGCAGCTGCTGGTATGCCTGCTTTGCCAATCGGCCCGAACCCGCCGGCTCGAATCGAGGATTCACCGCGACATCCTCGGGACGCACCACCTTGGTGGACACAACTCGATAGCGGTACTCGCCGGTCAGCGTGGTCAACGCAACGAGGTCGCCCTGGCGGATGTTGCGCAGCGGCCGGAAAAACGTGTCGCGGTGCCCGGAAATGCCGACGTTCCCCGGTTCTCCGGGGAGCGCCGTGCCTCCAATATGACCGACCGAGCGACGCAGGGTCCTGGCAGCAGTTCCCTCCACGACGATGACGGAAATGCCGAGACGCGGAATGTCGATGCGGCCGATCAAGCCGCCTGGCGCGGCTTTTGGTGAAGGTTGCGGTGAAGCACGAGTCGAGGCCTGATGCACTCCAGCCGCCGCCTCCAGCTGATTCGTCAGCATCCGCTCGAGTCGGCGATCAGCCTCTCGTTGGAAGCTCCAGGCATCCAGCAAAACGAACCCGCAGTAAGCGAGCAGCGAGAAGCCGACGGCGAAGAAACCGCGCCGCGTCCAGCGCAGAATACGCCGCAGGGATGCTCTGGCGACCACGATCCTCATTTGAGCGCGCCATCTTTGAGCGGCAGCAATTCACCGCCGGCGATGTAACCGGCACGGGTGCGTACGAAGAGCTTTGGGCGCCGCGCCCCGCCGGCGACGACTCGAATGGCATGGTAGACGCCCGGTTGCACCGCGGCGGTAGAAAAATATCCGATGGTGTATTGATTGCGGATGTCGCGCGCGATCCGCTCACAAATCGCGACCACCTCTTTGGTTTCGGCGGGAAAATA
>Ga0207926_1000565_pt1 | contig 18454 bp, 18 predicted proteins | sample NGESurdeep072012_8_FD_184454 | JGI IMG/M metagenome (GOLD analysis project Ga0207926, IMG submission 184454) | Arctic peat soil microbial communities from Barrow, Alaska - NGEE Surface sample 210-1 deep-072012 (SPAdes) | ecosystem: Environmental > Terrestrial > Soil > Wetlands > Peat ...
CAGGCGGTGGCGCATCTGGTGCCTTACATCGAAGCAGAAAAATTGCGCTCCGGCGACAACAAGCCCAAGGGCAAGATCGTGATGGCGACCGTGAAGGGCGACGTGCATGACATCGGCAAAAACATCGTCACCGTGGTGCTGCAGTGCAACAACTTTGAAGTCATCAACATGGGCGTGATGGTGCCGTGCCAGCAGATTTTGGACACCGCGCGCGAACACAATGCGGACATCATCGGCCTGTCCGGGCTGATCACGCCTTCGCTGGAAGAGATGGCGCATGTGGCGAAGGAGATGGAGCGGCAGGGCTTCAGGATACCGCTGCTGATCGGCGGCGCAACCACTTCGCGCGTGCACACGGCGGTGAAGGTAGAACCCAACTATCCGAGCGGCCCGACGGTGTACGTCACCGATGCCTCGCGCGCGGTGGGCGTGTGCAGCAACCTTTTGAGCATCACCCTGCGCGACGAATACGTCCTGGGCATCAAGGCGGAATACGTTGCAGCGCGTGAGCAGCACGAAAGCAAGAAGGGCAAGGCGGTGTATGTCACGCTGGCGGAGGCGCGGGCGCATGGCTTAAAGACGGATTGGAATAATTACACGCCGCCCAAGCCGTGGCTGTTAGGCGTGCACAAGTTCGAAAACTATCCGCTGGACAAGATCGCCGATTACATGGACTGGACACCGTTCTTCCAGGCATGGGAATTGAGGGGACGCTACCCGAAGATACTGCAAGACGAAGTGGTGGGCGAAGAAGCGCGCAAGCTGTTCGCCGATGCGCAGGCGATGCTGAAAAAGATCATCGAGGAAAAATGGCTTACCGCGAATGCCGTGTTCGGCTTGTTCCCGGCCAACACAGTCAATAGTGACGACATCGAGATCTACACCGACGAGTCGCGCAACGAGGTGGCAATGACTTGGCACAACCTGCGGCAGCAGAGCAAAAAACCGGCAGATATCCCGAACTACTGCCTGGCCGACTACATCGCACCGAAGGAAACCGGCGTGGCAGACTATATCGGCGGATTTGCCGTCACGGCCGGCATCGGTATCGATGCGCGCGTCGCGGAATTCGAAAAACAGAATGACGACTACAACGCCATCATGTTGAAAGCCTTGGCTGACCGCTTGGCAGAAGCCTTCGCCGAACTGCTGCATGCCCGCGTGCGCCGCGAGTTCTGGGGCTATGCGACGGACGAAACCCTGGACAACGACGCGCTGATCGCCGAAAAATATCGCGGCATCCGCCCCGCGCCCGGCTATCCCGCCTGCCCGGAGCACAGCGAAAAAGGCCCGCTGTTCGAACTTTTGCAAGCACCGCTGAACGCAGGCATCACGATCACCGAAAGTTTCGCGATGCTGCCCACCGCAGCGGTGAGCGGATTCTACTTCTCGCACCCGGCGGCGCAATACTTCGCCACCGGCAAGATAGACAAGGATCAGGTCGCCGACTATGCGCGGCGCAAAGGCTGGAGTTTGGAAGAAGCGGAACGCTGGCTGGCGCCGGTAATAAATTATTAACTCAATCGGAGACAGGCATGATAAAACGCACGACATATTTTTCGCTGGCTTTGCTGTTGATGGCCGGCATTTTTTCAACGACCGCGTGCTCTGAACAGGCCGCACCAAAAATGGAGACAAGCAACATGACTGAACTGATCAAGACCGATGTAAAACTGGGGACGGGAGATTTGGCAACTGCCGGCAAGAACGTGTCCGTGCATTACACCGGCTGGCTGTACGATGCAGCCGCACCCGATCATCACGGCAAAAAGTTCGACAGCTCGCGCGACCGCAACGAGCCGTTCGAATTCCCTCTTGGCGCAGGCCACGTCATCGCAGGCTGGGATCAAGGCGTGGCGGGTATGAAAGTCGGCGGGCAGCGCACGTTGATCATTCCTGCGAACATGGGTTATGGCGCGCGCGGCGCGGGCGGGGTGATCCCACCGAACGCATCGCTGGTGTTTGATGTTGAGTTGCTCGGCGTTCACTAACAGCGCGTAGCAAAACTACTGATGAAACAACTGATATGACTACTAGCCATCTGACTAACCCAGCAAAAGACGCTGGGCAAGTCATTGGTTATAGCCATCCCACTAAGCAACCAAAGACGTTTGCCAAGTGTTTGGTTATGCGCTCGCCGGAACTGTGTTGCTCAAGGATTCAGAATGCGGGATCACGAAGTGATGAACTCCTGTGTAAACTCCGCTTCTTCATCCTTTCGCGCCTTGTCCCGGCTTCGCTCGCTACGTTTTTCAACACGCTGTTCGACGGTCGGTTGAAAGAATAACAGTATGAACCTGATCTCGCACCCGCTGCTGGTTACGGCGCTGATGCTCACCGTATCCAACCTGTTCATGACTTTCGCGTGGTATGGGCACCTGAAGAATCTGGCGACTTCGCCCTGGTATGTGGCGGCGCTGGTGAGCTGGGGCATCGCGCTGTTCGAGTATCTGCTTCAAGTCCCCGCCAACCGCATCGGCTACACCGAACTCAGCCTCGGGCAATTGAAGATACTGCAAGAGATCATCACATTGTCGGTGTTTGTGCCATTCGCGGTGTTGTACATGAACCAGCCGTTGAAGTGGGATTATTTGTATGCGGCGCTGTGCATGATGGGTGCGGTATATTTTATATTCCGCAGCGCTTAGGAAGAATTCGCTTTTTTATTCTTAGAAAGAAATTATGCAATGTCCATTCTGCGCTTCTGAAATCAGCCCCGATGCAGTTATTTGTGAGAAATGTGGGGCTCACAGGGTCACCCGGCGCACTACCGCGGGTGTTTTCGTAGGCTGGGCGGGCATGGTGATAGCGCTTATATGGGCCATGTTGTGGGTTCCCCTGCTGTTCCTGCCCTTCATTGGTTATGACTTGAGTGGTTATCCCTGGATAACGCTTATCGTTGGCACCACCATAGCGGCTGCATTGTTGTGGTACTCCAAATCGACCGTACATTTCCAATGGATCCGCCGGGAAGATTGAGTGTCTATGAGCACGAATAAACTACCGGCAATACACATTCTGGGCATCTGCGGCACGTTCATGGGCGGCATCGCGGCGCTTGCCAAGCAAGCCGGTTATCGCGTCACCGGCTGTGATGCCAATGTGTATCCGCCGATGAGCACGCAACTGGAAGCGCAGGGCATAGAACTGATCGAAGGTTTCGGCGTGGAACAGCTTGGCCTCAAGCCGGATGTGTTCGTGATCGGCAATGTGGTATCGCGCGGCAATCCATTGATGGAAGAGATCCTCAATCGCAACCTGCCCTACATCTCCGGCCCGCAATGGCTGGCGCAAACCATCCTGCACGATAAATGGGTGCTGGCTGTCGCGGGCACCCACGGCAAGACCACCACCAGCGCGATGCTGGCGTGGATACTGGATTACGCCGGACTCAGCCCCAGCTTCCTGATCGGAGGGGTACCGCAGAATTTCGGCATTTCCGCACGCCTCTGTTCTGTCCCCGCTTCCTCCGGGGGAGGGGAATCGCCATTCTTCGTGATCGAGGCGGATGAATACGACACCGCGTTTTTCGACAAGCGTTCCAAGTTCGTGCATTACCATCCGCGCACCGCGATACTCAACAATCTCGAATTCGATCACGCCGACATCTTTGCCGATCTCGGCGCGATAGAAACGCAGTTCCATCATCTGGTGCGCACCGTACCAGGCAACGGCCTGATCGTCAGCAATGGCCGCGAGGCCTCACTGGATCGCGTGTTGCAGCGCGGTTGCTGGACTCCGGTTGAGCGCTTCGGCACGGATGATGGCTGGCAGATAGATGCCGGCAACCGCGTGACACTGAATGGCAAACCGCAAGGCACGCTGAATTGGGACTTGCTCGGCGAACATAATCGCCAGAACGCACTCGCCGCACTCGCCGCCGCGCGCCATGCGGGCGTACCCATCGCGCAAGGCCTGGCGGCTTTAAGCGAATTCAAGAATGTGAAACGGCGCATGGAAGTGCGCGGCGTGGCAAATGGTATTACCGTTTATGACGATTTTGCCCATCACCCCACTGCGATAGATACCACCGTTGCCGGGCTGCGCCACAAAGTCGGTAATGCGCGGATACTGGCGGTACTGGAGCCGCGCTCCAACACGATGAAGTTGGGCGTGATGAAAGACGCGCTACCGGGAAGTCTGAAGGACGCTGACCTAGTGTTCTGCTACGCCGGCAACCTCGGCTGGGATGCGCACGGCGCGCTGGCCCCAATGGGCAGCAAAGCTGTCGTCGAGGAAGATCTTGGTGTGTTGATCGAAAAGATCACCGCCGCCGCACGGCCCGGTGACCACATCCTGGTGATGAGCAACGGTGGCTTCGGCGGGATACACGAGAAGCTGCTCAAGCGATTGGGGTAGGGGCGGGTTTCAAACCCGCCTTTTTACACATCCGAATAAGGGCGGGTTTCAAACCCGCCCCTACGCGCCCTGATTGTCCAGCCCCAATTCCTGAATCTTGCGCGTCAGGGTGTTGCGGCCGATGCCGAGCAGGGTGGCGGCTTCGATGCGTCGCCCGTTGGTGTGCTGCAGGGCCTGCAGGATCAGGGTACGCTCGAACTGTATGGTGAGCGTATCCATGATGCGCTCATCCCCGCGCTGCAGGGCCAGTGTTGCCTGCTGCGCCAGGGCCGCAGTCCAATCTCCGCCAATTGATGCGCTCGCAGGGGAACCACCGCGCCATTCCGGGGGTAGATCGGCAATCTCGACTGTCTGAGAAGGCGTCATCACGGTCAGCCAGTGACAGAGATTTTCCAGTTGCCGCACGTTGCCGGGAAAATCCTGTGCGCTGAGATGTTGCAGCGTCGCATCGCTGAATTGTTTCTGATCGACCGCCAGTTCGCGCGCGCTCTTTTGCAGGAAATATTTTGCCAGCAGCGGGATATCCTCGCGACGTTCGCGCAGCGGCGGCAGGCGCAGTCTTATCACGTTCAGACGATGGAACAGATCTTCTCGGAACAAACCCAGCTTGACCCGTTCATCCAGGTTTTGATGAGTGGCTGTGATGATGCGCACGTTGGCCTTGATCGGCTGATGACCGCCGACGCGGTAGAAATTCCCGTCTGACAGCACGCGCAGCAAACGGGTTTGCAGATCGGCTGGCATATCGCCAATTTCATCGAGAAACAGCGTGCCGCCTTCTGCCTGTTCGAAACGCCCGTGTCGGGTCGTAGCTGCGCCGGTGAACGCCCCGCGCTCATGGCCGAACAATTCCGATTCCAGCAAGTCCTTGGGGATCGCCGCGGTATTGATCGCGATGAACGGCTTGTCCGAGCGAGGGCTATGGCGGTGCAAAGCACGTGCAACCAACTCTTTGCCGGTGCCCGATTCGCCATTGATCAGCACCGTCGCGTGCGATTGCGACAGTCTGCCGATGGCGCGGAATACTTCCTGCATCGCAGGAGCTTGGCCGAGAATATCGGCTGCCACTTGAACATCTTCTGCTTCGGCTGTCTTGCGTTTGCTTTGTTCCAGCGCGCGTCGTATCAGTTCCACCGCGTGATTGATGTCGAACGGCTTGGGCAGGTATTCAAACGCGCCTCCCTGAAATGCCGAGACGGCACTCTCCAGATCGGAATAGGCTGTCATGATGATGACCGGAATGAGCGGATGCCGTTGATGCAGCGTCTGCAAAAAATCCAGCCCCGAACTTCCCGGCATACGGATATCGCTGACCACCACCTGTGGCACGTCGTTACTCAACGCACGCAGCGCATCGTCTGCAGAGGCAAAACTTTTGAACTCGATATCTTCGCGTGTCAGCGATTTCTCCAGCACCCAGCGTATCGAACGGTCGTCGTCAATAATCCAAACTGGTTTCATAATAGTCACCAAATAATCATGGAAGGGGAAGCAGCACGGTAAAGCAGGTGCGCCCCGGTTCGCTGTCAAATTCAATCATGCCGTGGTGCTGACTGACAAAGTCTTGCGCCAGGGTCAGCCCCAGCCCATGTCCGTCGGCACGCCCCGACACCAGCGGATAGAAAATCTTGTCTTTTAATTCCGGCGGTATACCGGGGCCATTATCAATGATGTCCACTTTCACTGCCAGGCGATGGCGGCGTTTGATCAGCGTCGCCTGACGCGCGATGCGGGTGCGCAAAACGATAGTCCCGTTGCCTTGCATGGCCTGCGCGGCGTTACGCACGATGTTGAGCATGGCTTGTATCAACTGCTCTTTATCCCCGATCATTGCGGGAAGACTGATGTCATAGTCCCGTCGTATCGTCAGGCCTTCCGGCATTTCCGCCAACACCACACTGCGCACACGCTCCAGCACTTCGTGGATATTGAGCGCGCTGTAATGCGAGGCATTCTGCGGAGCAAGCAATTTCTCCATCAGCGAGCGCAGCCGGTCCGCCTCTTGCACGATGACCTGGGTATATTCGCGTAAACCCGGTTTTTCCAATTCCTGTTCGAGCAACTGTGCCGCACCGCGTATACCGCCGAGCGGGTTCTTGATCTCATGCGCGAGATTGCGCAACAGCAGGCGACTGGCCTGCGTCTGATCCAGCATCTGTTCTTCGCGAGCCAGTTTCAATGGCATATCCATAGCATGAAATTCCAGCAATAAACATCGTTTGCCGAATTGCAGGGGAGTTGCAGCACAGCGCAGTTGCAGCTTGCCGTGCGCATGCGTGCCCAGTGTCAGATTATGTTCGATATAGCTGGCATTGTTCTGGATCGCTTGCTGCATCGCGCTGGCCAGCTGTTCGGTATGCGTGAACACCTGTTGCAGCGGATGCCCGAGCAGGTTTTTCCCGCTCACGTCGAACAGATGTTCCGCAGCCGGATTGAGATAAGCGATGCGCGACTCGTCATCCAGCAGGATAACGGCGGTCGCCAGGTATTCCAATGTGAGATAAGGAAGGTCGGGCATAATGTTTTACATAGCAGAAAACATGCCAAGAAAATATGCCGGACGTGACAATGTTTATTTTGGTAGTTTATTCAGCTCTGTGTTAAGAGCCTCGATATTTTTTGTATGCAGATCAACCTGTTCCTGTAGCGGTTTGGTCTTCTCTTCGTACTTGGCGACATTACGATAAGTCTTGCCGTCCTGCCCCTTGAAGACTTCCGGGTTTGACTCGGCTTCGTTCAAGTTCTGTTTGGCGACCTCAAGCAATTTCTCTTCGGTATCCAGCTCGTCTTGCAGAATCTTGCGCCGGGTATCGTCTCGCCCTCTTTGCGTTTCACCATCCACCCTCGGAAAGCCCGAGGGCGGGACCGCCATTGGCTTCATGGTAGGCAGGGGTTCCAGATTAAGCTTCTTGCCACCCTTGATCGGAGAACTCGAGTAAGTGACATGCCCATCCGCATCCACTGCCTTATAGATATCGGCATGCGCCAACAACGGGCAGACACACAACGCGGCAAATAAATATCGTTTCATGTTCGCTCTTCCTCGAAGTAACGCGGCAAGTATAGGTCATGCGTCAGACACAGACAAACATTTCCCGTTCAAAACAAAACGGGGCGCGAAGCCCCGTTTTGCTGTCCTGCTCTAAGTTTTAAACTCTTAGATGCTGTAATACATTTCAAACTCTACCGGATGCGTGGTCATGCGCAGACGGGTCACCTCATCCATTTTCAATGCGATATAGGCATCGATAAAGTCGTTGGAGAACACGCCGCCACGGGTCAGGAACTCGCGATCCTTGTCCAGATGTGCCAGGGCTTCATCCAGCGAGCTGCACACTGTTGGTATCTTTGCATCTTCTTCCGGTGGCAGATCGTACAGATTTTTGTCCGCGGGATCGCCGGGGTGGATCTTGTTTTGAATGCCGTCCAGGCCAGCCATCATCAAAGCCGTGAAGCACAAGTACGGGTTGGCAGTCGGGTCAGGAAAACGTGTTTCGATACGGCGTGCCTTTTCACTGGGCACATGTGGAATGCGAATCGAAGCAGAACGATTCTTCGCTGAATAAGCCAGCTTGGTCGGTGCTTCGTAGTGCGGCACCAGACGCTTGTAAGAGTTGGTGCCTGGATTGGTGATCGCGTTCAATGCCTTGGCATGCTTGATGATACCGCCGATGTAGTAAAGCGCCAGTTCGGACAGCCCTGCATACCCGTTGCCGGCAAACAGATTCTTGCCACCCTTCCAGATGGACTGGTGCACATGCATACCGGATCCGTTGTCACCCACGATAGGCTTGGGCATGAAGGTTGCGGTCTTTCCATACTGATGCGCAACGTTGTGCACAACATATTTCAAAACCTGGGTCTGGTCAGCGCGGCGCACCAGCGTGTTGAACTTGGTGCCGATCTCGCATTGGCCGGCAGTCGCCACTTCGTGGTGATGAACCTCGACTTCAATACCGATATCTTCCAAAGCCAGGCACATCGCGGCACGGATGTCGTTCAGGCTGTCGACAGGGGGAACCGGAAAGTAGCCACCCTTAACGACCGGACGGTGGCCGGTATTGCCGCTGTCATACTTTTCTGCGGAGGACCATGCAGCCTCTTCGGAGTTGATCTTGACGAAGCAACCTGACATGTCGATTTGCCAGTTCACGGAATCGAAAATAAAGAATTCGGGTTCCGGACCGAAGTAGGCCGTATCGCCGATGCCGCTGGATTTCAGGTAGGCTTCAGCGCGCTTGGCGATGGAGCGCGGGTCGCGGTCATACCCTTTGCCGTCGGTCGGCTCGATCACATCGCAGGTGATCACCAGAGTCACCTCGTCCATGAACGGATCGAGAAATGCGGTCGAGGGATCCGGCAACAGCAGCATATCCGAAGCCTGAATACCTTTCCAGCCGGCGATCGATGAGCCGTCGAACGCATGACCGTCCTCGAATTTTTCCATGCCCACGTATTTGGCGGGTACTCCCACGTGCTGCTCTTTACCGCGCGTATCGGTAAAACGGAAATCCACGAACTTGACTTCGCGGTCTTTAATCATTTTCAACACATCATTTGCCGACATCGACATAACATTCTCCCAAAACATCAAAATTAAACAGCTGAACTAAATACCCGAAATTTAAAATGCAGAAAGCGTGCCAGCCCTATCCGCATAACAAGCTGTCATTGTGCCATAAGCCAGTTAGGCCGCACAAAAAAAATTTGCACCTATAATGGGCGTGATCCGGCCACTCGCGCACTAATTCTGTGCATGAATGCGGTGAACGTGAATGATGCGAAATAATTCATCATCACGCACCAGTTCATCACATCGCGCTTGCAATTCATCGGCCTGTCCGGCAAGTCGTTGGTCTGATGAAAGATAGATCTCCGCATCGACCTTGCCATCCAGATAATGAAACACCACGCGATTATCCAGCAGACCCGGCTCTTCCAATCGCTCGACAAGATGCGCCAGCAGTCCGGGCCGGCTGGGCAGATGCGCGTTCGGCTTGGCCGTCAAGTCATCTTCCGGATCGATGTGCACCATCACATCCATCACATGATGATTTTTGAGCACCGCATGACGCGCCAATTCGGCGATGTAATGCCCTTCCGAAACACTGATCTTGGGATCGACCATGATGTGCGCATCGACCAGCGCGTTGTCGGCCATCTTGCGGGTGCGCAACTCATGCAAGCCGCGCACTCCGTGGGTATTGAGCAGGGTTTGCCGTATTGCCTCGACCTCCTCCGCGTCCAGTCCGGTATCGATGAGCTCTGCCAACGCTTCCAGAGCCAGCTTGCCGCCCATATGCGCGATCATCACACCCACCACCGCTGCGGCGAGCAGATCGAAGAAAGTATAACCGAGCAGGTTGCCGGCCACCCCGACGATGACCACCAATGAAGATGCCGCGTCCGAACGCGCATGCCACGCGTTGGCCACCAGCATCTGTGAGCGCACCCGCTTGGCCACCGCCAGCATGTAGCGGAACATTCCTTCCTTGGCAATCAGTGCAAGAACCCCGATCGCAAGCGCGAGCGGACTTACTGCCCGCAACGCCTCAGGATGCTGCAAGCGCATTGCAGCCGCCACCAGCAATACCACGCCAAGCACCGCCAGAAATGTGCCCAGAATGAGCGTCGCGGCGGTTTCTATCCGTGCATGACCGTAAGGATGATCAGCGTCGGCGTGCCGGTTGCCGTGGCGATTTGCAAAGAGCACCAGTACATCGGAAAACAAGTCCGACAGAGAATGCAAACCATCCGCCATCAAGGCCTGCGAATGCGCAAAAAATCCGCCCACTACCTGGAAAGACGTCAACAGCACATTGATGCCTATACTCACCCAGGTGCTTTTTTGCGCGGCGGCAAAACGCTCCGGGTGCACCGGTTCGAAAGCCCCGATATTGTCGCGGGATGGGTGTGTTTGAGTGTGATTTTTCATGTGGGTTGAGCTAGTATGCGTACATAGCTGTGCAGCATAACATTTAAGGAAGTACCGTAAAACTTTGCTTACATCATGCAGCACAGGCATAGGTTAAGTGATCCGCGACCCATCTGCAATTGGACTCAATCGACGCTACCGAGCCACTACACTCAAAGAGAGAAACATCATGGGGAAAATTACCGCCATTCTGCAAGCCGCGCAACAGCGCGCCCAGGAGATGAACCTGCCTTACGAGGGCGCGCTATACCCCGGTGAGGCTTATGAAATCTTGCTGGCCGCACCCGGCGCCAAGCTCGTGGATGTGCGCAGCCGCGCAGAACTGGACTGGGTAGGCCGTGTAATAAACAGCGTGGATATCGAATGGGCGACTTATCCGGGTATGAGACCCAACCCGCATTTCCTCACCCAACTGGAACAGCAAGTGGACAAGGAGGCGCTGGTAATATTCCTGTGCCGCAGCGGGGCACGCTCGCACCACGCAGCCGCTATAGCCACCCAGGCTGGCTATAGCGACTGCTACAACGTGCTGGAAGGATTCGAAGGCGACATGAGCACTGACAAACACCGCAATACTGTCGGCGGCTGGCGGGCGGTGGGACTGCCTTGGGAACAGGGTTAACACAGTAGGGGCAGGTCTCAGACCTGCCCTGATTCATCACATAACCGAAAAAGGCAGGTCTGAGACCTGCCCCTACAGATAATCAATAATCAGCGGCGCATGATCGGAAAAACGTTGCGCTTTGTAGATGCTTGCCGTTTGTGCAAGTGCTGCAATACCGGGTGTAGCAATCTGGTAATCGATGCGCCAACCGACATCCTTGGCCCATGCCTGGCCACGATTCGACCACCAGGTGTAGGCTTCCAATTCGGGATGCACACGGCGAAACACATCGACGAATCCGACTTCATCGAATAACTCGGTCAGCCAGGCGCGCTCTTCAGGCAGGAAGCCTGAATTCTTCTTGTTGCCGCGCCAGTTTTTCAAGTCGATCTCCTTGTGCGCGATATTCCAGTCGCCGCAGATCAGCACCTCGCGTCCACTTGTCCTTAAATCCCTCAAGTGCGGCAGGAAAGCCGCCATGAACTTGAACTTCACCGCCTGGCGCTCCTCGCCGCTGGAACCGGAAGGCAGATATACCGACACCACGCTGAACCCGGCATAGTCCGCACAGATATAACGTCCCTCCGCATCGAACTCGGCGATGCCCAAACCAGAAATGACCTGCTGCGGCTGTTCGCGGCTATAGATGCCCACACCGCTGTATCCTTTTTTTTCCGCATAATGGAAGTAGCCGTGATAACCGTGTGGCGCGAGCATTTGCCCGGTCATGTCCGCCGCTTGTGCCCTGAGTTCCTGCAAACAGACGATGTCTGCATCTTGCAGTGCGAGCCATTCATAAAAGCCTTTGCTGGAGGCCGAACGAATGCCATTCAGATTGATACTGATGATGCGCATGAATATTCTCTGGTGTTATCGTGCCTGCCATTATAATGTGCGACATCGTCCCAGCCTGTCGCTTTCACCATGTCCAATTTCAGACTAGACTTCATCCGCTTTGCCGTGCAGCAAAAAGTGTTGTGCTTCGGCGAATTCAAAACCAAGGCAGGGCGGTTGTCTCCGTATTTTTTCAATGCCGGATTGTTCAACGACGGGGCTTCATTAAGAAACCTGTCGCAATTTTATGCGCAGGCGATCCTTGCTTCCGAAGTGCCGTTCGACATGCTGTTCGGCCCCGCCTACAAAGGCATCCCGCTGGCCGCCGGAACTGCGATTGCTCTGGCGGAACAGGGCAACAACGTGCCTTATTGCTACAATCGCAAGGAGGCCAAAGACCACGGCGAAGGCGGTACCACGGTGGGTGCCGCGTTGCACGGACGCGTGTTGATCATTGATGACGTGATCTCTGCCGGTACCTCGGTGCGCGAGTGCATCGAGCTGATAGGCGCAGCCGGTGCGCAGCCTTGCGGCGTGGTGATCGCATTGGATCGCATGGAGCGCGGACAAGGCGAGCTTTCCGCCGTACAAGAGGTACAACGCAACTATGGCATTCCGGTGGTATCTATCGCGACGCTGGACGACTTGCTCGGCTATTTGCATAATGAAACAGGAATGATGCAAAATGTAGCTGCCGTCCAATCTTATCGTGATCGCTATGGAGTAAAAAATGGATAGATCCAAATTGCTTGTCGCGCTTATCGTCGGTACCACCTTCAGCTTGCCCGCCGCGGCAAAATTGTACAAATGGGTGGATGACAATGGCACTACACACTACGGCGAAACCATCCCACCGGAATATGCCAACAAGGATCATGTCGCACTGGACAAGGCCGGGCGAGTGGTAAAAACAGAAGAGGTGCTCACTCCGGAAAGGCGTCGCGCCAAGGAGCAGGAGGAGGCAAAGAAACGTGGGGAGGCAAATACCTCACTTGAACTACAACGCCGTGACAAAACCCTGGTCAACACTTATAGCAGCGTGAAAGAAATAGATCTGGCACGCAGCCGCAGTTTGCAACAGATCGATGCGAACCTCAATGTCATCGCGTCTGCGATCAAAATAGCCGGCGACCACTTGGCTGGATTGCAGAAAGAAGCTGAACGCTACACCAAGACAAATCGGAAAATACCGCCTTCCCTGGATGACGATTTACGGGAAGCGCAAACCAGGCTGGACAAACTGCAAAAGGACTTTGAAAAGCCCCAAGCGGAAAAGGCAGCGGTGGAAGCGCGCTATGATGCAGACAAAGTGCGTTACATGGAATTGACCGGGAAAAAATAACCTTCGCGCAACGTGATTCATCCGGCTTGCGGATTCGCCAAACAGATTTATCGGGGAGTCGTGTTATGGCTGCAGCGGTTCAAACTTGCCAGTGGTCACGTCATAACCCAGCAACTCACCCCGCTCGATGTCAAAATACCAACCGTGCAAAGTGAGCTTACCTTGTTCGACTCGCTCGCGTACCCAGGAAAAAGTCCTCAGATTATCAAGGGAAACCAGGATCGCCTGCTGCTCGCAGGCGCGATGGCGCACCTCACTGCTTGCATTCGCATGCTCCCGTTCCACCTGTTCCCGTGCGGCATCCGCGATCCCCATCCATTCGGCAATAAAGGATTCCTCCTTGTCCACGCTGCCTTCCAGCAAGGCGTGGATGCCGCCGCACTGCGCGTGCCCGAGCACGATGATGTGCCGCACCGCCAAATCTTTTACGCCAAACTCCAACGCCGCACTGGTGCCGTGATAATGGCCCTGATTCTCGGCGGGAGGAACCAGATTAGCGACGTTGCGGACCACGAACAGATCACCCGGTGCGCAATCCAGCACCAGCGCGGGATCTACCCGTGAATCGCAACAGGCCACCACCAATGCTTTGGGGGTTTGGCCAAACTGAACCAGATTCTGGAACTGCACGCTGTCTTCGGCGAAATGGCGTTCGCGAAAGCGTTGAAATCCCTCGATGAGAAACCGGGGTGAGTTCATGCGCCGGTGAGTTTGACCAGTGCCTCGCGGTACTTGTCAGCGGTTTTTTGCAGCACGTCTTGCGGAATTCGCGGCGCCGGAGCGCGTTTGTTCCAGCCCGAAGATTCCAGCCAGTCGCGCACGAATTGCTTGTCGAAGCTGGGCGGGTTGCTGCCCACGTGATATTGATCGGCCGGCCAGAAGCGTGAGGAATCCGGCGTGAGCGCCTCGTCGATCAGATACAACTTGCCCGCCTCATCCACGCCGAATTCAAACTTGGTATCGGCAATGATGATGCCTTTGGTCGCCGCATAATTCGCCGCTTCGACATACAGCGCCAGCGTGGCATCGCGCACTTCCTTGGCGCGCATTTCTCCGAGCAATTCGACTGTTTGAGCGAACGAGATGTTTTCGTCATGGTCGCCCACCGCGGCCTTGGTGGACGGCGTGAACAAGGGTTCCGGCAGTTTTTCCGCTTCGCGCAGCCCGGCTGGTAATTTGATTCCGCATACTGAACCGGTCTTCTGGTAATCCTTCCAGCCCGAGCCCGCCAGGTAACCGCGCACGATCGCCTCGATCGGCAACGGCTTGAGCTTTTTTGTCACAAATGCCCGTCCACGCACCTGCGCCCGTTCGACTTCGGTCTTGACCACGGATTCCGGATCAATGCCGGTCAGATGGTTGGCAATGACGTGTTGGAGTTTGTTGAACCAGAAATTCGACACCGTGGTAAGCACTTCGCCCTTGCCCGGAATCGGGTCGGGCAAAATCACGTCGAACGCTGACAGGCGATCCGTCTGCACCACGAGCAACTTGTCATCGCCTACCGCATAGATGTCGCGCACCTTGCCGCGATGCAAAAAGGGCAGGCTTTTAATGTCCGATTGCAGCAGTGCTGCACTCATTGCGCTACCCCGAGCACACCGGCAATCGCCTGCTGCACACTCTCGGCAGTTTGCGGCGGATATAAAACGTTTAACATTTTTCCGTTCGCATCGAGCACCACCAGGGTCACCCGCGCCCCGCCTTTGGATGAGATGAATTCACGCCCCTCGGGTGTGTTGAAATCAGTCAACAGGAACTCGACCCGCCCGGCATACTGATCGCGTATGCCGTTCACCACTTCCATCAGGTCAAAACTTTGCACCGCATCCTTGTCGCGTACCAGCACCACGGCTGCTTTGCCCTTGCCGATGCGCGACAAATCGTCGCTGTAACCGCGCGGCAGATTCATCGCTGCGGCCGCCGCGATCATCAACAAGATGCCGCCCACGACCCATCTGACTTTACGCGAACCCTTCGCTGCGGTTTTGGCTTCGGTATTTTGTTCAGCTTCACTCATACTCTCTCTCCAACACTGATGACTACAGAGCCGGCAGCGTGATCGCTTTAACCGCGTCCGCCTGCTTGTTGCGGAATGTTTGCAAGCGCTGTGCAAGCCCGGTGTCAGTCATTGCCAGCATGGCCACCGCGAATAATCCGGCATTGGCCGCTCCCGCTTCGCCAATCGCGAATGTCGCCACCGGAATGCCCTTGGGCATCTGTACGATGGACAACAACGAATCCAGGCCCTGCAAATACTTGGACGGTATCGGCACGCCCAGCACCGGCAGCGTCGTCTTGCCGGCGATCACCCCGGCCAGATGCGCCGCACCACCGGCCCCGGCGATGAAACAGCGCACGCCCTGCGCACTGATATCCTTGATGTAGTCGAACAGCAGGTCGGGTGAACGGTGCGCCGAAATCACGCGGGCATCGTAGGCCACGCCGAAATCCTGCAACTGCCGCGCAACCTGCTGCATGATCTCCCAATCATTGGCGCTGCCCATTACTATCGAAACCAGCGGCTTGTTCATGAGAACCCCCAATAATTTATTGCCCGTTCGTGCTGCGCACTTAGAAATGAAAAGCCAATCATTACACCGTAGGAGCCCGATTTATCGGGCGATTGTGGAACCATGCCATCGCGCAATAAATTGCGCTCCTACATTAGAGATATGGTCTTAATGAATTATCCCGGCTAAGCCTCTTTGTGATAACGGACGATGCGATCGACTTCGTTCTTCGAGCCGAGGATCACCGGCACGCGCTGATGCAGGCCGGAAGGCTTGATGTCCATGATGCGTTCATATCCGGTGGAAGACACGCCGCCCGCCTGCTCGACGATGAAGGACATCGGATTGGCTTCGTACAACAAACGCAGCTTGCCGGCCTTGCTCGGATCCTTGGTGTCCTTGGGATACATGAACACGCCGCCGCGCACCAGAATACGATGCACTTCTGCGACCATCGATGCCACCCAGCGCATATTGAAATTGATGCCGCGCGTTCCGGTCTTGCCCGCCACGCATTCATCGACATAACGCTGCACCGGTTTTTCCCAGTGGCGCTCGTTCGACGCATTGATGGCGAATTCCAGCGTGTCAGCAGGAATCGTCATGTTCGGATGGGTCAGCATGAATTCGCCGATGTCGCTGTCCAGCGTGAAGCCGTTCACGCCGTGGCCGGTGGTGATCACCAGCATGGTCGCCGGGCCGTACAGCGCATAACCGGCACAAACCTGCGTGGTGCCGGGTTGCAGGAAGTCTGAGGCGGCGGGGTTCTCCACGCCTTTGGGCGCGCGCAGGATCGAGAATATCGTCCCGACGGAAATGTTCACGTCGATGTTGGACGACCCGTCCAGCGGATCGAACACCAGCAGATATTTGCCCTTGGGGTACTTGGCCGGAATGGGATAGACGTCGTCCATCTCCTCCGAAGCCATCGCCGCCAGATGCCCGCCCCATTCGGTGGACTTGATGAACACCTCGTTGGTGATGATGTCCAGCTTCTTCTGCGTCTCGCCCTGCACGTTCTCGCTGCCCGCGCTGCCCAGCACGCCGATCAGCGCACCCTTGTTCACGTCGTGCGCGATCTGCTTGCAGGCGATGATGATGTCGCTGATCAGGCCGGTGAAATCGCCACTGGCCTTTCCCGGTATCGCGCGCTGTTCTTCGATGATGAATTGGACCAGACTCTTGCTCATGATTGCTCCCCAGTTTTATGAATTTCAAGGAAGCGGATTTTACCGTCTTTCCGCTGCCCGCTCCATGGCAATTTGACTCCACGCTCCGAATATGTCCTTTTCCCCCCCGGATTGAGGGAATATTGCGGTATCCCCTTGCCGTTTGTCGGCTGAAATTGCCGGTCGCACAAATTGTTTTGAATCCGCCGCCGGAGTTGCGGTATCCTGCGCCTCAAATTTTGCTGCGCCGGTGCGTCCTATGTCACTAGCGCTATCAATATCTACTGGATACCCACGGGGACTGGGATAGCGACCTCACTAATAGGCGGCCTGAGTGCCCCTAAGGGCATCACCACCGACGGGACGAATCTCTATGTCGCGAATTCCGGAGACCATACTATCCGCACGATTCCCACCGCTGGTGGTACTTCATTGAGCTTGGTCGCAGGGACCAGCGGAACTGCGGGTTCTACCGACGGCACGGGCAGCGCTGCGCTGTTCAGAAATCCCGGCGGCATCACGACCGACGGCACGAATTTGTATATCACCGGTACCGGCAACCAGACCATCCGCAAAATACATTAATCCGCCCGCACAGGCATGACTCTCGCCCCTTGGCAACGGGAGGTTCGTTTTTTTCGCACGCAGGCTACAAGCACAAACCGCACGCGTTGATCGCCGCCTGCCTACCGTTTATCCGGAAGGCTGCTCCACCAGTCAGTTGAGGGTGGATATCATCAAATCAATGTTTTAGTATCCGCGTCATGTCTAATCAAGGGAGCGCGCAATGAGCAACGCAAAGGGTTTTACCCTCATAGAATTGATGATCGTTGTCGCGGTGATTGCGATTATTGCCGCGATCGCCCTTCCACAATATAAGCAGTATGTGGTTCGGGGCAATCGGGCTGCCGCCGAGGCCTTCATGATGGACGTGGCAAACCGCGAGAAGCAGTATTTGCTGGATGCGCGCAGTTACGCGATCGACGGGGGCACCACCGCGCTGGCCCAGATGTCGATGACTCTCCCGAACAATGTCAGCAATAATTACACCCTTACGGTTACCGTGCCGGTCGTCACGCCCGCGCCATCCTTTACCATTACCGCGACCCCTGTTGCGGGCAGCAAGCAGGCAAACGACGGGACACTGACCCTGGATGATATCGGCAACAAGGGCCCGACCGGGAAATGGTAACAACCGAATAATGAAAGCCTCCTCTACATCCGCTTCAGGCACATCTGCTTCCGGCTTCACCCTGATCGAGCTGCTGGTGGTGCTGGCCGTGGTCGGCATACTGACGGTGATCGCCCTGCCCAGCTTCAAGTCCCTGAGCCAGAGCCAGCGGGTGAAAAATGCCAGCTATGAATTGTATTCCGGCATCAGCCTGACCCGAAGCGAGGCGATCAAACGCAACATCAATGTCACGCTGACCACTGCGAAGAACGCAAACAACGAGGTCGGCTGGACTATTGCGGCCGGCGCCACGACGATCCGGACACAAACTTACATAAGCGGTGTTGCCATGACCATTCACGGTCTCACTTCACCGGTGCAGGTTGTCTACGGCAGCAACGGAAGAACTTCAGCTGCTGCTGCCACTAGCTTTCAGATCGATGCTTCAGGGGTAACGACCCCGACCGCCTTTGTCCGTTGCGTCACGATTGAACTGAGCGGGATGCCGCGCATACGCCAGGGGACAT